>Ga0210377_10000185_pt1 | contig 59193 bp, 59 predicted proteins | sample PLM4_65_b1redo_FD_155480 | JGI IMG/M metagenome (GOLD analysis project Ga0210377, IMG submission 155480) | Groundwater sediment microbial communities from an aquifer in East River, Colorado, USA - PLM4_65_b1 redo | ecosystem: Environmental > Terrestrial > Soil > Riparian zone | place: USA: East...
TGAATTCTGCTTGGCCAGCTGCTCGGCAAAGGCGATCGTATGCTCGTCCCGAACCTGCGATGTCACGATCGCGAGTATATCCTTGAACTTCATTATAGCCTCCTGCTCTCTTGCTCGGACTCTGCTCTAGAATGTTCCGCCCACGCGCCGCAGAGGCTTGCGATGCAGATCAATATTTGACCTGAATCTCACCTCACCAAAACAAGTTCCCGCAGCCGGGGGACCAGCCGCGGGACACAAAGGACGAAGGCGGACGCCCTGGCGTCCCGGAGCGGACGGTGCGCGTAGCGAGCCCGTCGCTCCTTTGGCAACCGAAAACTATTCTGCAGCGATCTTGATCTGCTGGGACTTGGCGGCCGCCGGCTTGGGCACCTCGACCTTGAGCACGCCCTTGGTCATCTTCGCCTTGACCTTCGAGGCGTCGACGCCGCTCGGCAGGGCGATCACCCGCTCGAACGAACCGTAGCTGCGTTCGATCAAGCGATAGTTTTTCTTCTTCTCATCCTTCTCGACCTTCTTCTCGCCGCGGATTGTCAGCATGCCATCGGCAACGCTGATCTCGACGTCCTTTTCGTCCATCCCCGGCAGCTCGGTCGAAACCTCGATCGATCCGTCGGTTTCGATAACTTCCATGCGGGGCGTGAACGCGCGTTCGGTGAACGCCGCTGGCCACCCGTTGAAAGTGTCGAACACCTGGTCGATTTCCCGCTGAAGAATGTCGAACGGATTATAGCGGCGCACTGTTCCTGTGGATGGCGTCTGCGCCGGCTCCGAAGTCTTGTTTCGGGTCAGTTCCTTGGTGGTCATGTCATCCTCCTCAGGTTGATCCTGCTTTTCTCACGCAACACGCGCTCGAAGCGTTGATCCCGGTCAAGCGCGTCCATTGATCTTGTGCGCTTCGGTCGACTGGTCGTGCGCCCGGCAGCAAACACAGAGGGCGCGGATCGGAATCCTCTCCTTCCTCGCCACAGTGTTCGAGTTCAGCCGCCCAATGACGGACTGGTCGGTTAGTGGGGAAGGCGCCCGAGCCCGGCGTCCTCGACCTCGCCGCCCTCCGATAGGTTTTCGAGAGCATCTCGATTGAGAATCCGGCACCTGTAGAGCGAGGCCATCCGGATCCATTTGCGGCGCTGGAATTCCGACATCTTGCGCGACACCGTCTCAAGCCTCAGGCCCAGAAATTCGCCCATCTCGGTCCGGCGCATTGGGAGATCGAATTCGTCATCTTCGGAAGCGCTGTAGCTCGCAAAGGAAAGCAGAAAGCTCGCAAGCTTCTGTTCGGCCGACTGAGCGCCCAGGGTCGTCAGCTGAGCCTGCGCGGCGCCGAGCTGACGACCCATCTGGCGGAGCAGCTGGCTCGCCAAGCCGGGGTCGCGGACAAAAAGCTCCGCCAACCGTCCGATCGGGATCGAACGCACCTTCACGGCCGTGACGGATTCGCAGGAATTGATATGGTCGTCCCCGCCCTCGAGCCCCAGGATCGAGCCGCCATTGCAGAAGCCGACGACCTGCCGTTGGCCGTCGATCAGCGTGCGGTAGAGCTTGACCCAGCCGCTCTCGACGATGAAGACGTGCGTGCGCTTGTCACCCTCGAAAAATAGATGTTGATGCGTGCCGAGTTGGCGCGCTGACCTTTGGCTGTCCGACATGCTCCAGCTTCCAGCCGCCGCCTGCTCGAATTCGGCGAAGTTCCCACCGTTGATGCTCATGACCATCTCTCCCATCGCGTTGTCCTTGCGACGTTGGTCGCGCACTAACCTTTCATGCGTTTGCCGGTTGGTGACGAAGTGTGACAGGCGGGGTGATGGCGCGCGGTAGATAGACTACGTCCGGCCGAACCGAGCTCTAATCGCGGGCGGAACCGTTGGGATGGTAGAGTTCAGCCACCTCGAAATTATCGGGACAAGCGCCACAAATCGCAGCGCCCTGTTCAAGGAGATCGCCCAGCATCGGAAAGCCGAGCAGATAGTCCGCGGTTGAACCCTGCCGGCGCTCAAAGGCTGTCGACAGGGCCAGATCGAATTCCGCCGCGGAAAAGTCGCCGCGCCCGATCCAGACCAGGGCCACCAGCACGGCCTGTTCGTCCTCTGACAGGCCGTCGATCGCCTCGCGCAATTCCAGTGCTGTCGGATTGTCAACTTGCGGCGCGCGCGCGGATATGCCCCGATCATCGGGGGCATTCGAAGCTTCGTCAGGATCGGTCTGGGCGATCTGCGCGTCGAACGCTCTCGCCAGAAGAATGATCTGGGCGAGCTTATCCAGTGAAACATCGATTGTTTCGCGCGCCTCGCCATTCAACCTGCCAAACATTCAGCGTTCTCCAGCAACCAACCAATGGACCGCAACTCACCGAATGCCGTGAGCCCCGTTCGAATGACTTTTTTTCTGGCATGGCCTATCTCCGGCGTCTTTGAGCAAAATCAATGTCGGCGAGCGGCTGTCATGTCGTGCTTCATTCAGAAGTCCGAAAGCCGGCTTCAATGATAAAGGAAAAACGACATGGCAGACGCTTCATTGCGATCGAAATTGAACTCTGGCACAGGCGGGCACAAAGGCTCGGACGCATCGCTACAAGAAATGCTTCCGAAGAGCGGTTTCCCGGCTGAGTTGATGGGAGCGCCTCAGTTCACGGAACAGGCGGCGCGGTTGACTTTGATGGGCATCGAAGGCTTCGAGGCATGGCTACTTGCTTCGCGACGTATGATCGATCTGTGGCGAACGACCGTTCGGGAACAACAGGACGCCGCGCTGGCAGGCTGGCGCGGCCAGGCCGAACGCTCCCTTGCCGGCGAGATCAGCACAGCGGCTGGCGGTGAGGCCAGCAACGTTCCTGGGATTTCGGCGACCGGACAAGCATCGACGCCAGCCAGCACTCGCCAAGTTGCGCCGCAGGCGGCCTGAGCCATTGTTCGTCGCCTGGGATTTCATCCGCCTGCGGCCCACCGCAGTCGCTATTAATGGGACAATAGAACCGGCAGCTTGCTCGACCTGATCGCAGATCGAGTCGCCCCGCCAAGGGCCCGCTCGCGAAAGGCGGAATGGCCATAGCCGCCCATGACGATGAGATCAGCCGACCAGTCGCCTGCCTCGTTGAGAATTGCGCGGCCCGCTTCAGCAGTCGGGCCAACCCTGAATGCCTCAACCCGAACTCCGTGTTGAGTCAGGTGTCCAGCTAGCCGTGACAGCCCGGCTGGTCCCTCGCCGTCCAGTTCGGTCCCCTCGCCCGACTGGAAGATCCGGATCGCTTCGGCACGCTGCAGCAGCGGCAGGGCGTCATGAACGGCGCGGGCTGCCTCTCGCGTACCCTTCCAAGCGATGAGGATGCGTTTTCCCCACTCACGCGGTTCATTCCAGCGCGGAAGCATCAGGCAGGGGCGGCCCGAACGCAGGAGCGCGCCCTCCAGCAGCGCGTCGTCGAGGCGTGAGAGATCCTCCGCGATGGGCTGACCGACCAGCGTAACATCGCAGGTTCTGGCCAATGCGCCTGCCAGTCGCGGCATACCGCTCAGCGGCGCCTCGGGAATGTTGGAACGCAAGCGGCCTTCCAGTGAACGCAGGCCCAGGAGAATGCGCGTAGCAGCCGCGCTGGCGTCATCCCGAGCCACTCTCGAGACTTCGTCGAAAACCTCGCTTGCGATTTCTACGCCACCTGACGCCAGCAATTTGGGCATGCATGCGGGAACACATACCTCGAGCGACGCACCTTGCTGGGCCGCGAGCGCGCCGGCCATCTCGGCCCGCGCCAATCCGTTGTCGGACCCGTCGGCGAATACAAGTATGCTCGTCCAATTCAAAGGCAACCTCCCGGTATTTCCATCCGAGCGATCCGACGAATGCGCCTTAAGGTATGCGAAACGAGACCGTCAACAGCGACGAAGCGACGAAGCGACGAAGCGACTCCTACCCTGTGTCAGGCTGATTGGTCGGGCTTGCGCGTGTGAGTGATCGCGTACCCAAGCAACCCAACCGCAGCCGCGGCGACGGCAGCCACAGCGATCGGATGCTCGCGTACTTCTTCGCCAGCCTTCTTCGCCAAGGATTCCGACTGCTTCCTGATTTTTTCCGCGAGATCTGCGGCAGCATGGACAAAGGCCTTGGCGGCCTCCGACACCGCGTCGCCGGCATCAGCGCCGAGATGCTTAGTCATCCTGCTCATTCCACGGACGACATCATCATAGCCTTCGGACAGGTCTGTCGCTACTCGTTTTGCCGCTGGATCGATCATAGGCTAGCCTCCTTGCGTGAGCCCACACTCTGCGATCTCGATCCGCCGCCCTCCTTGACGCGCATCAATCCTGCGATCTTGAACCAAAATTTTTGGAGAGGGCGCGGGCTGCGCGGCAGCCGGCAGGAGCCCTACAATCCAAACGGATAGATATCCGGCGCCCCTTCGGGCTCGCCCGCCGGCAGTGGAGAAACAGCGTCCGTCTCGTCGAACCAGACATAGGCGTCGTACTGGCGCGAGATATGAGCCTCGAAGTAGTGGCTCGCGAGTTCTGTGTCTGGTCGATAGACGACCCCGATCGCTCGTTGCCGCCGCGTGTGATCAAGGGCCTTGGCAAGAGCGTCATCATTGCGCCAGTCGACAAGCGAACGCGGCGAGGCGGCCTCGAGAAAGAGAGACTCCCAGCTATGGCGCCGGGAGGGCCGGACATCTTTTATTCGCACAGACCCGCCCCACTCGTCCGCCGCCGCGACCCTCCCACGGTCAGTTCCAAAGCCGATCGCAACACATGCTGTTCCAAACGCCTCGCGGCATAGCTGGCCGATATTGAATTCTCCGGCCACGCTCATCGCTGTCGCTGCAGCGTTGCCGATGTGGGAATTGTGAGCCCAGACGATCGCCTTTGAATTGGGGCCGCGTCTTTCCATGAGCCGTTTCAGCGTCTCGAACATGTGGCTGTCCCGGAGATTCCAGCTTTCCACCGATCCGCGATACATGGCGCGATAGTACGTCTCCGCCGACGCGACCACCCGGGCGTTCTGTTCGGCGTCGAAGAAGTCTTCGCCGTCCTTGCGGGCGTAGTCGTTGCGCCGCTCGAGTAGCGCCACAAGCTGGGCAACAATCTCATCCTCGCAATCGACCGCGCCCAGCTGGGCGGCGAGCCCATATCGCTGAGGCTGATCCAGGAACGGCCTCAGGCAGGAGTATCGCCTGCGGGCGCGAAGGGCCGCATCCGGATCGACGCGGTCCAGGTAGGAGAGGACTTCTGCGACGGAGGTCGGGAGACTGTAGACGTCCAGCCCTCGCAGTTCGGCCCGATCAGCCGGCTCACGGTGCAGGTTCCAGGTTCGTAACTCCCGCACAAACGCCGCGAATTCGGTGTTGCGCCACATCCAGCGCGGAAAGTTGACGAAAACTTCGTGTTGCCCCCACGCGCCGCGGTTGCGCGCATATCTATCAAGCTCGGCCACGTCGGGCCAGTCGCCCTCAATAGCCACGATACGAAAACCGTGCCGGTCTATCAGGTGACGACTGATCGCAGCTCGCGCTCGATAGAACTCTGACGTTCCATGCGTGCATTCGCCCAGGAGCACGACTTGAGCGTCGCCAAAACGATCAAAAGCCTCTACGAAGGCCGCGTCTTCAATTTCCGGGAGCGGCTGGGAGCTGCGTCGGATCGCGTCGAGCGCTAGCGATTCCTCTGTCGCCGTAAAGACCGGCATTGGGTGACATCCTGTTTGAGCACGTCACCAGACAATCCGATCCTTGGGGATCGGCCTTGATCGGCGTCAACGCGGCGTTGGTTTCGGCGCCTCATCAAACTGTGCACCGGCGAAAACGCAGAGGCCGACATGACCGAGACAGTGCCTGTCCTCATCCCTCCTCTCGATCTTGCGGGCGAGCTGATGCTGCCGGACGGCCAGCATTCCATCGTCATCTTCGCGCACGGAAGCGGCTCGAGCCGGCTAAGCCCTCGAAATCGCCGGGTTGCGCAGGCGCTGGTGGACGCAGGCTTCGGCGTTCTCCTGTTCGACCTTCTGACCGAGCCGGAAGCTGTGCGAGCGAACATATTCGACATCGATCTGTTGGCCGGCCGGCTTATCAGCGCAATCGACTGGATCCGTTCTCAGCCGCGATACCGAGGCGATCGCGTCGCGCTGTTTGGCGCGAGCACGGGCGCCGCCGCCGCTCTCAAGGCTGCTGCAGCCCGGCCCGAAGCCGTGGCCTCAGTTGTCTCGCGTGGCGGCCGGCCAGACCTCGCGGGCGAGGCTCTTCCCCTTGTAAAGGCGCCTACCCTGCTGATTGTGGGAGGAAATGATGAGCCCGTTCTCACGCTGAACCGGAAAGCAATGCTGCAGCTCGGCGGCCAGGCGAGGCTTCGGGTAGTCCCAAAGGCGACGCATCTTTTCGAGGAGCCGGGCGCCCTCGAGATGGTGACACGTTATGCAGTCGACTGGTTTGCAGCGCACTAAACCAAAGTGATTGGTGCGCCTACGAACGATCCGGATCAGACCTTGGCGCTTCCGAAGGTTGCCGCTTCGTCCAGCATCGTCACCACTTCCGCGTCCGTCAGCTGGTGGAAATCATCATAGAAGCTGCTGACGCTCGAAAAGACCTCCGGCTCGAGTAGGCATACGAACTCGTCGACAATTGCACGTAGTTCGGCCGCTGCGCCGCGCGGTGCAACCGGGACAGCCAGAATGATCTTTGCGGCGCCCTGCCGCCGAAGCGCCTCGACCGCAACACGCGCCGTCGCCCCCGTAGCGAGACCGTCGTCTACCACGATGGCGGTCTTGCCAATGGGATCGGGACGATCGCGATTTCCGAAGTAGAGGGTCCGGCGCCGCTCGATTTCCTTCAACTCTTTCGCTGCTTCATGCAGCAGGTAGTCGCGGCTGGCGCCTGTTTTCTGCAACACGGATTCGTTTATCACCACCCGTGGCGTCTTCCCATCGCTCACCGCCGCCAGAGCAAGCTCCGGATATCCAGGCGCACCGATTTTCCGCACCATTGCAAGATCGAGGGGAGCATCGAGTTCGCGAGCGATCTCCAGCGCAATTGGGACGCCGCCCCGCGGAAGGGCGTAGACGACTACGGCGCCGTCTACCCGGCCGGCAAGGCGCCGGGCGAGGTAGCGCCCTGCTTCAGTCCGGTCTGCAAAGAGGGTATCGGTGATCATCGGGGCTATCCAACACATACTGCCGCCAATCGGCTTTGACGCGGATCAAGCGGACGAGGCGGCGTCGACGGGTGCGCACGCTTTAGTGCGATAGGAATACGGGGACTTTCAAGGTGTTCAGCACATGCTCCGTGGCGCCGCCCAGAATGAATTCCCTCACCTTCGAGTGGCCGTAGGCGCCCATCACCAGAAGGTCTGCCCCGCTCGATTCCAAGCATGCATCCAGCACGGATCCGATACGCTTGTGGCGAGCGTCGATCTCCTGTGCAGAGGCGTCGATGTCGTAGATCTTGAGGTGTCTGAGAAGATCCTTGGCGAGGCCCGAAATTGCGACGGGCTTCTCGTGCACCGCGGTGAATACATGAACTTCCTGCGCCTTCGCGAGAATCGGCATGGCGTCGGCAACCGCCCGGGCTGCACACCGGCTGCCATCCCAGGCAACGGCTACGACTTTGGGTCCGCCGACGGGAAGGTCAGCGGTTCCGGGCCGAAACACCAAGGCGGGCCGGCCTGATTCAAAGATGACGTCCTCCGCGACGGTGCGCTGGTCATCCAGGCGATCCATTAGGGCCACCAGACAGAAGTCCCGGGTTCGCGCCTGTTGTGCGACATGCGGGCCCGCAAGGTGAAGGTCGGCTTTTCCAACGAGGACTTGTCCAAGAATCCCCGCCGCCCGCGCCTTCTGCTCGAAGATTGCCAATGACGCCCGGCATGCGTCCAGGCTCCTGGCCTCTTCCGCCTCGGCGAGCTTGCTGATTCCAACGAGCGCCTCGGCGAGCCAGTTCTGGGGAACACGAATATCGATCCGTACTGCGAGGCCGGAAAGTTTGCCGCCAATGGACTTGCAGAAGGCGACCGCCTGATCGATGGCCTCAGGAGGAGTCGGCTCCGGATAGCTGTCGATATGAAGCAAAATGTCCTGCAGCGGCATGTTGAATCCTCGGGGACGTTGCACTGCGCCATAACAGGTCAGCCCCGACCATCCTGCTTTGATCGCCGTCAAGCGGCAGTTCTGTCGCCAGCCAATACTCTCGCTCACGAATTCGGCGGTGCTGAGACGCCGGTCGGAATCGGCAATTCAAGGTAAGAAGCACTCATGAAAGTCATCGCGCTCATCAATCCCGAGGCCGGCGGCGTAACTGCTGATGGCGCATACCGGATGCAGCGAGCCCTGGCGTCGATGGGGCTCGACGACGCCGATGTGGTCGAGTTCGATCCCATTGCGGGAGACGTCCAACTGATTGAGCTTGCCGCCCAGCTGCCGGATCTCTTCATTGTGTGGGGCGGCGATGGCACGCATCGCTCCGTTCTCAAGATTGCTGGCCGAGAATCGCCGAACCTCGTCTTGCTGCCGGGCGGCACGATGAACCTGCTTTCGAAATCGCTGCACGGACACCAGCCGTGGGACGCGATCCTGCGCGCCGTCATCACCGCGCCGAAGCCACGGACGCTACCTGCAGGCAAACTCAATGAGGAGCCGTTCTTCTGCGCTATGCTGGCGGGTACGCCAGCGCGCTTCGCAGAAGCGCGCGAAAGCCTCCGCCATGGCAATTTCGGCCTAGCGATCTCCGAGGCGCGCGCTGCTCTCGACACCGTCGCGAACCTGCACCTGGTGGCGCGTTACGGCGATGGCTACAGCTTTGATGATGGCCCCCTGCCTGAGACCAGCGTTATTGGCGCGCTGGTTGGACCCCTTTCACACAATGGCCGCATGGAGGTCGCTTGCCTTTCGCATCCCTCCCTGGGTTCGGCGCTCGACGCCGTGTGGTCGTCGTTCCACTCCGGTTGGCGCAATCTGCAAGGGCTGACAATCGTGCCTGCCGAGACACTGGTGGTCGACAACGAAGACGGCGACAACATACCGGTCATTGTCGATGGTGAGTCGATCGAAGTCGGCACTCACCTGCGTGTAGCTTATGTCGAGGAGGCCGCGCGATGCCTGATCGCAGGATAGTAGGAGCAACTCAGAGGGCATGACGAACGTCACTCAATCGGAGACCACACACGCGGGCGCCTTGGCGCAAATCGTTTGTCCGTCGTGCGTGACGCCGAATAGGGTCGCGCCAGGAAGTGACGTGCAAGCCGTCAAGTGCGAGAAATGCGGGACGGCGCTTTTCCAGGGCATGCCACTGGACGTGGACGATGAGCTTCTTCAGCGTCACATCGCCCTCACTAGCGATGCGGTGCTGGTGGTGGTCTGGGCGCCCTGGTGTGGCGCCTGCCAATTCATTGAATCCGACCTGATCGACGCGGCAGGCCGTCTTGAGCCGGGCGTCCGCCTGCTGAAACTCAATTCAAACGACAGTGAAAGCGCACGCGGCTTTGGCCTTAACGGCATTCCGGCTCTTCTGCTCTTCAGTGCGGGCAACGAAGCCGGGCGGACCGTAGGCGCCATGACAGCTGACCAAATCGTCGACTGGACGCATGCGCGCCTCCAGGCTTCCGCGCAATCGACAGTTCGCTCTCCCGGTGCGAATCGGGCGCGAGCCTGACCGCAGAACCGTTAGCTTGAAAAGCACGCCGGCTAGAAGCATCCGGACGATCAGCGGCAGTACTGCTCCTACTGCTCCTGTCGGACGTTTGGCCTTGCACCTAGTCCTGGAAAGTTCGGGCGCAACCCGCTGAATATGCGACGCCCTTGAGATAGGCTCGCCGCGCCATGCCGGACAGGATGGCGTTCGCGAGCGCCTTTTCGCTGCTCTCGGCGCCCGAGAGCTTTCGGACGACGCCACGGAATGGCAGGCCAATGACGTCTCCTATCGCGTTCGTCGTCAAACCCGTGGCGTCGACGCTGGATTTCCCGTCGTTCGGCCGCGCCGCGTCGACGTCCGGACCAAGCACCGTATCCAGCTCTGAAATCTCCGAGAGTATTGCGCCGCACTCTGGTTTGTCCGGCAGGGAATACGGCGCCGCAGCAGCACGCTTCAGTATCTCGGGCGGATTCTCGCGTATGAGGCTGATGTCCCGGAATGGCTGCCCGACGGCGTCGCCGACGCGATTGTCGCTTTCCGGACGAGCGGCGTATGTCGTTGTGCAGCCGCTGATAACCAACAGCCAAAGAACAAGGCAGCAGGCGGGGAGGATTCTACCGCCAAGCAGGCCTTTGGGCGCGCCAGGATCAGTCTGCGCCGCGGCCGCCGAGACATTTGTACGCGGTGAGTCGCTCTCGATCTGGATCATGGCATTGCGCAAGCCCCCAAGCCTTCCAAGTTTAGTTCCTAATAAGACTAGCTACTGGAAGAGCGTTGTGACTTGACCTGAAACAACTGGCGTACTCAGAGCTTGGGGGAATTTCGACCGCAATTTGAGCGCGCCTGCCAACGTGAGACGTTTTGGGCGCTCCACGCGACAAAGTTCGGGGGTACTTCTCTTGCGGAAAGCCGCTGCGAGGCATCGGAGATCTCTAGGAGATCCTTTCGCGCTGAAAGTCCGGCCTATCGGCCTTGATACCATTGGTGAGAACGTCGTCATTCTGTCGCGTGATTGCGTTGCGCTGCGACCCGAGAGACTCGCCGGCTTCCGCAAGGTGGAGGTGCGCGTCAACGGCGCATTGATCGTCGCCAGCATCCTCATCTCCGACGGCCTCGAACAGCTGAAGCCCGAGGAAATCGGCATCACGCAACCCGCGATGCGGCGCTTGGGGGTAAAACCTGGCGATCACGCTCACATCGCGATCGCTCGCCCAGCGTCCAGTCTGGACGCCGTGCGCGCCAAGATTCGCGGAGAAGAGCTTTCAAGGGAAGACATTCGGTCCATCGTCGAGGATCTCGCCGCGCACCGTTTTTCCGACATGGAGGTCGCCGCCTTCCTTATCGCCTCTGCGAGCTTCATGACCACGGAAGAGGTTCTCTCTCTTACCGCCTGCATGGCTGCCGCCGGTACGAAGCTCAGCTGGGGCCGGTCGATCGTCGTGGACAAGCACTGCATCGGAGGCATTCCGGGCAATCGCACCACCATGATCGTCGCACCGATCGTGGCAGCGCACGGGCTCACGATACCGAAAACATCCTCCCGCGCGATCACATCTCCATCGGGGACAGCCGATACGATGGAGGTGCTCGCAAGGGTCGAGCTGACTGGGGACGAGATGCGCGATGTAGTGGACCGGTGCAACGGCTGCATTGTCTGGGGCGGCCACGTGAACCTCTCACCGGCGGACGATGTCCTCATTTCGGTCGAGCGGCCGCTCTCTATCGACACGCCGGAGCAGATGGTCGCCTCCATACTGTCCAAGAAGATTGCTGCGGGATCGACCCACCTCGTCGTCGATATGCCGGTCGGAGCGACCGCAAAGATAAGATCGAACGTCCATGCCCAGCGCGTGCGCAAGCTCTTCGAGTTCGTCGCATCGCGGCTTGGCGTCGAGATCGAAGTAATCGTGACGGATGGAAACCAGCCGATCGGCCGAGGCATTGGCCCGGCTCTCGAAGCGCGCGACGTCCTTTCCGTGCTCGACCGCGCGCCTACTGCGCCTGCGGATCTTCGTGAAAAATCGATCCGGCTCGCCGGCCGCATTCTCGAGTTCGATCCGGGCCTTGCGGGTGGACAGGGCGAACCCCGCGCCCGGGAACTTCTCGACACAGGTGAAGCGCGCAAATCCCTCGACCAGATGATCGAAGCCCAGGGTCCGCCGCCGCGGCCGGCGCCGATCGGGCATCTCACAACTGAAGTTGCCGCGGGGAAGGATGGCTGGGTCAGCGCGATCGATTGCTTCCGCATCGCCCGCATCGCGCGGCTGGCGGGAGCACCGAGCGATCCTGGCGCCGGAATCGATCTCCTAAAGAAAACCGGCGAGAAGGTAAGGGCCGGAGAGCCGCTCTACCGCATCCACGGCCTCGATCCGTCCGACTTTTCCGCGGCTTCGGCCGCGGCTGAGGAGGAGTCGGGATTTGTAGTTGGCGGGCCTGAAGAATGACAACCACCCTTCACGCGTTTCCGGACGAGGAGGAACCTGCGCAGCGCCTCGCACAGGCGCTCGGCCTACCCTTGGCGCTCGTCGACACCCACCATTTCCCGGACGGGGAACTCCTTCCCCGAACGCCGCCGCCCTCCCCGACCACGCTCGTCTACAGATCGCTTGCCCAGCCCAATGAAAAGCTGATCGAACTGCTCCTTGCAGCAGAGGCATGGCGTCGGAACGGCGCACAGCGTCTTGTCCTTGTAGCGCCCTACCTCTGCTACATGCGTCAGGATGCGGCTTTCTCCACCGGCGAACCGATCAGCCAGAAGGTTGTGGCAGACCTTCTCGACAGGACGTTCGATCGGATCGTGACGGTAGACCCTCACCTTCACCGCACGACGCGTCTCTCCGACATCTTTCCAAGAGCCGAATGCACTCACCTGCACGGCGCCGACGCTCTTGTGATCTACCTGCGTCGAACGTCGGCTACGCTTGAACTCGTCGTCGGGCCTGATGTCGAGTCCGATTCCTGGGTGCGACGGATCGCAGAACCCCTCGGCGCCTCTCACCTGACCATGACCAAGCATCGCCAGGGAGATGCCAAGGTTGCGATCAGCGCGCCATCCGATTTCCCCGTGGCAGGCCGATCAATACTGATCGCCGACGATATCTGCTCAAGCGGCGCCACTCTCCGTGCGGCGACGCGCATTGCCCGGAGCGCTGGGGCAACCTCCGTGACAGTATTCGTGACGCACATGCTGTCCGGTGAGGATGTCCTCCGGGATATCCTCGCAGCTGGCGCTGACCGCGTGATCTCGACCGACTCGTGCCGGCATTCGACCAATCAGGTTCTGCTTGCCGACCTTCTGGCCGGGTCTCTTCGCAAGGAGCTCTGACGTACACGGCGCAGCGCTCGAGCCGCCAGCGCAACGACGCCGGTCCAGCTTCCAGCGACAACCCCAACAACAACCGAAACCGCCAGAAGCGGGAACGCTGGCGGAGCGAACCGGAACACGGAAGCAAATGCGGGCACTACAAGGACTACGACCAGGACCACGACCACGGCCGCGACAATGAGCCAGAAAGCGCGGCGATGCGGTGCAAACACTCGTGCTGAGGAAGCCGAGTCTGTCAGGGCCAAGACAAGGTTTCCTGTTACGAGAGCAACGAACGCCGCCGCCCGCGCCTGTGGTTCGATGGAAACGCGAAGTCCCCACGCATAGATTGCGAGAACGCCCGCCAACACGCCAGCGCCCTGGATCAGTGCAACGATAATCTGGGCCGGTCCGAAAAGCGCCTCATCCCGAGGCCGCGGGGGTCGTTTCATCGCGGCGCGTTCACTGGGCTCGGCCTCGAAGACCAGAGCGCAAGTGGGATCGATGACGAGTTCCAGCAGGACGATATGCATGGGAAAAAGCAGCGGCGGTAACCCCATGAGAATTGGGATCAGAGAAAGACCGGCGATCGGCACGTGAATCGCTGTGATATAGGTCATGGCGCGACGTAGGTTCGCGAAGATGCGACGGCCCAACCGGATGCCACCAACGATTGAGGCGAAGCTGTCGTCGAGGAGCACTAGGTCAGACGCCTCCCGCGCGACGTCAGTGCCCTTCTTTCCCATGGCAATGCCGATATGCGCGGTTTCGAGCGCCGGCGCATCGTTGACGCCATCGCCGGTCATAGCGACGACTTCGCCATCTGACTTGAGGGCCTCGACGATGCGCAGCTTCTGTTCGGGCACAACGCGCGCACAAACCCGGATGTGCTTCAGCCGCTCGCACAGCTCCTCGAAGGGAAGTTCTGCGACTTCGGCGCCGAGAAGCACTCCGGCTGACGTATCGATGCCGGCTGCTCCGGCAATCGCCAGCGCGGTCGCTGGATGGTCTCCCGTGATCATCACGACCTTGATGCCGGCGGAACGCGCTTCCTCCAGCGCATGAGGCACATCGTGACGCAGGGGATCGATGAAGCCGATCAGGCCAGCAAATTGAAACGACACCATTCGTGGATCGTTGGCAAACAACCCGTCGGCGTGAGCCGATGCAACACCGAGAACCCTGAGACCCCGCGCGGCATATGTCCGGATCACCTCCTGAAGCGGGTCGATTTGCTCGGGCGGAAGGCGACAGAGCTGGAATATGGCTTCCGGCGCACCCTTGGCGGCCGCAAACCGGTCCCCAGCAGGCCGCCGCCACACCTGAATCACGGCGAGCAGGTCTGGCCGCAACGGCCACGCACGCTCCGGCTCCCTGCCCGCCTGTTCGGCCTCAGCAGGCAGCGACCGGGAAAGAGCGTGCACTGCCCGATCCATTGGATCGACGGGGCGGACAGCGGAAGCCAGGCGCGCGAGTTCAAGCAGATCAGCGGCTGCCGGCGCGATTGCCGAGTCCTCGTTCACCTCGAAATCCTCTGCCGGTGTCCACAGGCGGGCGACTTTCATGCGGTTCTCGGTCAGCGTCCCTGTCTTATCCACACAGAGAACGGTGGCGCCGCCCAGCGTTTCGATAACAGCGCTGCGTCGAACCAAGACCTGATGGGTTGCAAGCCTCCATGCGCCAAGCGCCAGGAAGACAGCGAGCACCATCGGGAATTCTTCTGGGATAAGTGCGATCGCGACCGTGATGCCGGCCAAAGCGCCGCCGATCCAGTCTTCCCGAAGCAGCCCGTACACCACGACCACAACACCGCAGAACACCAGGGCCACGAGACCAAGTAGGCCCACTACGCGTCCTGTGCTCTTTTGCAACGGCGTCGGCTCATGCGCGATCGCCGCCAGCGAGCGCCCGATCTTGCCAAGGGCGGATCCACCGCCTGTATGACTGACCTGGGCCACGCCCTGTCCCCTGACGACGATCGTTCCAGAAAATACGAACGACCCACCATCGGCGCCCGGCGATGCATGGCTCTCTATCTTCGCGCCCTCTGGCGCCGGATGCTTGGTGACCGGCGCGGATTCCCCAGTGAGAGTGGACTCGTCGATGCTCAGCACGTCCCCGGAAACGAGAACGCCGTCCGCCGGGAGGCGCTCGCCCTCTCCGACAAGAATGATATCATCAGGTACGAGTTCCCGGGCCGGGATTTGCCGGTCCCTGCCATCGCGGATGACACGGGCATTGGGTTGGGCGAGGTCACGCAGCGCTGCCAGAGCCCGTTCGCTGCGCGCCTCCTGGAAGATCACCAACCCGATCGCCGCGACCGCGCCACCAAGCAGGAACAACCCTTCGCCGAGATCTCCCAGAAACAGGTAGAGCACGGCGGCGCCGAGAAGCAGCGGAAACATCGGCTCGCGCATCGTCTCGAGGACGATCTGGAGCAAACCGCGGCCACCAGCGCTTGCTATCTCGTTAGGCCCAACAGTCTTGAGCCGTCGGACAGCTTCTTCATCGCTGAGTCCCCGCAGGCCATCGATCATTATTTGGCCCCATGCGTTCGGTCCGTCAGGACGCGGAGCCATGAACGAAAGCGCTTGTGCCGTTGCCGCGAAACACTGCTTCGAAGGCAATACCACATCGAATTGCCTGGCTGCTGCTTCCGTTGCCCATCCGGCTTGGCATCGATCAAATCGACCCTTGCAAACCGAAGTCTGGTTCAAGCCTGTGAACGCGTGGAAAATTAGCCGACGCTCGTTTCAGAGACCACACACGGTGGCCAGCATAGTTGATCTGGAGCAAGAGGATTTCCCGTATCCGGCGAGAGAATGAAGTGAGTTGAAGCGCGCAGACAAGGAATTGACTGGGGGGTGGACACAAGATGGTGACTGACCGCACATCAGCCCGACCAAATTCACACGGGATCACGGACCACCGGCGTCCCTGGGTCCAGACTTTTGACATTTATCAACGCGAACTCGTCGAACTCCGACAAACGGAAGCCGCGCTGCGCGCTGCTCTCGCTCGCGAGGACATCCTGCTTCACCAGAAGGACACGTTGATCCAGCTTCAGGAAATCATGAACAAAGAATCGGATCATCGGTTCTTGAACAGCCTGCAGATGATCGCGAGCCTGCTGTCGATGCAGGTCCGGACCGCACCCAGCTCGGACGCCGCATCGCAACTGGCCATTGCCCGTGATCGCGTGATCATGATCGGATGCATCCATCGCCGTCTGCACTGCTTCGATGGCGTTCAGACGGCCGCGTTCAAACCCTACCTCGAAGAGCTGTGCGGCGATTTCTCAGCAATGCTGGCCTCAGAGGATGGATCCGAAAAAATCATCGACGTTGACGCGATTGAACTCGATCTGCCGACTGCCACCAGCATACCGCTCGGATTCATCGTCAGCGAGCTGATCACAAACGCCGCCAAATACGGGACGGGCCCAATCAAGGTCAGGCTGCGGCCAGATCCCGCCAAAGGTTACGCATTGTCGGTCACCAATGACGGCCCAAGCCTGCCGGAAGGTTTCGACCTTGCCGCAAGCAAAGGACTGGGAATGACGATTATCCGGTCTCTTGTCGCAAAGATCGGCGGCCAATTGCAGTTTGGGCGAGGCGATCAAGGTTCGGGCGCGCAATTCACTGTACTGTTCGGCTGATCGCGCCAGAAGCACGATCGCGTCGCAGGCTCGCCGCGCCTGGAATGGGCCCCAGCCACGCCAGCGCAGCTCGGTATTCGTGCCATTTCACATTGCCGCGTCGGAACTCCGATGCCTCCCTTGCGCAAGATCAAGGCCAGCGCGTGCACAAGCCCGGACTGTGTCAATCGACGCATTTCGTCGGACGCACACTGCTCGGGAACTCTAGGTCGAGGCTTCCGTTCATTTATATCGCGCCATTGAGCGAAGTTCATGAAACACGCCATCATCGTTGGTCATCCCGACCCGGCAAGCTTCACCATGGCGATGGCGAAGGCCTATTCCGATCATTTGACGGCGCGGGGCCACACTGTGATCACTCGCGATCTTTATCGCCTCCAATTCGATCCGCGCCTGCAGCTTTCCGAAATGCCGGACCGTCCGAGTTGGGCGCCTGGCCCGGATGTCGAGACCGAACGTGAGTTGCTGCGGGATGCCGACGTCTTCGCTTTCATCTATCCTCTTTGGTTCAATTCCATGCCGGCGATCGTCAAAGGCTATATCGACCGTGTATTCGGCGAAGGCTTCGGATACGCGCACCTGCACGCCGGCGGCCAGGAGCCGCTGCTGACCAACCGGCACCTCATTCACATCACCGCCTCGGGATCGTCGTCGGCCTGGCTCAACGAGCAGGGCGCCGCAGGGTCGGCCCGTACACTGTTCGAGGACACTCTAGCAAAGGTGTGCGGAATGCGTGTCCGTCCACATATTCATTTCGACTGCATCGTGCCTGGCCTGGCGCCTCGCTGGGTGGCTCAGAACCTGAAGACGCTCCAGACGAAGCTGTCGGAGTATTTCAGCCAAAGTTAAAAAAGCAGTGATGGCGGTGCGCGCGATTTAGAAATTACGCCGTTGAGTGGCGACATCGAGCTTTGATCGACATCAACCACCTCTCTCGGAGAACGGCCGATAATTGCAAATTCGATGTAGGGGCGCGCCGAGCGCCTCCGAAGTTTCGGCCCAAGCGGCGCCTTGTTGGAGAGCAGATGTGAATACCTTGAAACGTTTTTGGCCCGTTGGCCTGATACTGCTTGTGCTGATCGGGTTGGCCCTCACTTCGGTCAACACGATTCCTACCAAGGAGGAGCGCGCAAAGGCAACTTGGGCGGACGTGCAGAGCCAGTACCAGCGCCGTGCGGATCTGGTCCCCAACCTGGTGGCCACGGTTCAAGGCTACGCCAACCAGGAAAAAGCGGTGCTCACCGAAGTGACCGAAGCGCGGGCTTCGGCGACTCAAGTGAAAGTCGACGCCTCGACACTCACCGATCCAGCCGCTTTCGAGAAATACCAGGCGGCGCAAAACCAGCTCTCCGGAGTTCTGGGTCGCCTGCTTGCTATTACCGAGAACTATCCCGATTTGAAATCGAACCAGAACTTCCTCGCCCTGCAGAGCCAGCTGGAAGGGACCGAGAACCGTATCGCCGTGGCGCGACGCGACTACAACGAGGCGGTTCGGGATTTCAACACCACGCTGCGAACCCTGCCCAACTCGATATGGGCGGCCACATTCTACCGCGCCTCCAAACCCATGCAGCTGTTCGAGGCGGCTCCGACGGCGCAGACCGCGCCTAAGGTCGACTTCTCAACGCCGCCTGCAACGCCCACACCGCCTCAATGAGGATGCTGGTTCCACGCTGGCTTGCGGCGCTAGCGCTGCTGGCGGGGCTGCTGGTCGGCTTGCCAGCGTCTGCTGCGCCGGTGTTTCCAGCGCTTACCGGCAGGGTGGTCGACCAGGCGAACGTCCTGCCGTCCGCGACTGAAGCCGAACTCACCGCAAGACTTGAGGCTCTTGAAACACAGACATCGCGCCAGCTGGTGGTGGTCACTGTCTCGTCCCTGCAGGGCCTCGAAATTGAGGACTATGGCTACCAGCTTGGCCGGACGTGGGGCATCGGCGAGGAGAAGAAGAACACTGGGGTGTTGCTGATTGTCGCCCCGAGCGAGCGTCGGGTCCGCATCGAGGTCGGGTACGGTCTGGAGGGAATTCTCACCGACGCGCTCTCCAATCTCATCCTGCAGGAACAGGTTCTGCCCAAATTCCGCGACGGGGACATGGTCGAAGGTGTCGTGGCGGGAGCGGATGCGCTGATCGGGCAACTCTCATTGCCGGACGATCAGGCGAAGGCTCGCGTTGCAGCCGTCGCCCAGGCAGAACCGGCGCCCGCCGACCAAGTCCCGCTGATCCTTGTCGTTCTGGTCGTCATCTGGATCGTGTTCGGCCTGATCGGATCGGTCGGAGGTCGGCCCGGGCATCGCGCCGACGCTTGGTTATGGCCTCTTCTCTTTCTGTCGCGAGGCGGCGGAGGATGGCGATCAGGGGGCGGAGGCGGTTTCCGTGGCGGAGGCGGTTCGTTCGGTGGCGGCGGCGCGTCGGGGAGATGGTAAAATGCTGCTGACCGCGCAGGACCATGACCGCATCCGGGAAGCTACGCGCGCCGCCGAGGCGACGACACGCGGGGAGATTGTATGCGTGGTGACGGAGGAAGCCTCGCACTACCTTGAGGTGCCGTTCGCCTGGGCCTCTGTTGGCGCCTTGGTGCTTTCGCTCGCGCCCCTGACCATGAGCTCCGCAGCCGTCTGGATGGACGGCGGCCTCCGCGGCTGGAGCGCAGCGCACATCGCGGCGAGTCACGCCACTGTTATGGCAGCCCTTGGCGCCTACGCTATCCTGCAGTGCGTCGTCTTCCTCGCTATCGTTCTCGTGGTGTCGATCCCTCCCATTCGCAGGGCGCTGACTCCAGGCTTCTTCCGGCGCGGGCGCGTGCATCAGCGTGCGATAGAGCAGTTCCACGCCAGCCACCTCCAGCGCACGCGGGAGCGGACCGGTGTACTCATCTACGCATCCCTAAAAGACCGGATGGCGGAGATCGTGGCGGACACCGGCATCGATGCAAAAGTTGGTCCGCAAGCTTGGGAGGAGGTCATTGGCGTATTGATCACCCATCTCAAGGCCAACCGACCAGGAGACGGCTTCGTCGCCGCTATCGAAGCATCCGGCCGCCTGCTAGCGACGCATTTTCCGGCGGAAGGTTACAATCCGGACGAGTTGCCCAACGCCGTCGTCGAAAGATCCGGCCGATCGTAGAATCGGACCAACGCGTGGGCCGACCTGATGGAAAAACGAAGCTGGTCCGCACGCGACTTGATGGCAAGAAGGCCCCGTCGCCCATTGATACGAGAATGACGCGATGAGGCTCCGCGATTTGATGGGGATCGGCCGGCCGACATTCGGAGCCCCAATCGGACGCTTGTCGGACATCGAAGTTGGACTTAGCACCTAGATCCGCAATGGACCGAAGTAGACATTGCATCTTGCGAATACGAATGGCTGGTTGCACCAAAGGCGACATTTTGCCTCGCGCGCGCCTAAGCATCACTGAGGCTCAGGCAGGCGGGCCGCCGTCTGGGCTTGGAATGTTGTATTGGCCGAGACGGTCCAAATATCGTCGCGCTGCGTCATAGGTCGCATCCGCGGCCTTTCGCAGGGTTGGGTTGGAGAGATTAGATGACGCTTGAATTCGCCCAGCCTGGTCTTCCTTGAGCATACCTTTTCGAACGAGAGACTTGATCTTTCTTCGAGCGGTTTCTCTGGGTATTCCCAGCTTGTCCGAGACCTGCAGCATGGATATCGCGCCCTGATATTGGTCTGGGGTGATTTCGTGGGTCAGGCCTTCTGCCGGCGCGGCCCCGCTCGCCACCAAGGGTCGCAGGGTCGCCTCCATGACACAAAAGTATATCAGCAGGCTTTCAAGATCGATGTTCGCCAAGGACCGTGCCGAGTGGCACATATCCAGCAGCAGCTCGACGCCCGCATATGCCTTGAAACGGATATCAGATACGCCCGGCGTAGGCATGCTAGTGGCTCTCCACGCCGCACCAATGCTGGACGTGAGCGCGGATGCACTCGATCCAGAACAACGGCGGGTGCAGTCCAACGTCATCCCCGACCTTCTGAAATTGTTCTGAGTCAAACGGGCTGAACCTCCGGAACATATCTATGAACGCAGGACAAAAGGATCCTGCCATGACAGCTCCCGCGCATAGTGAAGGAACGGAACGAATTGTCCGCGTCTGGGACGTTCCGACCCGATTGTTTCACTGGGCGCTTGTGATCCTGATCCTGGTCTGCTGGTTCACGGGCGAAGAAGAGGGCTTTGTCGGTGCAGTTCATCGCTATGCGGGAGAGGCGACCGCAGGCCTGCTGGTTTTTCGCGTGATCTGGGGATTCGTTGGCGGCGAGCGCGCGCGGTTCAGCGATTTTGCCGCTGGTCCGGGTGCAATTGCGAGCCATATTAAGAGCCTCTTTTCGCGCACACCAGCGCGTCACCTCGGACACAATCCACTGGGAGGTCTGGCTGTTTTCCTTCTTCTGCTCAATGTCGCTGTCATTGTCGCAGCGGGTCTGTTCAGCAGCGGCGAAGGCCGCAGCGGCCCGTTCGCCGGCCTATGGGGCCTAGAGCTTTCGGAAATCCATGAGGTGTCGTTCCGCGTGTTACAGGGATTGGTCGTTGTCCATGTGCTCGGAGTCGTCATCGAGACTCTTCGGACGCGCGATACTCTGGTCCCCGCGATGATCACTGGAGCCAAGCGTCGCCGAGCGGATGAGTCCGGCGTCGATGCGAAGCCAGCGGGATTCTCCGCCATACTTGCGGCGACCATTGCTGGAATCGCTGCAGCAGCAATTCTGATGAACCTGCCGCAGGACGCTCCGGCGCCGCCAGGCCGCGAGCATGGCGAGTAGAGTATGGCCATGCTGTCGTTGACAATGACGCCCAGCGAAAATCCGCCACACACTGCGCAATCTGTTCGTTGGCGCGCAGCTCGCACTGACTCGATTAGAAGTCCCGCCGCAAGCCGATACTGAAGAAGACGCCAGTCTCCTTAGTGGTGACCAGCGTGTTCTTCTGGTCGGCATACTGCCCGCCAACTTCCAAATCGAAATGAGTCAACCGGCCGAGATTGTAGCTCAGCGCCAAGGAGCCCCGGGCCGAGAGTTCGTCCGAGAGGCCGTCCCTGCTGTTCCTCTGGTCCACGCGAAGCTTGGTGTTGAGGCGGAGGTCGCGCGTGATCGGATAGCGGCCATTGAGTTGCGCCGTGAGCTGTTCGTTGTTGGTGAGATCGGCATAGCGCAGGCCCGCTATGAGAATCGCCCCCTCTTTGAACACGTCCGAGGCGACCAGCTGGCCCGACCAGTAGAACTCCGTTCCTGTGGGCGGCTGGGCGTCAACGCCTGCCGAGGTTTTCGTGCTCGACACGTTTGTGGCGATGACATCGATGTTGAACTGGAGCTTCTCGGTCAGGGGTCGCGAATAGCTGAGTGAGGCGGATCGGGAAAAAGCGGTTCGATCCTCGGCAAGCCGGTAGATTTCACGTTCCGTGAAAGTAGCCAGCAGATCGTTTGGATCCTCGACGCCTTGTCCGATGATGGCGTTCTGAGTCGTCAGCAAAGGCGAGCGGCGATAGTCGACTGCAACGGAAATGCTGGACTCGTCCTTGAACTTGACCATGCCGTTCAGCAAAGCCAGGTTCATCTGGCCGTAGTGGACGTCGTAGTCGAAGACGCCGTACGCGCTGTGATCCGCGTCGAAGTATCGGAACTCGAAGCCGGCCGCCCTCCGGTCGATGAGGTCTCCATAAGACTGGTCGATGTAGTAGAGAGCCGTATCCAGTCGGTCCGGAACCAGCGAGAAATCGATGCTGCCGCCATAGAAGATCCGGTCGGTTTTGATTTCGAGATCCCGCGACGACTGCACCGGCGAGCCCCCCACGGCGCTCAGTTTCAGACGATCGGTTGCCTGAAAGGAGACAAGTCCTCCGTCAAAGCGGCCGAAAACACCGCCGGTGTTCCGCGTTTGGCGCCCTACTCTCAGGGAGGAGCCCCACTCCCGGTCGGAGACGTCGAAGTAGAGGGCGCTGATTGCGCCTTCATCGCGCGGCGTATCCGCCCGGAAATCGTCGCGATAGATGCCGGAGAACCTGAGGAGCGCTTCGGTCCGGTCATTCCCGACCGAGAGATTGAGGTCGGCGCCATAAAGCATCTCGTCGAGATTGGTGCGGTTTTCCTCGATTGGGTCGGGGTTCACTTGCGACCCGCCGACGACGGGAACGTCCTGGAAGACGAACCCGCTCTCGTCGCGCTGATACAGCGCAGACAGGCTACCGGAGATCTCGCCGTGTACAGGGGCCGGTGGTTTCTTGCCGGTTTGGGAGGACTGGGCTGGAAGAGGTTCCTGCTCCTCCCCGAGCAGCGTCGCCAAACGCTGCCGAACCCGCGCGGCGTTCTCGTGCGTGGGGTACCGCTGCAGAAACGCCTCGTACTCAGCCTTGGCATGCGCAAGCTGTCCGTTGCGCTCGCGCGCCAGACCGAGGAGTTCCTGTGCTTCCGGGGACGCAGCGTTCTCCGGCAGACCCTGGATTCGTTCGGCGAGCCGAACGGCCTCCGCGTTGTCTCCGGCCGCGAGGCGTTCCCGCAATTGTGCAAGCATCGACTCGGCTTCCGGGCTGAGCGGAAGTGTTGCGGCCTGCTGAGGCGCCGACTGACCTCTGGCGGAAAGCCAGGCCTGATAGACGCGCTCACGCTCACTGCGATCGAGGCGCGTAACCCACGCATCCGGGTATTGCCCCTGCACCTCCGCGAGCACTTTTTCCGCGTCCGCACGGGTGGCGAACATTCCAAGCCTCAGCCGCGCCCAGGTGACCCCGTTCTCCTCCGACGAATAGGCGTATGCGACATAGCGTTTGAAGACGTCGAGCTGCTTCACGGAGTCGGCAGCGACGCTCGAACCTCGGTTTGAAGACAAGTTGATCGAGTAGTTCCCGCTGGCGTCGAGTTTTTCGGGAATCGTTCTCGTGACGGACAGAATGATGTCGGCGGAGGCTGCTATCGTTGGCCGGCCTGCGGGGACGCATCCGTCCTTCGGACCACTGGAGACGTTGATAATGATCCGCGAGACATTTTTGTCGGACTCAACAGTCCAGCGGGCGTCGTGGTCGAACTGAAGAACCAGCGTCGGTCCTGATGGATCCTTGACGTCGTAGGTGATCTGCTGGATTCCGGCGACATCGCTCTTGGGCGGACGCACGCTTTCTGCGGCCAAGCCAGCGGAAAGGCTGCTTCGATTGAAGTTGATCGGCTGCACTCTTATTCGCAGCTCGCGGCCGCTCAATTCCGGGAAATGCGACGTCAAGCGGACAGGAACGTTGAATTCCACATTCACTCGGGCGCATCCGCCCTCTTCCTGAGCCGTTACTCGGGAGAGGAACCTGTCCTGAACGGTCTGCGCGAATCCCGGAAGCAGGTGACCGGAGAGCGACGCCGCAAGGCCAGCCGTCAGAGCGGCGCGCTTCCCAGAACCACGAACCGTCCACGCTGCCATCAGCGCGTCCTCCCTATTTCACCGGCCAAGGACTCGCGCCGTCTAGTCAAAACCACCATCCGTGACGCGGTGGTTGGAATTCCGGCGCTCTTTGATCGTTGTCATGCCGCTGTCGGTGTAGATGTGGCAGGCGCCCGAACAGTCGCGCAGCTCGGACACTGTGTAGCGGACAGTCGTCGGGGTCTCGTACTTCTTGTGCGGCTCGGATCTGTAGTCGTTCGCGTGGCACGCGGCGCACTCGGGCTGATAGGCGGCGTTCGACCAGGTCACCTGCTGAGCATTGGTCGTGTGGCACGCTGTGCAATCGAGGCGCGTGCGGTGATCGCCAGGATAGCCCCCGCCGCCATGGACATAGCGCACGGTCACCCAACTTGTCGTCGTGTGGCATTCATCGCACTGCAGGCTGGTCTGGAAATGCGTTGCGGGCTTACCGGTAGCGGTCGTGCCGTTGTGGCAGGTGGCGCACGAGCCGGTCACGCTGTCATGATTGAAGTTGGCGGGGATCCAGGCGAGCGTCGAGTGGCAGTCGCTGCACTGGCCGCTGGTCGCGATGTGGAAGGCTGGCTTGCCGGTTGCTGCCGTGCCGTTGTGACAGGACGAACATGTGCCGGTGACTGCGCTGTGATCGACGCGCACGGTCGTCCAGTTCGTGGTCAGGTGGCAGTCGTCACAGGTGTTGGCCGAGGCGATGTGGGTCGGAGGCTTGCCGGTGGCGGTCGTGCCGTTGTGGCAGGTGGCGCACGAGCCAGTGACAGCGGAGTGGTCGAACCGGACATTGGTCCAGCTCGTGGTGACATGGCAGCTGTCGCAGCCTGACGACGTGGCGATGTGGGTAGGAGGCTTCCCGGTCGCGGCAGTTCCGTTGTGACACGTGGCGCAGGAACCGGTGACTGCGGCATGATCGAAGCGGACATTTGTCCAGCTGGTCGTTACGTGGCAGCTGTCGCAACCGGCGCTCGTAGCGATGTGGGTCGGCGGCTTGCCAGTCGCGCTGCTTCCATTGTGGCAGCTGGCGCAGGAGCCGGTAACCGCCGCATGATCGAATCGGACGTTTGTCCAGCTCGTGGGGACATGGCAGCTGTCGCAACCCGCCGAAGTGGCGATGTGATTTGGCGGCTTGCCGGCGGCGGCCGTGCCGTTGTGGCAAGTGGCGCACGAGCCGGTGACCGCGGAGTGATCGAAGCGCACGTTCGTCCAGGTCGAGGTCACATGGCAAGCATCGCATCCGGCCGACGTGGTGATGTGGTTGGCCGGCTTGCCCGTGGCGGTCCTGCCATTGTGGCAAGTGGCGCACGAGCCGGTGACCGCAGAGTGGTCGAATCTAACGGAAGTCCAGTTCGTGGTTACATGGCAGGTATCGCAGGTGGATGACGTCGTAATGTGAGTCGCCGGCTTGCCCCGCGCTGCAGAGCCGTTGTGGCACGAGGTGCATGCGCCAGACACCGCAGAGTGGTCATAGCGGACCCTCGTCCAGCTCGATGTGACATGGCAAGCGTCGCAGTTTGCAGTGGTCGGGATGTGGCGCAGCGGCTTGCCGGGCGCGCGCAGATTGTTATGGCAGTCGGTGCACCGGTTGGGCAGCGCCACAAACTGGCCGCCCGTATGGCAACTTTCGCACGAGAGGCTCCTGTGTGCGCCGTCGAGCGGGAAGCCTGTCGAAAAATGATCGAAGGCCGGACGCGCTGCCTGTTGTGCGCTCGCCGAATAGAATGTGGCTGGGGCCGCAAGGCCGCTTGCGATCAGCATGCCGAGAATGCCGAGCCGCAATCCGCGCAGAAGACCGAATACAACGGTGAGCGACGGCGCGGCGACCGCAATCATTCCACGCTGCATGTCGCGCATGCGTTCGCTCAAGGGCGAGATCCCCTCTTCCGTCCTACCTCCCGCCCTTGTGGAATTTCGAACTATTCGATCGGATCGCTTGGGATCGCAATAGCGACTTCAAAAATTCTCGAATTAACATTTCTTGAAAAATCTGCAGAGTGTTCCCCAAAATGGGTAAGAGAGAATGCATCTAAATATCTTGTGCAGGTCGCGAAGCTCACCCGCACTTGTTTCGGCGACTACTTGCCAACGGAGACCGCCCAGAATCCTTCCGTTGTGTGGCATCGTTCGCAACTCGAACCGAACGAGCCGCCGTGTTTGTCGTCTGCGATATGGCAGCTGATGCATCGCGTCGACAATTTGAGTTCGTTGCGAACCCGTTCGCGATGGCAGCTCTCGCAGGCTTGTTCCTTGTGCTGTCCTGTCAACGGATAACTGGTCTGCACGTTGTGATCGAACTTCCAGCGGCGCCAATCAGCGGGATTGTGACAGGTAGCGCAGTTAGGACCCAGCCGACCACGATGCTTGTCTTCTTTGGCGTGACACGAGCTGCATTCAACGCGTGCGTCGAGGAAGGCCGGCGTCGAGTGGCAGTCCTTGCAATCCGCCCCGGCATGCTTGCCGAGGAGCGGAAAGTCGGTGAGCCCATGGTCGAACTTCACTGACTCCTTCCAGCTCGTTTCACCATGGCAACGTCCGCAGCCATCGCCCAGCTGGCCCTTGTGCGGATCGTCAGCCTTGTGACAGCCGATGCAGTTTATCGGAGGCGATTTCGCCGTGACGGGCACAAGGTGACAGGCAGCGCACGTCGCCGTCCCATGTTTGCCCCGCAGCGCAAACTTGGCGTCCCGGGCATGATCGAACCGCACGCGCGCCCATGACGTCTCCACGTGGCAGTTCTGGCAATTGGGACCGAGAAGTCCTTTGTGCTTGTCGTCCTTGTTGTGGCAGCCCAAGCATCCTCTTGGCGGCTTCCACGTGGCGATCGGCTTTGTATGGCAGGTTTCGCATTTCGTTGACGCATGCTTGCCCACAAGAGGAAACCGGGTCTTCGAATGGTCGAATCGAGCCGAGGCCCAACTTGCCGGCGTGTGGCAGTCCGCGCACTTGGTCCCGTTGCCACCTTTGTGCACATCGTCGCGCGCATGGCAGCCATTGCAGGTGCTCGGGAGCGGGGCCGTGACGGAACCTTTGTGACAGGCTTGGCAGTCGATCTGGCCGTGCCGTCCGACAAGTGGAAAGCCAGTTTTGGTATGATCGAAACCTAAAACTTTCCATCCCTGCGCGGTGTGGCAGGACGCACAATCCTTGCCGAGCCCGCCCTTATGAATGTCGTCCTTGGCGTGGCATGACACACAGCCGGAGGTCAGCGTCTTCCAGGCCTGATTGACGTGGCACGCTGCGCATTCCTGGCGCGCGTGAGCGCCAATGAGCGGAAACCGGGTCGTCGCGTGATCGAACGAAATATCCGCCCAGCCGGACGCTGCGTGGCAGCTGGCGCAGTCCGTTCCCAGACGGCCGAGATGAGGATCGTCAGCCTCATGACAGCCAAAGCAGTTCGTTGCCGCTGTTGAGAGTTTCCCGCCTTCCCGATGGCAATCGGCGCATTGGACCTTCTGGTGCGCGCCCTGAAGTGGAAAGTCTGTGAAGGTGTGATTGAACGCCTTGCGATCGAGTTTGACTATGTCGGCGCCGCGTCCCTCGTGTTCCGTGTGGCAAGATTTGCAGTCAGCTCCGTCGGCTTTCGGCGAACGGCCATGAAAACCTCGCTTGGCCCGAATATCGGCCGCTGTCTCGTCGTGGCAGTCGAGGCATTTCGCGGTCTGCGCACCCTTGTTGAACGAGACATGGCAGGTTGAACACTCTGCCTCGAACTTCGCGTGAGCGTTGGAAAGTTTGCCGGGCGAAATCAGCCGTTCAATTGGCGACTGGGCGGTCGAGGACAGCCCAAGACCTGCCGCGAACAGGAGGCACGCAAGCGCTGCAAGCGCGCTGAGGACCCTAATAAAGATGGACCGCAACGACATGAATAACTGCTGCGACCAGCATCAGAACGAACAGCGGCAGGTGCATGACGTGCCAGAGGGCGAACAGCCTTTCGAAGAAGGTCAAATAGGACGCCTTCCTGAGCGTCTCGCAATAGGTGCGCACCAGCGCGGATGACTCTCTTTGAAGCCGGCGGCCCGCATCTTTCCCGAGCGCCCACCGAGTCGAGACATCGCGCATGCCTCGACGGATTGCCGATAACATCTGCTGTTCGGCACGAGAAATACGGGAGGAAGCGCCGATCGCATAGGCCAGAGCGCTGATGACGCTGGATCGCGGCTGGTGAAGGGTCTTCTCAAGAGCCGCTGCGATATCCGAAACCTGCACAAAATCCTTGGCTAGCGTGTCCTTCAGACCGGCCGCTTCCATTGCGAGCGACCGTACCTCTTTCTTTTGACCGGTCAGCCCGCGGTGGACGCGCACATAGATGAGGCGTCCCACCACTCCACTGCCAGCCACGATCAGCATGGAGATGAGCGCGATCTGCGCGTTCATCGAACCCGTTCGAAAGGTTGCGTGGTAGAGGATCAGTGTCGGCGCCAGCAACCCAAGCGCCATGTGCAGGTGAAACCACGCAGGAACTGATCCGATGAAACCCAGTTTGGGTAGTCGCTTGCGGATGGGATAGATGAGAAGCAGGCCGACGCATGACATTCCCGCAATGCCGAGCCAATAGCCGGCGCCCTTTTCAGGCGTCAGCCCTAAAGCATCACGCCACACCCAACCGGCCCCAACCGCCAACACGACCACCGCGGCGAAGAGACCAAAGCCCCAGCCGCCTGATCGCGCCGGCCGACGATTGGATCGCGTTGCGACGCCTCGCAGCGATCCGAGTTGCGAATTGCTCGCACGTGGTGGATTGCCGGAGACCGACAAGGGCTGACCCTCCGCTCGGTTGTCGCTCCCCAGTACGGTGTGTGATTACACACGAAGGCCGAAATTGCGAAAGCATTTTACGAAAGCTGAAAAAATCATAATAGTTCGCTAGCCGGGGGGCGCGTCGAGACGCCCGGTTAGAATTGCGACTGCGAGCCGCAGTCGCGGCCGGATCTCTCCGAAGCTACGGTCCGGCTGATGCTGAACGAAATTGGGCTCTACGCGCTGATCGTCGCGCTGCTCGTCGCGGTTGCGCAATCCAGCGTGCCGCTCTGGGGCGCTGCGAAGAGAAAGCCCAGGTTGATGGCTTTCGCCGCATCTGCCGCAGTGGGTCAGCTTCTACTCGTGGGTGCAGCCTTCCTCTGTCTTGTTGCTGCGTTCGCCACATCGGATTTTTCGGTTCGCGTCGTCGCGGCCAACTCGCACACCCTCAAGCCGCTGTTCTATAAAATCTCCGCCACGTGGGGGCAGCATGAAGGCTCGATGCTTCTCTGGGTGCTGGTCCTCTCGCTGTTTGGAGCTGCGGTCGCGGTGTTCGGCAACAACCTGCCGGCGACGCTCAAGGCGCGCGTCCTGGCTGTGCAGGGAATGATTGGCGCAGCCTTCCTTGCGTTCCTGATCTTCACTTCGAGCCCGTTCGCGCGGCTGGACCCGACGCCCCTGGAGGGCATGGGATTCAATCCTCTGCTCCAGGACCCCGGCCTCGCGGTGCATCCGCCTATGCTCTATCTCGGCTATGTCGGTTTCTCGATCGCGTACTCCTTCTCCGTCGCCGCACTGATCGAGGGGAAGGTTGATGCGGCCTGGGCGCGCTGGGTCCGCCCATGGGTGCTGGCGGCCTGGTGCTTTCTCACCATCGGAATCACGCTGGGGAGTTTATGGGCATACTACGAGCTCGGCTGGGGCGGCTGGTGGTTCTGGGACCCGGTTGAAAACGCGTCTTTCATGCCCTGGCTGATCGGCGGCGCCCTGCTCCACTGCACGCTGGTGGTCGAAAGACGCCATACGCTGGTGAACTGGACACTGCTCCTGTCCATCCTGACCTTCACGCTCAGCTTGATCGGCACGTTCCTCGTCCGGTCAGGCGTGCTGACCAGCGTCCATGCCTTCGCTGTCGATCCGGCGCGCGGGGTCTTCATCCTGTCGATGATCGTTGCGGCCTCTGGCGGGGCGCTGACCCTCTATGCCGTCCGAGCGCGCGACATCGAACCAGGGCCTCCCTTTGCGGCCGTCAGTCGAGAAGGCGCCATCCTCGGGAATAATCTTCTACTGCTGGTCGCGACCGCAACAGTCTTCCTCGGCACTTTCTATCCGCTGGTCATCGACGCGCTCACGAGCGACAAGATTTCAGTCGGTCCTCCCTACTTCGACATGACATTCGCGCCGATCATGCTCCTGGTAGCGGCGCTCATGGCGTTTGGGCCATTGCTCCGGTGGCGGAGTGACGATGCGCGCCCAGCCACACAGCTCCTGACGGCGCCGGCCATTGCGGCCCTCGCCGTTGGCATCATCACCAGCATCGTGGGCAAGAGTTTCTGGGGGGGACTTGGTTTCGCGTTCGCATCCTTAATCGTGCTGGGACTTGCGCGGTGGCTCCAGGCGCGTACGCGACTTGGAAAAGCTCCGCTTCGGCAATCGCTCACGATGGCGCGCGCCTTTCCCGGTGCAACCTGGGGTTTCCTCGGGGCGCACCTTGGATTCGCCATAGCGATGTTTGGGGTGACCGCAATGTCGGCATGGGACAGCGAGGAAGTAGCTCTGCTGAAGCGGGGCGAGACAACCCGGCTCGGGAGCTACGCGTTCCGTATGGAATCGGTCGAAACGATCCCTGGTCCAAACTATGAGGCCCAGCGCCTCACCTTCAGCGTCGTCCGCGATGGCCGCGCCGACGGCTCGATCAGCACCGAGCGGCGCTACTATCCCGAGCGTGACACGATCACGACCGAAGCCGGCATTCGCCCGGGCATTTTCGCAAACCTCTATGTCGCCGCCGGAGAAGAGGATCCGTCCGGAGGGTTCAGCGTGCGAACCAACTATCATCCGCTCGCGATGTGGATCTGGCTCGGCGGGTTCATGATCGCGGGCGGCGGTCTCGTATCACTCTCTGATCGCCGGTTCCGGATCGGCGCGCCGCACAGAATGCGAGCCGCCGTGGCAGCTGCGAGCGCATAGGAGATGGACGTGTCAAATCCCGCTCAACAGGTTGGCAGCGTTCGGCCCTTCCCCTTGTGGGCCGCCGTCGTACCGGCGGTCCTGCTGCTTCTGGTCAGCGGATTCTTCGCCGTCGGCCTGACGCGCGATCCGCACCGGCTGCCGTCGCTGATGATCGACCGCCAGATGCCGGAATTCGCGCTCGCTCCGCTTTCTGAAGGCCGGCAAACCCTGAGAAATGAAGATCTCGTCGGGCATGTCTCGATCGTCAACGTATTCGGTTCGTGGTGCATCGCCTGCGTTGCAGAACACCCGCAACTCATCGAGATCGCTCGATCTGGCGTTGTTCCAATCTATGGCGTCGACTGGAGAGACGAGCCGGGCGCCGGCACAGCATGGCTTGTCCGGTACGGCGATCCATACACGCTGACGGGAGTGGACGCCGATAGCCGGCTCGCGATCGACCTTGGCGTGACGGGAGCGCCGGAATCGTTTGTCATCGATACCGGAGGTCGCATTCGCTACAAGCACGTCGGCCCCATAACGTCCGAGATCTGGGCGGACACCTTGCTGCCGATCGTGCGAAACCTTGAGGCGGAAGGTTCATGAAGCACCTCGCGATGGCCTTGATGCTATTTCTTGCCTCGGCGCCTTCGATGGTTGCAGCGTACGCGCAGGAGCCGGAGTTCGACCCAAAGGTCGAGGCGGCCGCGCGTGAAGTTGGCAAGTCACTGCGCTGCGTTGTCTGCCAGAACCAATCCATCGAGGATTCCGGAGCGCCGCTAGCCGCGGACATGCGCCGTCTTGTTCGTGAACGGCTGGCGGCTGGAGAAAGCCCGGACGAAGTCAGGGCCTACATGACCGATCGCTATGGAAATTTCGTGCTGATGAAGCCCCCCGTCCAGTTGGACACGCTTCTGCTCTGGCTAGGCCCGTTGCTGTTCGCGTGCCTCGCCCTCGCTGGCTGGCTTGTCTATGTGCGGCCTCGCACGCAGATCGCCGCCGCCGCGGAGCCCCTTACGGAAGAAGAGCAGCGTGCGCTCGCGAGACACCTCGCGGAGGGAGCGGAACTGTGATCCTGTGGTTTGCCGTCAGCGCGATCATGATTGTGTCGGTGGCGGTCGCCAGCTGGCCGCTGATATTCGCCCGGCGCGCCACCTCCGGCGGAAGCGATCTTGTCTACCGGTCGCAGCTAAGAGAAATCGACCGCGAGGAAGCTGCGGGACTGGTTTCACCGGAAGACGCGCGTCTGGCGCGCACCGAGGTGCAGCGCCGCCTGATAGGCGCGACCACAACATCAGATTCAGGCGAGGAGCCCGGCATGACACCGACCGACCGGGCTATGTTCGTATCCGTCGCCGCTGTTCTCGCGATCGGATCAGCCGCGCTCTATGCGATAATCGGAAGTCCCGACACTCCCTCTGCGGCGCGGAACAGAGACGCACCATTCGAACTCCCCAATCCGACTCTCGCCGGCGCCAGCGCCAATGGCGGCGGCAAGATGAATGTTCCTTCGGTCGAGGAGATGATCTCCAAGCTGGAAACGCGGCTCAAGAGCGAGCCCAACGACGTCGAAGGCTGGCGGATGCTCGGCTGGTCGCGGTTCCGCATCGACGATTTCGCCGGCGCCAGCAAGGCGTATGCGGAGGCCGTGCGGCTGGCGCCGCAGGACGCCGAAACGCTATCGGCTTATGGTGAAGCCCTTGCGCGTTCCGCCGACGGCCTCGTCACAAAGGAGGCGGCCGAGTCGCTAGAGCGAGCCCTCAAGCTCGATCCGGCGAACGCAAGAGCCCGCTTCCTGCTCGGACTGAAGCAGGAGCAGGACGGCAAGCCCGCCGCTGCGATCGAAGACTGGCTTGCGCTTCTTAAGGACGCGAAGGCGGAGGACGATTGGTTCGACGATGTTCGCGGCCGCATTCTGGAGCTTTCCGCCAGCACGGGAATCGACGTCGCAGGGCGATTGCCCGCCCCGCGCGGTGTCGTCGCCAGCGCCAGCGGCGCCGCAGGACCAACCGCCAGCGACATCGCGCAGGCGCAGGCCCTGCCCGCGAAGGACCAGGAAGCCATGATCGATGGAATGGTCGCGAGGCTAGACGCGAGGCTTAGGGAGAACCCTAAAGATCTGGATGGATGGACCCGGCTGATCCGCGCCCGGCGCGTGCTGGGACAGACCGACCTTGCTGAACGCGCGCTTGAAGAAGGCCTGTCGATCTTCAAGGCCGACACGAAAGCCCAGGATCAGCTCCGGCGCACAGCGAGAGAACCTCTCGGGGCGCCATAGACTGATCAGACTCAGCGAGGCCTCAGAATTGGACGACCTTCTCGCAGCCCTCATCTATCTCGTTCCCTTTGGCATAGCCTTGGCGCTCTATGCGACGCTCAAGGCTCGCACGTCTCGTCGTGCAGCGGCGGTTCGAGCCGAGGCGGAGGAAGCTGACCTCACGGAGCCGGTTTCGCTGCATCCTTCCATCGACCTGTCGCTTTGCTGCGGTTCGGCGGCCTGCGTCGCCGCCTGTCCGGAGAAGACCGTCATCGGGATCGTCAATGGCAAGGCTCAGCTGATCGACCCAACCGCCTGCATCGGCCACGGCGCGTGCGAGGCGGCCTGCCCAACGCAAGCGATCACGCTCGTATTCGGAACCGAGACGCGAGGCGTCGAGCTTCCGGTTGTCTCTCCGTGTTTCGAGACGAACGTGCCCGGCCTCTTCATCGCGGGTGAGCTCGGCGGCATGGGTCTGATCCGCAACGCGATCGAGCAAGGACGTCAAGCCGTTGACGCCATCGCGCGTCTGCCCGGCCTGGGCCGGCCCGATCGATTGGATCTGCTGATCGTCGGCGCCGGGCCTGCCGGGTTCTCTGCGAGCCTCGCAGCGAAGGCGCGAGGACTGAAGTTCCGTACGATCGAGCAGGAATCGTTCGGCGGGACGGTCGCTCATTTCCCGCGCGGAAAGCTCGTCATGACCCGGCCCGCGCAGCTTCCGATCGTCGGCAAGATGAAGTTCACTGACGTGTCGAAGGAGGCCCTGCTGGGGTTCTGGGAATCGGCCAGGCGGCGGGCCGGCATCGACATCTACTACGAGGAGCGACTGGAGTCGCTGCGTCCGGTCCAGGACGGATTTCTGGCCGCGACGACCTCCGGCAGCTATGCCGCGCGAGCTGTCCTTCTGGCCATCGGGCGCCGGGGAACTCCCCGAAAGCTAGGTGTGCCAGGCGAAGATCTGCCAAAGGTCGTCTATCGTCTCGTCGATCCGCAGCAATTCGCGGGCAAGCACGTGGTGGTGGTGGGCGGCGGCGACAGCGCCCTGGAAGCCGCCGCGACGCTGGCCGAGGAAACCGATGCCAGGGTTGACCTTGCCTACCGAGGAGAAGCATTCCAGCGCGCCAAACGCAGAAATCGCCAACGTGTCGACGAAGCGGCGCGACGCGGTCGGCTAGGCGTACACTTGAGAACGGAGATTGCATCGATAACGCATTCCGTCGTGTCGCTGACCTCGCCGGCGGGGCGCCTCGATCGTCCGAACGATGCCGTCGTCGTTTGCGCCGGCGGCATCTTGCCAACCGCATTCCTCAAGAGCCTCGGCGTTGAAACGGTAACGATGTATGGCGAAGCCTAAGATCGTCAGACCGCGGCAACCCCTTTTGCGTCGCGCTCCTACTCAGGGGCAGCAGTAGCAGGATTGAAAAGATCCGAAGGCGATCCAGTCGAATTGACTCACAGCTGCTGGCAAATGTCTTACCGCCTCTCCCACCATCTGCTTCGCGTTGCGGCAGGTGGTCACTGTGAACCGGGACAACTATTGCGGATCAAGACCTTCAAACGCCGATGCCCATCCTAACTGGTCTACGCTCCCCGGTCTCTTGCGTTGCTGTTGCGACGCGTTTGCGGTCATCACAACTCGTCGAGCTGCAGAGCAGGCGCTTGATCGCTTGCTTGCCACACCTGAGAAATTCAGAAACAAGCTCGAAAAAATGCCGCGCGACGGGGGACTGGCACTATGAAAACACTCATCACACGTTCCCCTGCCGGCGCCGCGCTTGCGCTGGCTCTCGCGATCACGGGCTCGCCACCGGCCTTCGCTGCCGATGAAGAGATTCAAGTCTACATGGATGAGATCGGCGCGCTTAGGAAACTGAGCCTCGACGTCCACGTCAATCATGCCCTCGTCGGCCGCAGTTTCTCGAGCTTTCCCGGTGAACAGATCTCCGATGGCCGGACTCGCATTACGCCTGAGTTCGGCTACGCCCTCTCCGACAGCTGGGAACTTGGCGCCTACCTCCCGCTCGCCAATGTGGACAAGGACGGTGAAGTGTCGATCGACGGCGTCAAGTTGCGCCTAAAGTACATCGCTCCTCATGACGCCGAGAAAGGCTGGTTCTGGGGGGCCAACCTCGAGATCGGCTATGTCAATGACACGCTCGACGAGAACCCTTGGAACGGCGAGTTGAAAGGCATCGTTGGCTGGCGCTCTGGCCCCTGGACGTTGGCCGGCAATCTCAACCTGGGTTTCAAGGTGTCCGGTCCGATCGAAGCGCCTGTCGAGCTGGGCGTCGCCACCAAGGCCAGCTACGCGCTGTCGGACACTCTCTCCCTCGGAATTGAAAACTACAACAGCTTCGGCGAGTTGGAGCATCTCTCGGCTTTCGACCGCAACGACCAGCAGGTGTTCGCCGTCATCGACAAGACTTTCGCCAACGGCTGGAATCTCAACTTCGGCGTCGGCTGGGGCTACGGCGAGCCCGAGGACAACTTCATCGTGAAGGCCATCGTGGGCGTGCCTCTGGGGTGACCGCTTTGGGCGGCGGTCATAGACCTCCGTCGTCGCAAACCGCCGACCTGAAGCTGGTTTGCAATCATTCCCTGGATCCGATCGAGCAACCAGCGAACAGACCGCTGAACCGGCCGGGGTTACTGGACGAACAACTGGAGGGACGAGAAATTCCTTAAAAACCGAAAGCTCTGCCGCGCAGGCATTTCCCCGTTGACAATGGCGCCGCCTGTCGGAATCGAACCGACGACCTCATGATTACAAATCCTGGGATCGACTCCTGATACTTATCGTCGTTCCCGCCGCACGGCGACGGACTGTGGGCCGCTCTTTTGGCTGAGCAGTATGACCGTGTTCAGGGAGATCCGACAGATGGCCGTGTCCGGGTTGTGACCGTGTTCGGGTTGTGACCGTGTCCCGCAAACAACTGAAAACGTAGAACTCTCCGTCCAGCCCATCATGGGGGCTACTGAAAGGCGGCGGTTCAGCATGCGCGGTTGGGGATGCGCCATCGCAGAAACGGCGTCCAGCAGAGAATTTCGGACCCGGCCGGGTCCAATGTCTTCAACTGGCGTGAATCATGCCTTCCGGATTTGTCCCGCGGCGCGCGAATTTTCTTTGTTCCAATACTGAACCGAACTCGCCTGCCCGGTGATGTCGGAGCGATACACATTCGCCTATCGCAGTACAACCTTTCACGCGAATAATATGGCGAGCATTGACTTATCTTTGCCAAGGCTTCCCAGGCTAGATCCCTTCACCGAAATGACTCGCTCTCCATGCTGGGCCGGGTGAATTCAAGACTCTGGGTCGGCACCGAGCCGAGGCCCGGACACGACGAATTTGAAGGAAAAATTCGCCGTCACGCATTGAAGCTTCCGTGTGGAACCGCGCGAAGATTTTGACCATCGCAGCTTCAATTGGAGCCGCTGGAATAGTCGCGAACAAATATCCCGCTACACACCCCCAAGGCGAAAGCATTTGCGGGGCGCGGCCATTGCATCAATTTTACAGCGTCTGAGCCAAAAGCCCAGACGTGTTTCGAGGCCGGCGTTTTCGGCACGGATTGCAGCTGCCGCAGTCCGTCAAATGCAAGGGGCTATTTAGATGTTGAAGTTTGTCAAAAAAGACGACGGCTTGGTGACGATCGAATGGGTCGGCATCGCAGCTGTCATGGTGCTCGCCGCCGTGGCGATCACCGCGTTTGTGATGCAGGGCGCCGACAGTGCTGGTGGCGCCGTCGACAAGGCCTTGGGCGAGGTTGCCAAAGCGCCAGCCGACGTCGTCAAGCCTGGAATCTATGGCGACGGCGACGCCACAAAGTAGAGATCGTGGTCGTCCGAGAGCTTGGGCGGCTGCTCTTCGATTACCGCACCTGGAGGTGACGGACATGCGGAGCCTGCGCAACTTTTTCGTGAAGCGTGACGGACTGGCGACCGTCGAGTGGGTTGTGCTCTGCGCTGTCGTGCTTCTCGCTGCGGCTGGAATTTCCAAGTTGATCCTGCAGAGCGCCGATGGGCTCGGCGGCTCGGTCGCGAAGAAGATGGATACCGTGGCCGGCGAGATAAATAAATAGACGACTAGACCGGCGCCGCCGACATGCCGGCGGCGCGGGGATTGCAGACCGGGAGGCAGGTCTCGGATGCCTGAGGCGGGTGGAGTATGCGCAGATCGATTTACAGCGTGGTCATCGGCGTCCTGTTCGCTGCCGTAGCGCTGTTCTTTCTGTTCAACGCCCGGACCAAGCCTGCCCCGATCGACGCCGGCGTTCCGATGATCGCGACAACCGCCGTGCTGGTTGCCGCCAAGGACATTCCCTACGGCGAGAAGATTATCCCGGAACTTTCGAAAGTCGTGCAGTGGCCGGCGGATTCGGTTCCCGCCGATGCGATCATTACGCACGCTGACCTGTTCGAAGGACCCGATGCGCCGCGCATCGCGCTTCGGCCGATCACCGCCAATGAGCCTTTCCTGAAAGCGAAAGTGTCCGGCTACGGCGAGCGCCCCATCCTGTCGCGCAAGGTCGGCGAAGGCATGCGGGCCTTTTCGGTGCGGATAAACGATGTATCTGGCGTCGCCGGTTTCATTCTTCCGGGCGACCGCGTGGACATCATGCTGACGCGGCAGCTGGACAATACTGGCGGTCGTGACGGTCTGGCGACCGACGTCATCCTGCAGAATGTGACCGTCCTTGGCATCGACCAGATGTCGAGCGAGACGGTGGACCAGCCGGTGATCGGCAAGTCAGCCACTTTCGAGGTGACGCCCGAGCAGGCGCAGAAACTGGCTCTGGCCAGCCAGGTGGGAACGCTCAGCCTCTCGCTGCGCAACTACGCCACGCTGGAAGATGAACAAGTGCGGCAGATCGAGTCTGGAGACCTTGGTGAACCCAAGGCCGCTCCGCCTCGGCCCATCACCAGGAAAGATACTTCGGTTTATGTCCGGGTCCGCAAGGGCTCGGAATTGTCGTCGGAGAAGGTCGCAAACTAGCCGCCGGCCGGCGCTCGCCGGATCCGTCGACAGGGTGAGTGATGAGTGTGTTGGAGAGTGAAACGTGGGTCGGCTGGGAATAAAAAGATCACTCCTTGTGAGTGTGGGCTGTATTTCGCTTGCCTTGATGATGAGTGGCGTCGCTGCGTCGCAGAACGCCAGGATCTCGGCAAATGCGGGTCTTGATGGCGCCTCGGAGGTGTCGCTCGCGGTCAATAAATCGCGGGTCATCACCGCTAAGAAGCCGTTTACCGAATTGGCGGTCGGCAATCCTCTGGTAGCGGACGTGGTGGCGCTCTCGAGCACCCAGTTCTACGTCCTCGGCAAGGCGGTTGGGTCGACCAGCGTCATCGTGTCGGATAAGGCCGGAACGGTCATCGACATTTTCGACGTCAACATCGGCAACGATATCGACGGCTTGAAGCGGAAGATTTTCGAAGTTGCTCCGGCCGACCAGGTCGAAGTACGCGCCGCCGCCGACTCCATTGTGCTCTCGGGCACGGTAGCGGATGCAAGCAGGGCCGCTTCGGTTGCCGCGATCGCGGAACGCTATGCGCCCGGCAAGGTGACCAACATGCTCGGCGTGACGGGCAGCCAGCAGGTGATGCTGGAAGTCCGCTTCGCCGAGGTGCAGCGCAGCGCACTGAAGGACCTCGGCACGCAACTTGAACTCAAGGATCTCGACGCTGGCGAGTTCGCTGCGTCGAGCCTGGATGGCCTGAATCCGCTCAACTACTTCCAGGGTTCAGTCACCATGGTGGAAGCGGGCGACTTCTCGCTCAAGTTTGCGTTCGACATTCTCGAACAGAAGGGCCTGGTCCGTACGCTTGCCGAGCCGAACATGGTGGCTCTGTCGGGCGACACCGCGAACTTCTTGGCGGGCGGCGAATTCCCGATCCCTGTCGCGCAGTCTTCCACTGGCAACACGGGCAATACCGCGATCACCGTCGAGTTCAAGGAATTCGGCGTCGGTCTCTCCTTCACCCCGACGGTCACGGGTAAAGACGCGATCAACCTGGAGTTGGCGGCCGAAGTGTCGGCAATCGACCCGACCGTATCGACGACCCTTGGCTCGATTTCGGTTCCCGGCCTGAAGGTGCGCCGCACCCACACGACCGTCGAGCTGCGCGACGGCCAGAGCTTCGCGATTGCAGGCCTGATCCAGGACGACCTGACCAACCAGATCCGCGCGATCCCTGGTCTGGGCTCCCTGCCGATCATCGGCGCGCTGGGCCGCTCGGAAAACTTCCAGCGCCGCCAGACCGAACTCGTCGTGCTGATCACTGCACGCCTGGTGAAGCCTGTCTCTCGCGACCAGCTCGGTTCGCCTACGGACTACATCCTTCCGGCCTCCGAGTATGACTTCTTCCTGTTCGGGAAAACCGAGGGCGTGAAGCCTTCGGGACGCACCGGCGGCATCGACGGCACCTATGGGTATCAGCAGCCATGATCAAAGCAGCAGTACTTCTTCTCCCCCTCCTCGGGCTTGGCGCTTGCGCTTCCCAGATGGGCTATCACATGGGCGACCTTCGGGCAGCGAATGAGCAGCTCGGCCAGGCCGTCCGCCAGAACATCGCGGCCCAGACGGTAAATCCGCAAGGGTCGAGCGAAGCTGTCGTCGCCAGCGGCGCCCGCGCCGCCAGCGCCGTCACCGCCTACACCAAGGACAATGTCGAGCACCCCACCTCGGCGACAACGTTGGCCATGAAGGCCAGCGCCGAAACCGAAGGCAAGTAACAGCGAAGCAAGGAGTCGGAAGGTGAGCACGCGCACCGCATCGCGCTCCCGTCCGGATTCTGGCCGGAATGGCGCCGGGTTCCTCAAGGAGGACTCCGGCGCTTACACCATTTTTGCGGTCATCGGCTTCGCGATGCTGATGGTCATCATCGGCCTCGTCATCGACGTCGGCCGCGTGATGAACGTTCATAGCCAGGCCAGCTCTTACGCCGACCGCATCGCGCTTGCCGCCGCTGTCGAACTCGACGGCCGGCCTGGCGCGCTACGGCGAGCCGTCAACGCCGCGAGATCGATGCCGAGAGGCAATCGGCTTACACTAAGCGGCGACGACACGGTTGGCATCAACCGGCTTGTGTTCATGTCAAAATTGAACGACTACGATCCGCCCCCCTACACGCGCACCCCTTTCGAGGACGATAGGGTTGTCAGGCAGTGGAGAAGCGGCCAATCCTTGCCGTCCCAATCAGATCCGGCCAATCGCTCGGCTCGCTATGTGATGGTCGAGACGACGCAGGAAAAGGAAAATTACCTCTTCTTCAATCTGGCCGGCAAGCTTACGCCAGATGTTGCGAAAAGCGCGACCGTCGCGCCGCAGGCTGTTGCAGGCTTCCAGCGCGAGTTGTGCAATTCGGCGCCGGTGATGGTTTGCAATCCGTCGGAAAGCATCCGGATCGGCGCGGCCTTCAACCCGAGCACCAACCAGCAGATTCGCTTCGACCTTAAGACAAGCCTCTGGGGAGCGAGGAACTACAGCCTGCTCGATGTCGACGCAGACGCAAACGTGCTCGGAATTCCGGTAAGTATCAACATTCGAAACCTTCTTGGCCAGCAGAATCCGGGCGCGGCCTGCTACGGCAACCGGGTGAGGTCCGAAGGTGGGCTGGGCCTTTCCCTTTCAGTTCGCGCCGACATCCGGGCCGGGTTCAACGACCGCTATGACGACAATCGACGGCAATTTCCGGTCGCCATCGTGAATTGCCGCGAGCACCTGCTAGAGCTCCTTGCCGGCCTTGATGTTCCAGTCGAAACCTATGCCCAAGTGCGGATGACCGAGAGAATTAATATCAACGACGTCAACGTCCGCCTTCGCCTCCAGTTTCTCGGCCCTGTTTCATCCGGTCTCCCCCAGGACAACCTGAGGGAGTACCCGGTGCTGATGCGGTGAGGCAGATCGCAGTGCTTCAGCGCAGGAATCTCGAGAGCTTTCAGGCCTGCCAGCGTGGCGCGGTAACCATAGAATTTGTGATGACGATTCCGCTGTTCCTGGCGGCGTTGGCGTTCGCGTTCGAATTCGGACGGTTCTTTCTCGCCCACCAGTCGACGGTGAACAATGTTCGCTCGGCGGCGCGCTACCTGTCGCGCGTGGAAATCACCGACGCCAACTTCGACTGCGCAAAATATATCGTGCGCACCGGCCGAATGGACTTCGGCGACGGCGTCTGTGCGGCCCCGGACGAAGGCGATTATCCGGACTACCTGGCGCCGGCCAACGCTGACATTGCCATCGCCCGAAATGCGCAACGGATATTCATCCGCACCGATGTCCGTTTTCCCCTGACCATCTTCGGGTTTGTCGACGGAAGTGGACGCTCCAACCTCCGCTTCGCGGTGCAGGAAGATGTGCGCTGGGTGGGGATGTGAGCATGCGCCCTGCGCCGCGTAGTTTTTTCTCCAGGCAGGATGGCGCCACGACGATCGAATTCGTTGTGGTGTTCATCGCCTTCATCGGCATCATGTTCTTCGTGGTGGAGGTGACGCTCTACCTGTTCTTCATGGCGTCGCTCGAGAAGGCGGCCGAGGCGGGAGTTCGGGCAGCTGTCGTCTCCGACAAGGTAGTCGATTTCCCCTCAACGATCGCGACCGACGGCGGCGTCAACGGCTACAGGTGCAGCGACCCCAGGGCGAAATGCATCTCATTCACGGCGGCGCCCTGCACCGGCGGCCCTTGCTTCAATGGCCTCGCCTTCGACCGCATACTTAACCATATGCGGGGGTTCAACGGAGGGATCCAGGCAGAGAACGTCACAATTACCTACACCGACGTTGGCATCGGATTCGCAGGCGGTCCAACGACGCCGATGGTTACTGTCACGGTTCATGGGGTTCCATTTCAGACTGGAATACTCGGATCTCTACTCGGCAGCGCGAGCGGGCTCGCAACGCTGCCGACTCGCTCGGCGAGCATGACCGGAGAGGACCTGGCTCAATGAGCGACGCCGTTGTGAAGGACATGCCGCCCGACCAAATTGACACGGTAAGTCTGGACGGGCTGGTCGTTCTCGCCGCCGTTTCCGAAAGAGAGACACTAGCGGCGCTGTCCCAGGCTCTCGACGAAATCAATGGCATTGAAATCGAGCTCGCCAAGCTTGGCCTGGTGCCGGTTGCGGCCGTGAAGGCTGCGTTCAAGGCGCCCGACGCCATGTTCTTCGAGGCGCGCGACGAGGAACAGGCCGAAGACTGGATCGAGGCCGTTCGGGCCAATCCGGGCGGCTATCGCCGCCATCTCGTGGTGCTCATTCCGGCGCCGACGAAGGCCGCCGCCACGCGCCTGCTGCAGGCCGGCGCCGACGACGTGCTTTCGACCCGGCCCGACAGCTCGGAAGTCACCCGCACGCTTGGCCGCGCCAATACCGTCACCCGCGAACTCGCCATGGTGCGTCCGGTCGAGCCGGCCGAGGATCTCGACACCCGTCTGATCATGTTCATTCACGCCGCGGGGGGTTCGGGAGCGACGACGCTTGCCGTCAACACCGCAGTGCAACTGCACGACCGCATCAAGGACGGCCGCGGCGGCGCGTGCCTGATCGATCTCGACTTCCAGTTTGGCGATGCACACCTGCAGCTCGACCTGCCGGTGCAGTCTCGCGTGCTCGACCTCGTCAACGCGCCTGAGCGGCTCGACCGGCGGATGCTCGACGAGCTGATGATCAACGCTCCCAACGGCCTCAAGGTGCTGACTTCACCGGAAGCGCCCATGCCGCTCGATGGCATCAGCCCCGAGACCATCGACACGATCCTGTCGCTCGCGCGCCGGCGCTATCGTTACGCAGTCGTCGACATGCCCCATGCCCTGGCGCACTGGACAGAAACCGCGATGCGACGGGCCGACCACATCTTCCTTGTCACGCAGATCAACGTTCCCGCCCTGCGCGCCGCGCGGCGGCTGCTCGATACGATCCGCGAGGAGCATGTCACGCGCTCGCCGGTCACGATCATCGCCAACCGCTATGGCGGTAAGACCGGAAGCGTACGCATTCCGCTGCAACAGGCTTCGCGCGCGCTTGATCGCGACATCGGCTTCGTGATCCCAAACGACTACCAGATCGTGATGGAGAGCCTAGATCAGGGCGTGCCTGTCTCCACACTGCGACCCGGCTCGAAATTCTCCCAGGCGGTCGGCGAGATGCTCGATGCGATCGTCGGCGCCAAGGTCAAATCGAACAAGCTTTCCGGCCTCGTCGATTCGCTGGCGAAATTCGGGAGGAAGTGATGTTCGAACGCTTTCAGACCGCAGCCCGTGGCCCTGAGCCCATCGCGCCGGTAAAGCCGCGCGCCGGCAGCCTTCCTTCCGTTGCGCTGGACCTTAAGGTCCTGCTCCACCAGAAGCTGATCGACAAGATCAACCTCGCCGTTCTCGAGACGATGACGCGCGAACAGGTCGCCGAGCAGATCACGCCGTTGGTGAACAAGCTGCTCGCCGAAGAGCGCGCGGCGCTCAACCACAACGAATATGAGCGGCTGATCGAGGAGTTGCTGGACGAAGTTCTCGGCCTCGGGCCGATCGAGCCGCTGCTGCAGGACTCAACCGTCGCCGACATCCTGGTCAACACGCACCGCCAAGTGTTCGTCGAGCGCGACGGCCGGCTGGAGCGTACCGCAGTCCAGTTCAAGGACGACCGCCACCTCATCCGCATCATCCAGAAAATCGTGGCGGCTGTCGGCCGCCGCGTCGATGAATCCCAGCCCTGGGTCGACGCGCGTCTCGCTGACGGCTCGCGCGTCAACGCCCTGCTGCCGCCGTGCGCGGTGGACGGCCCGCTGCTGTCGATCCGGAAATTCGCGACCAAGCCCTTCACCATGGACCGGCTTATCGAGAACGGCACGATCACAGCACAGCTCGCCGAGGTGCTCGAGATCATCGTCAAGTCGCGCCTGAACGTGCTGATCTCGGGCGGCACGGGCACCGGCAAGACGACCATTCTCAACGCCATGTCGAGCCTCATCAGCAACAAGGAACGCATCGTCACCATCGAGGACACCGCCGAACTCCAGCTGCAGCAAGAGCACATCGCCCGCATGGAGGCGCGCCCCGCCAACATGGAGGGCGTTGGAGAGGTCACCCAGCGCGACCTTCTGAAGAACTCGCTGCGGATGCGTCCCGACCGCATCATCGTGGGCGAAGTGCGCGGCACCGAAGTGCTGGATATGCTGCAGGCGATGAACACGGGCCATGAGGGCTCGATGACGACCATCCACGCCAACACGCCGCGCGATGCGCTTACCCGCCTCGAGCACATGACAGCCATGTCCGGCTACGACATTCCGGTGCGTGCGCTGCGCGGCCAGATCGGTTCTGCGCTTCATGTCATTGTCCAGCTGCAGCGCTTCTCCGACGGCCGCCGGCGGGTCGTGAGCCTGCAGGAAGTCACCGGCACCGAAGGCGAGATGATCGCGATGCAGGAAATCTTCCGCTTCGAGCGCCGCGGAGTGGATGCGAACGAACAGGTCATCGGCAACCACGTTCCGACCGGCATTCGCCCCCGTTTTTCGCTACGCGCCAGGGAGTTCGGCTACACGATGCCGGAGTCGCTGTTCGCCAACCCGATTGGTGGCTGACATGACGTTGTTCGTCACTCTCATCCTCTGCGGCGCGGTGGTTTTCGGCTTCTTCCTGCTGGTCGACGGCCTGATCTACATCATCGCCAACACCGGCGACCGCGGCGAGTCCCGCCGGATGCGCCGCCTGGCGCTCAAGAAGAAATCCCGGGCGGACGCCGACCTTGCGATCGAGCAGCTGGCCCGTGAGGAAAAGCCCAAGCGGAATCTTTCGGTCAATGACTACATCGACGAACTGATCGCACTGTCCGGCTCGACCATGCCGCGCAACCGGATATTTCTTGGCATGGCGATCGTCGGCGTCACGAGCTTCATCGCCCTGCTTCTGTTCGCCAGCAATATCCCGCTGATCTTCCGTTTCCTGTTCGCCGGCGCCTTCGGCGTCATCTTCCCGATTCTCCGGCTGAAGGGGCAGGCCAGCGATCGCATCAAGGCGATGGGTGACCAGTTCCCGGACACGCTGGACCTGATTGTCCGCAGCCTCCGGATCGGCCACCCGCTGTCCATGGCGCTGCAGACCGTGGCGCGCGAGATGCCGGCGCCGACGGGACCCGAATTCGAAGTCATCGCCCGCCAGATCATCTACGGCAAGACGCCGACCGAAGCGATCGATGCGCTGGCTCTCCGCATGCCCTCGCCCGACATTCGCTTCTTCGCCGTGGCGATCCGGATCCACCATGAAGCCGGCGGCAATCTCAGTGACATCCTCTCGGGTCTCGCCAAGATCATCCGGGCCCGGTTTCAGCTTTTCCGGAAAGTGAAGGCCCTGACTGCCGAAGGTCGTTTCTCGGCCTATTTCCTGTCGGTCTTCCCGATCGCCATGATCGTCGCGATGAACACGCTTCAGCCGGGGTACTACGAGAAGATCTCCGACTACTCCTTCTTTCCCCAGCTCGTCGTCATCACCGGCCTGCTTCTGGTGATCAACGTCGGTGCGATGCGCATGATGACACGGCTGGACGTCTAGGGAGAGCAGCACATGCAGCAGTTCATTCCCTACATCGTCGCCGGCGCCTTCGGGATCGCCGCCATCATATTCGTCTGGCTCGGCATTTCCGACCAGATCACCGACGGCGCACGCACTGCAAGGCGTCTGTTCGGCGCGACGCAGCGCGCAGTCGGCGCGATCGCGGGCCCGAAGATCGAACGCCTCGTCGCCGAAGACAGCATGCTGCGGACGTTCGAGAAGTACCTGACGCCGGACAACGAAGAGCGCGCTTCCCGTATCCGCACAAAACTTCTGCTGGCGGGCTATCGCAACCCGTCCGCAGTGCGGGTTTACTTCGCCGCCAAGTGGGGCATCGCGGTCAGCGGCTTCGTGTTGGCGGCTGTCTTGTTCTCCGCGATCATGGATCCCGCAAAGCCGATGCTGCCCATCGCCGCCGTGCTGCTCGTGATCGTCATCAGCTTCTTTGCGGTCGATATGTGGGTCTCGCGCAAGATCGCCTACCGCAAGCTTGCAGTGGAGCGAGCTTTTCCGGACGCCCTTGACCTTCTGCTGGTGTGCCTTGAGGCCGGCCATGGACTTGACCAGGCCTTTTCCCGAGTGGCGACCGAACTCGGGTCCTCCGCGCCGGTGCTGTCCGCAGACATGAGGCTCGCGGTCGCCCAGCTGCGCGCCGGCCGGGACCGGGAGAAAGTCATGTCCGATTTCGCCTGGCGCACGGGCTGCCCCGACGTCGCCTCGTTCGTGACCGTGCTTCGTCAGGCTGACCAGTTTGGCGTGTCGATTGCAGAGACGCTTCGCATCTACGCCGGAGAAATGCGGGCCAAGCGTTTCACGCGCGCGGAGGAAAGGGCGAACATGATGCCCGTCAAGCTGGCGCTGGGCGCGATCATGTTCACGGTTCCGCCGACCATGATCGTTCTCATCGGACCATCGGTCATCATGATCGTTCGCGAGATGGCGAAGGCCGCGGCGGGCGGTTGAAGTTAACGGAGGCAAGCATGCCGATCAGGATCCTTCTCGCAGGCAGCGCACTGGCGCTTCTTGGCGCTTGCGCCACGGCGAACTCATCGATGCCGGAAATCTCGCCACTCCAGAGGGTTTCCAATGCGGCGACGCCGCAAACCGCCGACGCCCTCGCGGCGCGCGGGATGTACCCTCAGGCGATCACCGCCTATCGCGTCGCCCTGAAAACCAACGCGGAGGACGCCTCCTCGCGCTACGGTCTCGCTGAAGCCCTGCGCCGGAGCGACAAGCTCAACGACGCGAAAATCGAATTCACGGCGCTGCTCGCCAATCCCGACTGGAAACTGCGTGCGCTGGAAGGCCTGGGCAGGACCAGCTTTATGATGAACAATCGACCCGGCGCGCTCGATTCCTTCAACCTCGTCGTCGCAGAAGACGCCAATGCATGGGGTTCATGGCTCGGCATCGCGGAGATCCACGATCTCAACCGGGATTGGGGCAAGGCCGACCAAGCCTATGCGCTGGCGCTCGCCGCGACCAACGAGCCGGCGGTCGTCTACAACAACCAGGGCGTGTCGAAACTGGCGCGGGGCGATGCCGCCGGCGCAGCGGAGCTGTTCCGCGGCGCGCTGGCCGCTGACGCCAACTTCAAGCGCGCGGCGACCAATCTGGAACTGGCGGAGGCCGTCTCTGGCAAGTCGGTCGAGGCAATCAGCGCTTCGGTGCAAGACGCCCGCGAGCGAGCCCGCAAGCTCAACAACTCCGGCTATGTTGCAATGCTGCAGAACCGCCCTGACGATGCGCGCGCCTTCTATGAGGCCGCGATCAAGGAGCATCCCTCCTTTTACCCGCTCGCGTATCAGAACTTGAAGGAACTCGACGCGGCGAAGAATGAGGAGAGCGCGGCGAAGCCCGCCAAGTAGCTTCCAGCCATCGGCCGCACCGAAACCCTAAAAGGCCCAGAGAGCCCCGTCGAACTGCCAGGACGCCGCTATCGTTGCAAGCCCGATCGCAACGCCGAGAGGAACCGGCGCGCCTTTCTGAAAGACCTTCGGCCTTGGCGCCTCGCCGGCCGGCAGGACGCGACGGGCGACGATCAGCGCGAGCGCGAGCAACGACATTGTAAGGGCAAGGGTGAACGCCCAGAAGTAGAACCCTGAGAAACCCGCCCACAGCGCAGCAGCCGCGCTCAGCTTGGCGTCGCCGGCGCCCATGCCAGTCAGTATGTAGAGTCCGTAGCCGAGTGCGAAGACGCTGGCGCCGACCGCAAGATGCGGCCAGAACGACACGACCGGCTGGCCGCTGACCGCCGCCGCAACAACAAATAGGGCGACAAGCGCAAGGGATATCCAGTTCGGAATGCGGTAGGTCCGCGCGTCCGAAACGGCGGCAGCCAGAAAGAGAATGGTAAACGCCGCCCAGATCGCCGACATCATGGCCCGGAATCCTGCATTCGGCCGCCAACCCGGCTTTCCAAGCAACTTATGTGCTGGACCAGCTGCGGCCTACTTCGGAGTCTTGAGGTCGTAGATCAGGTCGCCACTCTGAGGAGCGCGCGGAAAATCGTCGAAAGTGAAGGCGAGGCCGCGCCAGGTCGGCGGGATGCCGGCGCACATCAGCGGATCGGAGCTGTTGCAGACCTGAAAGTGAAGGTGTGGCTCGGTGGAGTTGCCCGAGGAGCCAAGGGCGCCGATGACCACGCCCTGCTCTACTTTCTGCCCGACTTTCACGCTCACGGATTTGGGTTTGAGATGCAGGTAGTGCGAGAATTCGCCGTTGCCGTGATCGATCGTCACATAGTTGCCAGAGATAGCGAGCGCGCCCTTGGAGATGCGCGCCATCTGGTCGCCCTGGAGGCGCTGCATGTAGGCCTCCATCGTCTCGCCCTTCTGGCGCATCGCCTTCTGATCTTCGGGCTGGGTATCCGATGCGGCGGCGACCGTACCGCCCGCCGCGGCCATCACCGGTTCGCCGTAAGCGTAGAAGTCGGCAAATGTCTGGCCATCCGTTCTGTAAGTTTTGAGGTTGGGACCGAGGCGGAGGATGTCGTGCGCGAACTGTTCCATCGGCACCCAGCGGTGCGGTGTGTGGAGACTGGATCCGGCGCCGTCGAACCACACGCCTTTCAGAGGCCATGCGAAGACCGTGGTAGATGTTTTTGAAGAGATGGCGCGCGTGGTCTCGCGTACGGTGTTGTTGCCGACAGCGCGGACACGCAGCGCGTCGCGGGCGCCACGATAGCCGAAGAGCTGGGACGAGAGAATGATCGCTTCGCCGGGGGCCAGCGTTGTCGTGGCGGCGAGCTTTGTGCCGGCTGGAAGCAGCTCGGTTCCACCGAACATGAAGCGAAGTGGTTCGAGCATGCCGGCCTGCTGCATCTGTGAACCCTGCATGGCGGCGCGGCCGAGGTCAGAGGCATCGAGCGTGCGGATGTCCATCGCGCGGTCGCCGACGAGTAGCTGGAGCTGGACTTCGGAAACGGTGACCGGGCCGGAGCTGTCATTGACGATGGCAATGTTGTGGACGAGCAGGCTGGATGCGCTGTGCGCCCCGTCGAGCTCGTAGGTGTAGAGCGGTCCATTGGGATAGAAGCGCACCTCGAGCGCCTCGGCCGGCAAACCTAGCGCGGCCGCAAATGTGGCCAGTGCCAACGTTTTCAGTTTCATGAGCGACCCCAAATCTCATTGGGGCGGGAAATGCCGTCCCGCCGGTACGAGCCGGGTCTAGCACGATTGCGACAACCTGCACGCGCTGCACGCAGGCGCCTTCGGGGAAGGCTGTAACTATTTCCTTGCCGCTTCGACGAGCGCCCGGATCGCCCAGCGGCGGGTCTTGCGCGCTTCCGCGTCGGATATCTGCAGCACGTCTTTGAACACGACCATGCTCTCCGTGCCGATCACGAGAGCGAGCGCGCGAGACAGCATCTGCAGGTCGGCTGGCTTGAACTGCTTCCGGGCAGGTTCAAGCGCCGCTTCGATCAGGGGCGAGCGGCGATTCTGCCGTTTGGGAAGCTTCGCGCCGTCAGTGGTGAGGCTGCGTTCCAGCGACTGCGCCAGCATCATCCGCAGGCCGGTTTCGTTCGCGGACATCATGGTTTCGAATGCCGCATCGACACGTTCCACCCGTGTAAATGGATCGGCGGGCGCGTTGCGCAGCACCTCGTCCGCCGATGGAGCGGCAACGTCGAGCGCGGCTTCCACCATCAGCGCCTCGATGCTGGGGAAGTAGCGATAGGCTGTAGCGCGGGAGACCAGCGCCGCTTCCGCCACTTCCTCGAGGCTCGGCTTGCGGCCCTGGCGCATCAGCTTCGAAGCGGCGTCGAGCAGATCCTTGCGGGTGCGTCGGCGCTGGTTGGGGCGTCCGGCTGTGTCAGCCATCGCTTGTTCTCTTGTCCTAGTCCTGGGGCAACTGCTGGAGGATCGAGGCGAGGTCGAGCCAAACGTTCTCACGCTTGATATCGCCGTCCTTCGAGAACTCTATGACGTGCAGGAGACGGAAGGAGAGCGGCCTGCCCCTGCCCTCAAGCCCGAACGGGCGGCCCGGCGCCTTGCCGCTCCACAGCGATTCATCGACCATGAAGTCCTCGCCATAGTAGCGGCGCAGGCTCTTTACCTGGCTGTCTGAGAGGTCCGCGAACAGCGACTCGTAGAAACCGCGCGCGCCGTTACGGCCATGTGTGGGGCCTGTCGGATAGCCCACGATGTCGTGCTCGACGTCGTGAGTCAGCGTGGCGAGCACGCCTTCGACATTGTCCGACGCCTCAAAGTGGAAATGCTCGTCGAGCTTCCGGTCCATTTGCCTGCGGGTCAGCGCCATTTTTGTCTCCTGTAGCAGCGGCCAGGAAACACCTAATGAGACAATTATCTCATGTCAATATGTCTGTCTCAAAATGGCGTCAGGCTCCATAGTCCCGCCATTCGCCGTCGCGGCCACGCAGGCGGGTGCGGCCGTCTTCGATCTCGACATCGGCGGTTGATGCAAGCGCCTTCGAGACGCCGCCGGGAATGTCGATCACATAGTGCGGCTGCGCGAGGCCGGAAACGCGGTCGCGGAGCTGGCGCACCAGCGTCTGGCCTTGCTCTATCGTGATGCGGAAATGCGATGTGCCCGGCGCGAGATCAGCGTGGTGCAGATAATACGGCTTGATGCGGCACTCGACGAAGGTGCGCATCAGATCGGCCAGGGTGTCGATGTTGTCGTTCACACCGGCGAGCAGCACGGACTGGCTGAGCAGCGGAATTCCTGCGTCGACCAGCCTGGAGCAGGCGGCGCGAGCGGCTGGCGTCAACTCCCGAGGATGGTTGCAGTGGATGGCGACATAGACGGCCTTGGAGCTGCGGATCGCCGCGACGAATTCTTCGGATACGCGGTCGGGATCAGCGACCGGCATGCGAGTGTGCCATCGGATGACCTTCACATGCGGAATGGCTTCCAGAGCGCGTGTCAGCGCTCCAGCACGGCGCGCCGACAGCATGAAGGGATCGCCGCCGGTGAGGATGACTTCGTGAATTTCGGGATGACTACGGATATAGGCCAACGCTGCATCGAGTTCGGCTGGGGAAAGATTGCCGTTTTTCTCGGGCCCGACCATTTCGCGCCGGAAGCAGAAGCGGCAGTAGACTGGGCAGACGGAGACAACCTTCAAGAGCACCCGGTCGGGATAGCGATGGACGATGCCTTCGACTGGCTCGTGAGTCTTGTCACCGATGGGATCGGGCAGCTCTTCCGGGCGGATGTCGAGTTCGGAAAGCGTGGGCACGAATTGGCGCGCGATAGGGTCGTTCGGGTCGGCGCGGTCGATGAGACCGACAAGAATTGGCGTGATGGCCGTCGCGTAGGTGGCGGCAACCTCGGCAAGGCCGGTAGCCGTGGTGGGTGCGGCGAGTTTTTCGACAACAAGATCGTCGATCGAACGAAGCGTCCTGGCGGGCGCGATGCGGTTGGGATCTAGAAGTCGGGTCAATGGAACCTCGGGAACTGCGCGCCTCTATCGCGCCTCAGCTGTCCCTGTCCAGCACGACGCCCAGATCCTCGACGGCCTTTACGGCGCTGTCACTGAATCCTTCGCGGCGAAGCAGGCTGGCGAAGAGCTGCGTTGCCTTCGGGGCCGTGCCGCACTGAGCCAGGGCGTCTCTCGTTGCCGGGACGGTGTCGGAGAGAAAATCGCCGGCCAGGGACAGCGCTTTCACGCCAGCGACCGCCAACGCGGCGAGATCCGCCGCATCTCGCTTGCCGGACGGATCCAGATTGGCGGTGGCGATCCGGAGATCGGCGATGTCTTCGCGATGATCGCGCACGAACTCGTCGAAGAAGCGGTCGGTCTTCCAGTCGACCCATTCGGCCGTGCAGGGTTTGGGCTGCGTGGCGCAGCCTGCGAGGGTGAACGATATCGAGGCGAGGACGAGGAAGAAACCGAGGCGATTTTTCATGACGGAGTCCATAGCACATCTTCGATCCGCCGTGCGCCCGACGCCAGCATCACCAGCCGGTCGAAGCCCAGCGCTACACCGCACGCTTCGGGCATATGCTCCAGCGCCGCCAGGAAGTCCTCGTCCAAAGGGTAGCGCTCGCCATAGCGGCGTTCTTTCTCGTCCATCTCGGCTTCGAAACGGCGGCGCTGCTCGCCGGGATCGGTCAGCTCGCCAAAGCCGTTCGCCAGTTCCACACCGCAGGCATAAAGCTCGAACCGCTCGGCGAAGCGCGGATCATGTGCGCAAGGGCGCGCCAACGCCGCCTCCGCAGCGGGATATTCGCAGAGGAGCGTGAGCCGCCCTTGCCCTAGCCTCGGCTCGATGCGCTCGACCAGCACGCGGCTGAACAGGTCGGACCAGCCATCGTCATCCGACACGCGCATGCCGACGGATTTTGCAGCAGTGGCCAGCACATCGCGCTTGTTCAGCACGGCTTCTAGGTCGATCAGGGCATGACGCGCGAAGGCGTCCACCAGCGTCAGCCGCTCGGGCTCGGCGTTGGGATCGCATGTGGCGCCACGCCATTCCAGAGCCTCACGTCCGCATTCGCGCAGCGCCAGCCGGCACAGCTCGACGCAGTCCGCCATCACGGCGTCGTAGGGCTCGCCGGCGCGATACCATTCCAGCATGGTGAATTCGGGCGCGTGCAGCGGCCCCGCCTCGCGGTTCCGATAGACCCGCGCGTAGTCGAAGATCTTTGTCTCTCCCGCCGCCAGCAGCTTCTTGCAGGCGAATTCAGGCGAGGTGTGCAGGTAGAGCGGGATTTCGCTTTGGTTCTCCTCCAGCCGTTTGGTCTCGAAAGCATGCAGGTGCGCCTCGTTGCCAGGCGAGACCTGCAAGGCGCCGCACTCCACTTCGGTGAAGCCCTGGCCTGCGAACCACGCCCGCGCCGCATCGCGAATGCGCCCCCTGGCGGCCAGAAATGGCTTGCGGTCCATGTGGCGCTGGCGATCCCACCATGGGCTCGAGGTCGTCAAATCAGCCTCCAAAAGCCGCATACGGGCGGGCTTGGCCGCCGGAGCGGGTCAGGGTATGACCGCGCCGCTTCAACAGTTCCCGCCCGGCCGAGCCTTACTCCGCCGCCGGCCTAAAACAAAGGCGTCCTCCCGTGGTTAAAATCATCGCCAGCGACGTGCGCAAGGGCAACGTCCTCGAGGCCGAGGACGGCAAGCTCTACACCGTCCTCAAGGCCGAGACCTATCGCCCGGGTAAGGGCACGCCGACGGCCACGATCGAGATGCGCCGCATTTCCGACGGCGTGAAAACGGTCGAGACCTACAAGACCACCGACCAAGTCGAGCGCGCCTTCGTGGAAGAGGTGAAGCACAACTTCCTCTACAAGGACGGCGAGCTCTACGTGTTCATGAACCCGAGCAATTACGAGCAGGTGATGGTTCCCGGCGGTATGCTGGGCGATGCAACGCCGTATCTCGGCGAGAACATGGAATGCGACCTGCTCATGTTCGACGGCAAGCCAGTGTCGATCCAGCTCCCCCAGCGCGTGACGCTCGAGATCGTCGAGACGGAACCGGTCGTGAAGGGCCAGACAGCATCGGGCTCTTACAAGCCCGCCAAGATGTCGAACGGCATCCGCGTGATGGTGCCACCCCACATCGGCACGGGAACACGCATTGTCGTCTCGACCGAAGACGGCTCCTACGTCGAGCGCGCCAAGGACTAGTTGGGCTTCACCGGCGCCGGCGCGTCTTTCCAGGCTGGTCCGGTGAATTCGGACTCGATCACCACTTCGAGCTCGTCGCTGACGCCCATGTTGGAGCCTGCCTCCGGGATGCCGTTGGAAAGGCCGAAGTCAGAACGCTTGAAGCGACCGTGCCCGGAGAAGCCAATACGGGCATTCGGCTCGTATACGTGGCCAGCGTAGCCGCCGTTGAACGTCACTGCCAGCGTAATCGGTTTGGTGACGCCGTGCAGGGTGAGATCGCCGGTGACGTCCGCGGTATTGGGGCCGGTCATTGCGACGCCGATCGACTTGAAGGTGATCTGCGGGAACTGCTTAGCGTCGATGAATTTGTCGGCTCGCAGTTCCTCCGTGAAGCCCTTCGGCGGGGCGTGGACCATTAGTGAGGCGGGATTGACCATAGCAGTCAGTGTCGCGCCAGCGGGATTGGCCGGATCGAGCTTCAGATCGGCCGAGAAGGTGTCGAACCAGCCGGTGAAGTTGGAAAAACCCAGGTGGCTGATCTTGAACAGCACCGTCGAATGCGCGGGATCGAGCTTGTAGTCGCCGGTGGGCAGGCTCTCGATCGAGGGCGCCGGCGCATCGGCGCTTACGGGAGCGGCGGACTTCATCCCCGCTGGCGCCGCCGGCGCGGCAGCCGGCGGGGTATCGGTGACCAAGGCGTTATCCGCTTTCGGCGAGCAGGAACCGATGATGAAGATGGCGAGCGCCGCCGGACCGAGCCATTTCATGATTTGCCTCCCTGAACCCTTTGTTCCTCAACCTTCGACAGGCGCGCCTCGAAGCGGTCGAGCGTTTGTTTCCAGCCTTCTTCCATGCCTGCGATCGCAGCATCGGCGATCGTGGGGTCGTAGATGGCGATCACTTCGCCAGTGGCGTGGATGATCGTTTTCCCGTCCCGCTCTTCGAAGACCGCCGTATTGATCACTTCGAACATCAGCGAACCATCCGGCGCCTCGCCGCCGCATCGCACCACGACGCGGCGTGGGGGATCGGCCTCCAGATATTTGCCGACCGACCAGAAACCGTTGCCTTCGGCATTGCGCATGATCAGCCTGAAGATACCGCCGGGTCGTGGATCGGATTCTACGCCGTGCACGGTGAAACCATTGGGGCTGAACCAGTGCTCGAGATGTTCGGCCTTCGTCCATACGTCGTACACCAGCTGGCGCGGGGCGTTGACGGTGCGGGTGAAGTGGACCGTGGGGTTCGGCGTCTTCGAATTCGCAGCCATCACTTGCTCGCTTTGCTGAGCTGGGCGAGCAGCACGTCGAGCCGCTCGTAGCTTTCGATTGCGCCAGACTCCATGCCACCCGCTGCGATTGTATCGCGCGCCTCGACAGTCGGAAAATAGGACACCGAAGCGATGCGGCAACGGCCATGGCCGAGATCGACATAACGATAGCTTTCGGTGCCTGGCGGGAAATCGGCGTAGCCGAACGTCCAGGTGAACTCATTGGGTGCGTCGATGTCGGAGAATTCGCCGTGGAAAGGGTGAACCGTTCCGTTGTCCGGATCGACGTGGTCGATGCGCCACTTGCCGCCGTTGCGGAAATCGAACTCGTGGACAATGCACTTGTACTTGGCCGGGCCCCACCATTTCGACATGTGTTCGCCGGAGGTGAAGGCTTTCCAGACCAGGTCGCGCGGGAAGTCGAACTCCCGGTTCATGCGGATGATGGTTTCGCCGGGCGGGACTTCGACGTGGAGTTTGTTCTTTTTGGGGGTCATTCCCGTTCTCGTTCCAACGGTTGTTCCAGTCTGAGTTGCATCACCCATTGTTCTTGTCCTCGTTGTCCTGGAGTTGCTTGAGGTAGTCGTCGAGGCGGTCGAAGCGCTCTTCCCAGAGCTTCCGGTAGCGCTCGACCCAGTCGCTGACTTCCTTGAGCGGGCCCAGTTCGAGCTTGCACGGGCGGAACTGCGCCTCTCGCGTGCGTGAGATGAGGCCGGCGTTCTCCAGAACCTTGAGATGCTTCGAGATGCCCGGGAGCGAAATGTCGAAGGGCTCGGCAAGCTCGTTCACTGTGCTCTCGCCCAGGGCCAAGCGGGCGAGAATTGCCCGGCGGGTCGGGTCGGCCAGGGCCGAAAAGGCGGCATCGAGGCGGTCAGGACTCATATTTCGCTATCCGGTTAATTATCTATATGGTGAAATAAGGCGGTTTCGCTGGCTCGTCAAGCACAGTCCGTGAGAAAAAGCGGCAGTCGTGAAGCGGGGGAACGAAATGCGCCAGCGTATATTCTTGGCCGGCGCCGTGGTCTTCGCCCTGCTCCTCTCCGCGTGCATGTCCATCAACGATGGGCTGGCCCAGGCCTTCTTCCTGCCCAAGGACGGGCGGCCCGCCATCTATGCGGTTGCCACAGAACGGCGCGTCGGCTTCACCACCAGTGATGGCGTGCAACTGCTTGCCGACGTCCATCACCCGAAAGGCCTGGCGAAGTCGCCGACCATCCTCAGTCGCATTCCGTTTTCCAACACGTGGTGGAACCGCGTGCGGTCGGACTCGATCTCGCGCTACTGGGCGGCGCGCGGCTACACCGTCGTCGTGCAGGGCACGCGCGGCCGCTATGAGTCCGGCGGCGATTTCTACCCACTGACGCAGGAACGCCAGGACGGCATTGAAACGCTGCGCTGGATTGTCAGCCAGCCCTGGTATGACGGCCGCATCGCGATGTGGGGCGGCTCTGCCTTCGGCCACAGCCAATGGATCATCGCGGACCAGACTGACCCGGATATCGACGCTTTCTTCATCCAGATCGCGAGCTCCGATTTCGCCGATGTTTTCCACGTTGACGGCGCGTTCGCCCTGGAGACGTCTCTGTATTGGGCGCTGCTGAGTCACGGAAAGGTCGATACCGATGTCGACTACAGGCAGCTCGAGCGCGGCGTCACTGGCCTCCCGGTGATCGAAGCCGACAGCCGCGCCTGCTGCGACGTGCCGTTCTTCAACGATTGGGCGATGAACCCACCGGGCTCGGACTACTGGAACAAAGTTGACGGCAAGAACCGCGCGAAGGAAACGCGCTCGGCCGTGCTGCTGCTGGGCGGATGGTATGACCCCTTCCTGCGCACCATGCTGAAGGATTTCACGGACCTGCGCTCGCAACCCGCGACGAAGGACAGCCGTATCGTCATCGGGCCGTTCGTGCATGCCGATACGATCAAATGGCCGGGCGGCGGCATCGATGAACCTTATCGACTCGCCAGCGTCGCGACGGTCCTCGACTGGTACGACCACCAGCTCGGGCTGACAGACAAGCCGCTGAACATGGCGCCGGTGCGCATCTATGTGATGGGCGACAATGCCTGGCGGGATGAACAGGAATGGCCGCTCACCCGCACGAAATACACGCCCTTCTATTTGTCGGGCGGCGGAGCTTTGAGCGAGGCGCAGCCTCAAGGCGCGGCCTCAGACGCGTTCGTCTACGATCCGCTGGATCCCGTCCCGACAGCCGGCGGCGCCATGCTGGGCAAGCGATCCGGCTTGAAGCAGCAGAACGACATCGAGGCGCGCAAGGACGTGCTCAGCTATACCACCGCGCCGCTTGAGAAGCCGATGGAAGTCACCGGTCCCCTGAAAGCGGACCTGTGGATTTCAACCGACGCGCCCTCGACCGATTTCACCGTAAAGCTAGTTGACGTGTTCCCGGATGGAAAGGCCTACAATATCGCGGACGGCATACTGCGCCGCGCCTACACGCCCGGCGAGGCGGTCAAAATAGAAATCGACCTCGCCGCCACCAGCGTCGTGTTCGGCCAGGGCCACCGCATCCGGATCGAAGTATCGAGCAGCAACTACCCGCGCTTCGATCGAAACCCGAACACTGGCGAAAATCCAGTCACGGCGACACAGACGCGCATCGCGCACCAGACCATCTGGCATGAACCCAGCCGGCCCTCGCACATCGTACTTCCGGTCATTCCGAGGTGATTGCGGCCGCGCTTAGTCGGCGTCCCCGATGGCTTCGGCTGCTTCCTCGTTGAGCGCCTTGCCCTCGCGCCTCGGCACGACAAGAGGCGCAGGCTGAGTGGTGGCAATGTTGCCGCGCATGAGCGACAGCCCTGCCCTCAGGCCGCCAGCGATCTGCATTTCGAGGCGCTGCTCGTCGCGCTTGCGGACGTCGAGGATCGCCTCGTCGGCTTCGACCTCGTCGACGCCGAGATCGATCAGCACGTGTCGGCCGAACACCAGCGCGGACTCGAACGTCTCGCGGATTTGATAATCGACACCGGCAGCAATCAGGCGGAGGACATGGCCGCGGTCGTAAGCCCGGACGAACAGCTTGGGATGCGGGAATTCGGACTTGATGAGTTCGACGATGCGGTCGGCGACCTCGGGCTTTTCGACGCAGACGAGGATCGCTTCAGCTGTAGCGGCGCCTGAGGCGCGCAGCACGTCGAGCCGTGTACCGTCGCCATAGTAGACCTTAAACCCAAAATTTCCCGCGGCGCGGATCATTTCCACGTCCGTTTCGATAATCGAAACGTCGATGCCCTTGGCCAGCAGCGGCTGGGAGACCACCTGGGCGAAACGGCCGAATCCGACGAACAGCACGCGACCATGAAGGTCAGCGGCTTCCTCGATGCCCTCGAGCGATTCCTTTTCAGGCGGCGTGAGGCGTTCGATCGCCATGACCACGAGGGGCGTCAGCGCCATGGAAAGGATAACGACGGCCGTCATGCCGGCGGCGGTTTCGGCGTCCATCACGCCGGTTGAGAGAGCCCCCGCGTAGAGCACAAAGGCGAACTCGCCGCCCTGGGCGAAGAGGCTGGCGCGGCGGAGGGCCTCGCGGTGATTGGCCTTGAACAGCCGCGCGACGATGTAGATGCCGAGCGCCTTGACGATCATGAAAGCGGCGACACCGGCGGCGATGAGCTGCCAGTTGTTGGCGACCAGCGTAAGGTCGAGCGACATGCCGACGCCGAGAAAGAACAGGCCCAGAAGGATGCCGCGGAAGGGTTCGACATCGGCTTCGAGCTGGTGGCGGAAGGTGGATTCGGAAAGGAGCACGCCCGCAAGGAAAGCGCCCATGCCCATGGAGAGCCCGCCCCACTGCATGAACAGTGCTGCGCCGAGAACGACCATCAGGGCGGCGGCTGTCATCACCTCGCGCGCGCCGGACCGGGCGAGAATTCCGAACAGAGGGTTCATCAGCCAGCGTCCGGCCACGAACACCAGGGCCACGGCCCCGGCACCGATGCCGATGGTCTGCCACAATGGTCGCGTCGGTTCTTCGATCGCTCCGCTGAAAACCGCCAGCACCGCCACCAGCGCCAGCAGCGGGATGATCATCAGGTCTTCGAGCAGCAGGATGGCGACCGATCTCTGGCCGGCAGGCGAGGTGGTTTCGCCGCGGTCGTCCATCATTTTCATGATGACGGCGGTTGAGGAGAGCACGAACCCCATGGCGCCGA
>Ga0210377_10000186_pt1 | contig 59127 bp, 50 predicted proteins | sample PLM4_65_b1redo_FD_155480 | JGI IMG/M metagenome (GOLD analysis project Ga0210377, IMG submission 155480) | Groundwater sediment microbial communities from an aquifer in East River, Colorado, USA - PLM4_65_b1 redo | ecosystem: Environmental > Terrestrial > Soil > Riparian zone | place: USA: East...
TTTACACGAAATCTTCTTCTGGCCGAAGAAAAACCAGCCGTTATCGCAAAACGCCGGGGTAAATACGATTTGAAGATTTCTACAACTACCGCGAAACACAACCACTTCCGAACAACGCAAATGGCTCAAATCTTGTTTGGCTATGTTAAATTGACAATAACCTGCCATCGGCCGTAAGATGTATCCGGTGATCAGCATTGTTTCGAGGATTTTTGTGGCCCGCCGCCCCGCCTCGCGGCGGTAGACGCGGGAGCAGGAAGGACTCAGGATGAACAAGGTCTCACGCATTATCATTATTGTATTAGCCGCCATTTTGGTGCTCTGCCAGGCTCATGTACTGTCCCAGACGCGCGAGAGGTTGCAAATCCCGGATCAGGACAAATGGAAGCTGGAAGACCTTTATCCTTCAGACCAGGCGTGGGGCGAGGCCAAGCAAAAACTGGCGGCCCAGTTCGACGAAGTCGCCGGGTACAAAGGCAAGTTGGCAAGCTCCGCATCCCAGTTGTTGGCCTGCCTGGAATTTAACAGCCGGGTCTCGAAGGAATTCGGGCGGTTGTTCAGCTACGCCTCCATGAAATCTGATGAAGACATGCGCAATTCGGAGCGTCTGGGCATGAAGCAGGAATTGCAGCAGCTCAGCACCGACTACAGCTCCAGGGCGGCGTTTATTACGCCGGAGATAGCCGCAATGGATAAGCAGCAGGTCGATGCCTTTATCGAGCAGGAGCCCGGCCTGAAAGTCTTCAAGATGACGATCTATGATGTGCTGCGGATGAAGGCGCATACCTTGTCGGAGAAGGAGGAAAAGATTCTTGCCGAGGCCGGCCTGATGGCCGATGCGCCGTCGTCGATTTATGGGGTCTTCAGCAATGCGGAGATGCCCTATCCGGAAATCAAACTCAGCGACGGCACAACCACCACGCTGACCAAGGCGGAATATTCGCGTTATCGAGCGGCGCCGAATCGAAGCGACCGGGAGGCCGTGTTTGGCGCGTTCTGGGGTGCGTTCGATAAATTCAAAGGAACCTTCGGCACACAACTTTACGCGAACGTGAAGAAGAACATGTTTTACGCACGGACCCGTGCTTATAAATCGTCACTGGAAAGTGCTCTGGATAAGGACAACATTCCAACGGACGTCTATAAGGCCCTTATCGAAAATGTCACCAATAATCTGGATTCGTTCCATCGCTACCTGAAATTGAGGAAGCGAATGTTGGGCGTAGAGACCCTGGAATATTCAGACACATACGCGCCCGTTATTAAGGGTGTTGATTTGAAATATACGTATGACGAGGCCAGGAAACTGGTGCTGGGCGCCGTCGAGCCGTTGGGGGCTGATTACCGGCAAGTTGTCGCCAAAGCGTTCGAGGAGCGGTGGATCGACGTATATCCATCGCCGGGCAAGCGCGCCGGGGCCTATTCCAGCGGCGACGTTTATGACGTGCATCCCTACATTCTCCTGAACTACAACGGCCAATACGAAGACGTCAGCACGTTAGCTCACGAGCTAGGCCACACGATGCACAGCTATTATTCCAACAAGAATCAGCCGTACCCGACGGCCGACTATTCCATCTTTGTCGCGGAGGTGGCCTCCACCTTCAACGAAACGCTGCTGATTCACAAAATGCTCCAGGAAATCAAAGACGATGACGTCCGGCTGTCTTTACTGGTCAATTACCTCGAAGGAGTCAGAACGACGGTCTTCCGCCAGACTCAATTCGCCGAGTTCGAGCTGCGGATGCACGAGAAAGCCGAAGCCGGCGAGCCTTTGACCGGCGAGGTCCTGACCCAGCTCTACGGCGACATTCTGAAAAAATATTATGGTCACGAGAAGGGCGTCTGCCATATTAACGACCTGTATGCGGTCGAATGGGCCTATATCCCCCATTTCTATTACGACTTCTACGTCTATCAGTATTCGACGTCCTTCACGGCCTCCACGGCGTTAGCCGAAAAGGTGCTGAGTGGAGAAAAAGGCGCCATTGAAAAGTACATTGCGTTTCTGTCCGCGGGAGGCTCCGAGTATCCTATCGATCTGTTGAAAATCGCGGGCGTGGATATGACTACCGCTGAGCCGTTCAATAAAACGATGGCGGCGATGAATCGAACGATGGACGAAATTGAGGCGATCCTGGAGAAGAAGGGAAAATCGTAGAAAACGCCCGTTTCGAAGAGCACACGCAGGATAAAGCATGAATTCCGATGGCTTTGTCACGACAGAGGGCTTGACCAAGGTCTACTCGTCCGGCGCGATTGGGGTCGTGGCGCTCGAGGATGTGAGCCTGTCTGTGAAAGAGGGAGAGTTTCTGGGGGTGGCGGGTCCTTCCGGCTCGGGCAAGTCCACCCTGATGAATCTCCTGGCCGGGCTGGACAGGCCCTCATCGGGGAATATCAGGGTACAGGGCAGGCTCATCTGCGAGCTGAACAAGCGCGAGCTGGCCCTTTACCGGCGCTATCAGGTCGGCATGATTTTTCAATCGTTCAACCTTATCTCGTCCTATACGGCTCTTGGGAACGTTGCCTTTCCGTTGCTTTTTGCGGGCGTGGCCAGGAAAGAGCGATACGAACGAGCCAGCCGGATGCTGGCAGAGGTGGGGCTTTATCCTCGCAAGGACCACCGGCCGGCCGAGCTTTCCGGCGGAGAGCAGCAAAGGGTGGCCATCGCCCGCGCGCTGATCAATCAGCCGAAAATCCTGCTGGCCGATGAGCCGACCGGCAACCTGGACAGCGGCACGTCAAAGCAGATCGTGCGGATGCTGGCGGATCTGAACAAGAATCAGGGTTTGACTGTGATTATGATCTCGCACGAAGAGTCTCTGATGGCCGAGTTCGCGGATGAGGTGATTGGTCTGTGCGACGGCAGAATCGTCGAACGGCGGAAAATGCGGTAGAAGACCGATGAGAATTTCCGATTACATCGAGCAGTCCTTTTCCAATCTGTGGAAGAAGAAGCTGCGCACGTTTCTAACGACCTCCGGCGTGGTGATAGGGGTCGGCTCGCTGGTTTGCATGTTCGCGTTCGGCCAGGGCATCCAGAAGAATATCACCGAGCAATTCAGCAAGGTGGACCTGTTCAATTACATCAACGTCTCGGCGCCTAATCGAAGCGGCGCGCCCACGTTCTCTTCCGATCCCGATGATCCTGACGCGGGCGGAAGGGGTGGCGCCGCTGCCCGAACAGATGCAAACGATCGTGACGCTCCTATGCTCGATGCGCAGTTTCTCGAAGAAGCAAAAAAGATTGAAGGCGTGGAGGCGGCGTTTCCCGAGCTTCGTTTCCCGGCCCAGATCTGCCTGGGCGACAAGGAGCAATTCACCCTCGTCCAGGTCCTGTCGGCTGACATCTGCCGCTCGGGCGCCGTGCCGTTGCGCGCGGGACGCTGCTACGAGCCGCGTGAGCCGAACGAATTGATTCTGACCGATTCGCTGCTTCGGCGTCTGGGTGAGAAGGAACCGTCGAACGCCCTGGGCCGGCAGATCGAGGTAGCCACGTTGACTCTCGATTTGAGTCTCAGGAACCTGTTTGCGATGGTTTTCTCCAGAGATGGGCAGAGCCTTCCGTTCGTTCGGCAGAGCTATCAGTTCACGATTGTGGGCGTGGCTGAGCGGCTGCCCTTTGGGGGCATGGGCGACGTGTATGTTCAGCCGGAAGCCGCCGGCGCGATGCGCAAGCTCTCGCTGACGAGCATCTGGGAATTCTTTCGCCCCGCGGGCCAGGCCGCCAACTACCCAACGGTGACCGTCAGGGTCAGGTCGCCTAAGTACATCGCGCCGGTCAAGAAGGAGCTGGAGTCGCGAGGCTTGCGGACGTTCGCCCTGATGGACCAATTAGAGGAGATGCGGACCGGCTTTCTCATTATGGACATGTTCCTGATCGCCGTGGGCATGATCGGAATCACGGTGGCCTCGCTCGGCATCGTCAATACGATGGTGATGTCCATCCTGGAGCGATACCGGGAGATCGGCATCATGAAGGCCGTCGGGGCCACGGACGGCGACGTGCAGAGAGTCTTCCTGTTCGAAGCGGGCATGATCGGCCTGCTGGGCGGCCTGTTCGGCCTGGCCCTGGGATGGGCAGTGGGCCGGATTATCAATGAAGTAATCAACGCGATAATGGCGCGGCAAGGCGCCCCGCGTATGGAGTTTTTCTGCTTTGCGTGGTGGCTGTGCGTGGGCGCGATCGCCTTTTCGATTCTGGTCAGCCTGATCGCCGGGATTTATCCCACGCTGCGAGCGGCCCGCGTCGATCCGGTTATAGCGCTGCGGCATGACTGACGGGGCTCATTGTCGAATTTCGATTGCCGATTGCCGATTTAGAATTTACAATATAAAGTCGAAAATCATAGATCGTAAATCGCAAAAAGGAAGGTGTTTGAACTATTTAGGGAGGAGTACCATGAGAACGAGACTCGTTCTTTTTTCCACATTAGCAATTGCTATCATGATAGCCTTTGCCGTGGTGATCATCAAGTCGAGCAATACGCCGCCGAAAGCCGGGGCGGTCAGCGTAACGACTCCGGAGGATACGCCGGTCTCGATTACCATAGCTGGCAGCGGCCGGGGTGGCAAGCCGCTGACGTACAGCGTGGTTACGGGTCCGTCCCACGGAACACTGAGCGGAGCCGAGCCGAATCTGATCTACAGTCCCGCGCCGGATTTCAACGGCGCAGACAGCTTTACTTTCAAGGTCAACGACGGCAAAGCCGACAGTGCCGAAGCAACGGTGTCGATCACGGTAACACCGGTCAGCGACCCGCCGACCGCCCACGACGATGGCGCCACGATCCAGGAAGACGCGCCGATCGTAACGATCAATGTGCTGGCGAATGACACGAACCCGGACGGCCGCCGGCTGATGATTGTCGGTGCGACGCAAGGCGCCAACGGCTCGGTCACCATCAATGCGGACGGCACGCTGGCCTACGCACCCAACAAGAACTTCTGCGGGACCGATACGTTCAACTATACGGTGAGCAACGGAGAAGGCGGAAATGCTACAGCGACGGTGAGCGTCGTCGTTGAGGCGGTCAACGATAAGCCGGTGATCACTTCGAGGCCCGTGGAAACGGCCAGGGTCTGGGCACCCTATACCTACGACGTCAAGGCCAAGGATTCCGACCCGCGCGATTCACTGAGTTATTCTCTGACCAAAAACCCTGAAGGCATGACGATCAACCCGGACACGGGACGGATCGAGTGGAGACCGACGAGCGCTCAGGCGGGCAGTTACGACGTGGTCGTGAGGGTCGCCGACAGTTACAAGATTCGGGCTTTCGATACGCAATCGTTTACTATCAAGGTGACGTCCCTGAGCTCGCCCCTGACGACGACCCTGACCGTTGCCGATTGTTTCAGCCAAAAAGACAAAGAAAAACTATCGGCAAAAGACAAGATTCCCGTCGTTGCGGCCAGCGACAACAACCGGCTGGAAACCGAGCCCCGTTCGAGCACGTGTTACGACTTCTGCGATGCTTCTATTCCGGACGGTGCGTCAATTAAATCAGTCGTGGTTTACGTGGAACATTTTGAGGACTCAGAATTTCCCGGGGGCAAGCTGGAGTGGGCCGTGGGGACAGGCTGGCCGGCTAAGCCGGCGGTGTGGGCGTCAATCGCCGCGCCGGTTCGACCGGGGCAGGCAAGGGAAGCAACGGATTCATGGGATATTACAAGCGCCGTGGAAACGGCCGCAAAGGCCAACGCCCTTCAGTTTCAGATCCAGAACAATGACGCGGCGGGCATGAGAAAGACGCACGTGGATTATGTCTATGCCGTCGTCCAATGGTACTGAGCTTCCGAGAGCGGACGGCTTCATGGGAATCGGATTTGGCATTTGGCGAAATATTGAGTATATTTTCAATAGAGCAGGCAGAGGAGGAACGGAGGGGCGAAAAGCCTCAGAGAGTTCGGTAATTGCCCCGGGGCGCGTGCTTCCTGGATGTTTGCACCGATAATCAGTTGCCGGGATCCATTCGGCGGCGATTGACGACATAATACTCCTTTCTTCAATGGGGGGCTGGTCTGTACGGTCAGCCCTCACTTTTTTTGCGCGGCCGCGACCGTTTTTTCAAACCAGATTATCTCTCTCGATCTCACACCTGGCGGGGAGCTACCCGCAACGGACAGAAAGCAGGATACAGAAATCAGACCTCTGACTTTCAACTTCTGACATTCAAGTCACGCGCGTCACTTCGTACGCATCCCCGCAAAATCTTTTTTTCAGTGGACTCAACAGTCGCGCACGCCGTGCAAAAAACGGATGTGATTGCGACTCTAATTCCCGCGTTGGTCCCAAAACCATTCCATTTCCAGCCGCTTAGAGACACGCCGAATAAAAATCCCTAACGCCGCAGTTGCTTGCCGCTGAAAACTCTTGACTTTTGTGGAGCAATGCGGTAAACTTACATTTATAAGTCGTACATGGGGGCGTCTAATTCGGAATGGGGGTTCTGAAGGCTTTCCTCTTTTTGAGTACCCAGGTTGATCCGGTTGGCAGCTTCATCATGTACCGTCCGCTGTGGGGGGCACAGCAACGCGATAGCGTTCGTGACTGCATTTTGGGGGAGAAGGAAAATGAAAAGATCAACAAGGATATCCACAATTATCTCCGCGGTGTTCATTCTGGCGGTTTTGCCGTGCGCGGTCGAAGCTTACCCCGTCAACACGGTGGAGGTTGTCAGCACGGGCACAGGTGCAAGTGAAGTGGTCGGCGTCTGGGGCGGAGGCGTGAGCGGCCTGGATGTTTACGCCGGCGCTTACAACCTCGACAAAACCGACGGTGTCGGCGAAGGAAAATTCTGGCCCAACGGCACGGTCAGTGCTTTTTGCACTGAGCTGAGTGAGGCAGCGCCGGAGATGACGACGAAGTATAATGTGCTTCCGCTCGATGAGGGACCTCTCAGCGCCGCGATGGGAGCCGAGAAGGCCGGGTACATCAGCGAGCTCTGGGGCAGATACTACGATCCAAGCTGGACGGGCGACGGGTCTTTTACGTGGCTGCAGAACGCCCAGGCGGCGGCGTTTGCCACAGCGATATGGGAGATTGTTTACGAGAATCTGCCGGTATCGCCGCTGAAGTGGGACGTCAAGATCGACGGCACGCTCGGAGCCGGTGGTTTCAGCACCGATTTCGGCGGCGCCGCGATTGCCAACAACTGGCTGCACTCTTTGGACGGCACCGGTCCGATGGCGAACCTGCGCGTGTTCGGCTATAACGGGAGCCAGGACTATATTGCACAGGTCCCGGAGCCGGCAACGCTCGCCCTGCTTGGTCTGGGGGGGCTTTGGAGCCTGAGGCGCAGAAGACGGGTCGTATAAATGAGGATGACGCGGGAGGGGGGCCAAGCCGACTGTCCGCACGTCCGGCGTCAGTCCCTCCCTTCTTTTCAGCAACCTTCGGAAGGATAAAAGATACTTCTCGGTTCGTTGAGAAACACAGACAGGGACACAAAGCCGACCGCCTTAACGATCGGCAGAAAGGGGGGGGACGTCGATGAGGTACACTCGCCATTAGCGCAAGAGCGAACCATTCGAGACCGGCGGATTATCTCAAAGCAGCCAAAGGGGGCAATGCCGCAGCTCGAAGACAAACGCGAAAGAAGGTAACGCCGGAAAAACAGGAGGCAGTAGAATGAAAAGGTTAGTAATAATGATTAGTATATGGGTGGTTTGTGCGGGGACTTCGGCCCTTGCGACGCCCGGCATCGAATTCAGTCCCGATGCCGGCACCGCCGGCGGCTGGACCTACGATGGGGCGGGCACGCTCAGCTTCAATCAGAACATCGCCGTCGATGCCGCTATGAGCAGCAACGCCGATGCACTGGTCGGCGCGCTGGTGTATGTCCCCACCTTGACGGTGAGCGGTATTCCGGACGCTCCGTACTCGTTGAAGCCGCTCGGCAGCTCAGTCCTGACCATCCGGAGTCCCGATGACGGAAGCATCTACCTGAAGGCCACACTCGGCAAAGGCGATCTGGTTGCCGTCGGAACCATAGGGGCCGCGTACACCAATTTCATGTCGGACCTTACGGACGTCACGGTCACCGACGCAGGCAAAGCCCTCGGCTCGGCGGTGCTCAGCGCGATTATCAATTCGGGGACCTCGACGCTTGATTTCGAACTGTCGCTCCAGGGCGCCAGCGGAACCAACTATCGCAGCCTGAACCAGATGCTGGCAGGCGGTTACGTCGGCGGAAACGGCTTCAGCGGCGCTATGTCAATACCTGAGCCGGCTACGATTGCCCTGTTGAGCCTCGGCTCACTGGTCTTATGGCGAAAACGCAGGGTATAGGACAACGTGCACACAATCGAGATACAGGGCTGCGAGCGCTACCGTCCGCAGCCCTTTACATTGTATAACGAGACGGCACATAGAAAGCTCGCAGGTGTAACATGGGTATTATACGATTTATGTGGAGGCTGTTCCGCGGATTCTGGGGCCCGCGCGAGATGTCCCCGGGCGGGATTGACTGCCATAAATGGGAAAGCAAGGTCGAGATTCTCAGGAATCTCTCGAGCAAGGGCCGTTGAATTGCTGCCGCAAGGGACACGTAACGGTCATAGATGCCAGTCCTTGGCACCCTTTACAAATTTGTGCTGCACAATGACGCCCACCGCCGTCGGGACCATCAGCACGGTGGGCAGGAACCATCTCAGAGTGAATACCCATGACTCAACCTGCACCGTCGTTTTCGGGTAAAGGTATAGAAGCGCCAGAGACCCAACGACGATCAAGCTGCTGCCCCACATGCTGGAAAAGAGAATGACCGCGGCCTTGAAAACGATAAAGGAAATCATCCCCCCGGCCACGACCCCGATAAGGGCGCCGGCCCAGATGTACGTTTCCGTCAGGCCACAGGCGTACCATAGTCCGGAGGTGAGCAGTCCACCGGCGGCGGCACCCAATACACAGACCGCCCAGCGCATCAGCGGCACCGAAAGCACCGCCAGAACGCCCATGCCAATCAATCCGCCCGCCAGCTCGTTGTTCAGGCCGACGATTCTCTGAGTGATGCTCATTCCCAGGAGCAGTCCCAGCAGGCCGAAATTGATGACCACCAGGACCTTGAAGACGCGCCAGCCGTAAAAAAGGCAAACCACTCCGAACGATATAAACGTCAGCGCTTCAAGCCAGCCGAGCGAAGTAATCTGTTTCCAAAACAAGTCTATCGGAACGATTCCCGCTCCGGTCCCTTCCGAGCCTGCGGTTTCAGCCGCCTGTGCCAGGATAGTCACATAATCCATTAGACTTCTCCTTGATCATCCATAACGCCGTTATCAGCCCTGCTAATGCGACTTTGAGCCACAGCACGATCCGTACCCAATGAGGTATGTTCCTCGTTTATTCATATTTATCGGCCTATTTACACACTTTTCGTTAGGTACTTCCTCTCTTTGTGGATTATCAGGGCAAGAAGCCGGGCGGAGGCTGATTTCGGCCGGTCAAATGCGGATGATAGGAGTCGAACCTACACGGGCGTAAGCCCACAGGCACCTGAAGCCTGCGCGTCTGCCAGTTCCGCCACATCCGCGGACAAGGAATTCAGAATATCGAGGTTGGTATTGAGAATTCTGAATTCGCCATTCTGAAACGATGATTTTATCTTGTCATGAGGTGTTTCGTCAAGCGTCATAATCCATATCCATCAGAAATTTGAGAACAGTCCTATAAATTGTTACCGGCTTTATAAAAGGCTCGATTTTGCCTCTGCGGCGTGCTTTGTCCGAAGTTTCACGAGATTTATGTAAATTACCAACACCAATCATCCGAGTCAAAGGATGGTGAGTTTTTTGCCTTTGGCGGTTTATGCCGTATATTTTAAGAGTGCGGCTGAAGGTGAATAACGGAGACCCCGTAATCGGGCGGTTTAATCTTATCGTACGTGGGGCCCAGAGCGCCCCGGTAGATTACGCCGTCTGGGCGGTCTCCAGAGACAAGAAACGGGTGATATAGAAGTATTTTTAGTGTGGAGGCGATCGGTATCGAATGGACTCTGCTCAGGCTATCTCCAGAGTTCCCGAGACTCAAGCCGGACTTCTTTTCGGCGAGCTGCTTGTCTCTAAAGGTCTGCTGAGCCAGGAGCAGCTGCTGGAGGTGCTGAACAAACAGCGCGACCAAGGCGGCCGGCTCGGTGAAGTCCTGCTTCGACTCAAGATGCTGGATGAAAAGGCCATCACCGCCGCCCTGGCTGAACATTTCTCGATGGAATACATTCACTTCGACGAGACCCACCAGATAGACAGAATAGACCGGGACGTCGCCCGGCTGCTGCCGGAGAGTATCGCCAAGCGATTTTGCCTCGTGGCAGTCGCCGAGGAGGACAATCACATTGTCGTGGCGATGGCCGATCCGCTCAACGTTGTGGCGATAGACACGGTGACGCTGAAACTGAAGCGCCCGATCCGGCCGGCCATCAGCTCGTCTCGGGAGATTAATCGAGCGATCGATCTGATTTATCACGGTTCGGACGTCGAAGAGCAGCAGCTTCGCAATCTGGTCGAGATCGAGGTCAGCGGTCACCACGCCGATGAGGATATCCTTCTGGAAGACATGGTTGAGCCGGATTCGACCGGGGAAGACGCCGCGAACAAAGCCCCCGTGATCCGGTTCGTCGATCTGCTGATGAGCCAGGCGGTCAAGATGCGAGCCAGCGACATTCATATCGAGCCGCAGGAGAAGTCCACCGTCGTTCGTATGCGCGTTGACGGCGTTCTTCGGGACATGGTTCCTCCGGCCAAGAGGATGCAGGCCGCGGTGATCGCCCGAATCAAGATTATCGCCCGGATGGATATCGCCGAGCGCCGATTACCGCAGGATGGGCGATTCAAGATGAAGGTGTCCGGCCGAGCCATCGACGTTCGTGTCTCGACCATTCCGACCATCTACGGGGAGAAGGTCGTGATGCGAATTCTGGACGCCTCCGCGGTCAACCACGACCTGGACCAGCTCGGTCTTGAGCCGCGTTACCTCAAGGAGTTCAAGGACAAGCTGGCGGAGCCACACGGCATTATCATCGTCACGGGTCCGACCGGCAGCGGCAAGAGTACGACGTTGTACTCGGCGCTGAAGTATCTCCATGATCCGACAAAGAACATTACCACGGTGGAGGACCCCGTGGAGTACCGCCTGGCCGGCGTAAACCAGATTCAAGTCAAGCCGGAAATCGACCTCGATTTCGCACGGTGCCTGCGGGCCATCTTGAGACAAGACCCCGATATCGTGCTCATCGGCGAGATTCGAGACAAGGAAACCGTCGAAATCGCCATCAAGGCGGCGCTGACGGGCCACCTGGTGCTGAGCACGTTCCACACCAACGACGCCCCGAGCGCGATCAGCCGGCTCATTTACATGGGAATAGAGCGCTACCTGCTGGCTTCAGCGCTTAATCTGGTGATTGCCCAGCGTCTCGTCAGAAGAATCTGCGAGCGCTGCAAAGAACCCATCACGCTCAGTGAGGAAGTGATCAAGCGAATGGGCATCGATGACGAGCGGGCGAAGGGTGCCGTCTTCTATCACGGCAAGGGCTGTCCCATGTGCGGCGAAACGGGCTATCTGGGCCGATTGCCCATATTTGAGTTCCTGGACGTGGACAACGACATCAGCGAAAGGATCGTCGCCAGTCAGACCGAAGCTCAGATACGGGCGGCGGCGCGTCAAAAAGGCTACGGCGGTTTGCTGGAAAGCGGTGTCAACAAGGTGTTGGGTGGTTTGACAACGGCTGAAGAGGTGCTGGACGTGGCGTTTTCAGGAAAAGGATGAGCAGGGCGCCTCAAGCAAGGTGCAGTTGAGAAAAGAAGGACCAGTATATGAAAAGCTATGGATATGTCGCTCGAGATTTGGCGGGCGTGCAGAAAAAGGGATTCACACAGGCGGTGTCTTCCAATGAGGTGCTCAACTGGCTTCGCGAGCAGGGATTTACGCCCATTTCCGTCAAGGAAGCGGCGGCATCTCAAAAAGCCAAGAAACCGCGGCAGCGAGGCCATCGCAAGCGCATCAAGTCGGCGGATCTGGCGGCCCTTTGCTGGCAGTTGTCAACCATGCTCCAGGGCGGAATTCCGATAACCACGGCCCTGGACATCATTGGCGAGGACACGGACAACGTGCAGCTTCGAACGATCCTCCAGCAGCTCTCGGAAAAGGTCAAGAAAGGCCAGCCTTTCTCGGAAAGCGTGGCCGAGTTTCCAAGGGTCTTCAACCGGCTCTCTTGTGCCATGGTCCTGGCCGGCGAAACCAGTGGTAATATCGCAAGCGCCATGGGCAAGCTGGCCCAATATTTTGACAACCGCGACAAATTGGCCAGGAAAGTCAAAGGCGCCATGGCGTATCCGGTTTTTGTGCTCTCATTTATCATCCTTATTGTCATCTTTATCATGGCGTTTATTGTCCCGCGGTTCCGAAAGATATTTGACCAGATCGGCGGCACCATGCCTGCTTTCACCCGCGGCTTCATGGCGTTTTACGACCTGCTCCGCTACAACTTGCACTTCATTATCGGCGGTGTTATTCTGCTTATCTTCGCCACAGTGGCCATCTCCAAGACCCGTAAAGGTCACATCGTATTCAGCAAAATCGCTTTGATCGTTCCTCTGTTCGGAAAGATATTCACCCAGGCCTTCGTGGCCACGTTTTGCAGAACGATGTCCACACTGCTTGCCTCGGGTGTTTCGGTGCTCGAAGCGTTCAACATTCTTACCGGAATGACGAGCAACGATACGATCAAGTCGGCCATCGTGCAGACCCGGGAGAGTATTGTCGGAGGCTCGAACATTTCTGCGAGCATGAGCTCGGCGGGTTTCTTCCCGAACATGGTTGTCAAGATGATACAGGTCGGCGAGGAGAGCGGGTCGCTGTCCGATGTGCTCGAAAAAACCAGCGAACATTATGAACGAAAGGTCGATTCGATGGTCACCACGCTCATGAGTCTTCTGGAACCGATCATGATTATATCGGTTGGCGGGATTGTATCGGTTGTGGTCATTGCACTGTATCTGCCGATCTTCACCATGTCGGACATGAAGTAGGAGGCAAGCACAACGAATTGTCGATTTCCGGTTTTCCGGCGGGTGATCGAAAATTGTAAATCGATAGTGAAGTCGTCCGTTGATTTAGCCGATTGAGGTTCAGGCCGGGTGACGTACCCGGCTGCCAAATATTTTTCACACTTTTTGGAGAGATGAAAATGAACAGCAGAAAAGGTTTCACATTGGTGGAGCTGATGGTGGTGATTCTCATCGTCGGTATCCTGGCCGCCGTGGCCATTCCTCTTATGCAGGGCCGTATCGATAAGGCCAAATGGTCGGAAGCGAACGCCACGGCCGGCACAATCCGGACCGCGATTCGCGCTTATTCGGCTGAGACAAGCGTTCTCACCGCTCAGGGGCTTGCCGGTACCACTCTTGACACGGGAGCAACGCAGTCAGCGCTGGGTTTCACCGCAAGTGATCTGGAGGGAACCTATTTCACAGCGAGCGATTACACAATCGATTCTGTGAATGCCAACGGAATTGCCGCGGTTACGGTTACGGGCGGCAGCAAGGCCGATTCGCCGGCTGGTTCCTATACACTATCAGTAGCCGGTGCCTGGACGAAGAATTAAGGAAAGTCGCCTTCTCGGCAAGCCGGCGCCTGGAAGATTCGGATTTCCCTTATACATGGCATTTCAGACGCCCGGGGGACGCAAGCGGGTGCGGAGGACCGCTTTTGGACCCTGGTCGCAGCCGCAGCGGCTCTGACTGACATAACGGTGGCTATGGTCGTTCCGACCATAGCCACTTTGCGTTTATTGCCGCCCCGGCAGCTTCTGCACAACGTCCGCCTGCGCCGGTCTTCAGCCTTGAGCGCAGCCGAAGGGCTCAGTATGACAACGGTGGAAATGACGTGTAACAAACCATTTCTCGTCGCCTGAATTTTCTTTACAAAATCACCTTAATTCTCAATTTCCAGGTAAAACACTTCGCCTGTTAAGCCGATGATAAGGGGACACAAAGTGCAAAAATAGTTCAGCATCTGTCAAGCACAGACTCTCTGGCTTGCGTGCGTTTGTACGCCGAGTAAATCGCAAGGCGAAGTTGCTTGCCAGGCGCGGGATGGACTAAGTGACCTTTTGTCTTTTTGCGAGGGATACATTGTGATGAACTGGAAACGATCACTCAAATTCGGGCAGGACACCGTGCTGGGTTTGGACATCGGTTCCTCGGTTGTCAAGATGATCGTTTTGAGCAAAAGCGACGCCGGTTACTCAGCGACGGCGGCCGGCATCGCCGCGATTGCGCCGACCGAAGAGAGCAGCGGCAATCCAAGAGCCAACACGATAAGGGCAATTCGCGAGTGTTTCGGGCAGACAAGAACCAAGACGAAGCTCGCCGTCTGCGGGGTGAGCGGCCCGGACGTTGCGGTGCGGGATTTCGAGTTTCCTTCATTGTCGGACGAAGAGATACAGGCCGCGGTCTTGCTGGAAGCGGCTCAGGTCTGTCCGTTCAATGCGGCCGACAGCGCCGTCGCGTACCAGGTCATGCCCAACGGTAATGACAAGACGACGGGAGTGTTGGTCGCGGCCACCAAGGCGCTGGTACAAACCAAGATAGAGCTTGCCCGCAAAGCCGGGCTGAAGTGTGTTCTCGTGGACGTTGACGGATTGGCACTTTTGAACTGCTTCAAGGGTCTGGCGGACCGGAGCGAGAAGCCCTCGGCGGATCGAACCGTAGCTATTCTGAACGTCGGCGCCTCTCACACGACTCTGGCCGTCATGGATAAGAACGGCTGGCCGTTCATCCGCGACATGGCGTACGCGGGCGATGATATCGTCACACAGGTCGCCGTCCAGAGTAATGTTTCCGTCGAAACGGTCAGGGGGATTCTCTTCGGCGAGCCGGCGGCGGATGAGCCGGATCTGCATGACAGTCTGGAGAAAGCCTGCCAAAGGCTTGTTACCGACGTCGGCGAGACGTTGCGCTACTACGTCGCGCAGTCCCAATCGGCGACGGTGGAGAAATTGTTTGTTTGCGGCGGCTTTGCACTGGCCCGGGGGTTCACGCAGTTATTGAGCAGCCGGCTTGGAACGCAGGCCGTTTTGTGGAATCCATTTGAAACAGTACCGTGCGGCGCCAGCCAGCGGGGTGAAGATATTCTGGCAAAGACCGGTCCGGCCATGGCAGTAGCCGCCGGTCTGGCAATGAGATCCATCTGATTAATTGTTGAGAAGAGCCAAGCGATCTATGAGCACAAACGAAGTGATCTTTACGATAGATTTGCTGAACGGACAGGCTATTCCGCTCAAGAGCAAGCCCGGCGCTCTGGCCTTTGTTGTGGCCACCGCCGTTATCCCCCTTACCGTCGCGATGGGAATGTTCAGTCTGTACCTGCACGATAATATCGCCGTGACGGTCAAGCAGAAAGAAATCGCCAAATACGACGCCGAGGCCGGCAAATTGTCGGACGCCGTGAAACTGCAGGCAGCCCTGGAGAAGGAGAAAACAACCTACAAGGATTCCCTCTCGGACGTCCGGTCTTCAATCAAGAGACATACTCAATGGTCGCCTATTCTGACGACGCTGATCGAGAATATGCCTGATTCGGTTGTCTTGACCAGCATCGAGGTCGAACATAACTCTGTAAAAAAGAAAGTTCCCAAGAAAGAAGATCCCAAGAAAATGGTGGAAGTGGACGTTCTGGCGCGAACACTGCGCCTGACCGTCAGCGGCGGCTCGCAGCGCAACTCCGACGAAGCCGTCAGGGAGTTTCGGGACCGTCTTCGTGCGTCGCCGTTTCTTGGACCCAAGCTCGAAAACATCGCCGTGGCGCAGCAGTCCGAAACGCGTCAGGGGCGGGACGTGGTCTCATACGAGATAAATTGTCTCTTTAAACCGGGATTGTAGCATGGGCCTCATAGAGATTCATAAGAAATATCTTACGAAAGCAGCCATTGTATGGGTCGCTTGCCTGGCGCTGTTCCTTCTGGCCTATATCATGGTGCTCAGACCGCAACACCTCAGTGAAAAGCGGCTGGACAGGACTCTTACCGAGAAGAAACAGTTGTATGAATCCGCACAAAAAGCGGCCCAGGAGACGACCCGAGCCCAGTTGAACGAGCAGATTAAACAGTTGCGAGACAGACTGCATGATTTTGTGATCGAATTCGAGGAATCGGCCAATCTGACGTTCGATATCGGTCAAATTGCCAACGAAAAAAAGGTCACCGCATTCAGCGTTAAGGGCAAAGAAAACCGCACGACGTCGGCTGTCCCTGATTGCAACGCCATAAGCGAGAGCCACATGGATGTCAGTTTCGTCTCGGGATTTTATCAGTTTGCGACTTTCGTGAATGCCCTGGAGAGACACAAGCCCGTGCTCTTCGTCAATGCGTTTACCATTACCCGCTCCAATCAGAACGACGCGGCTTATGAAGTTACACTGGACGTGGCGGCTTTTGTCAAGAAGCCGCGGGAGAGGGAAACAGCCGACAAGGCGTCACCGCCGGCTGTGAATACAAAAACATGAGAACGATAGCCATAGCCAATCAGAAAGGGGGATGCGGGAAGACGACCACGGCCGTGAGTCTCGCAGCGGCCTTTGCTGCAAAGGGGCATCGGACGCTGCTGATGGACCTCGATCCCCAGGGCCACAGCACCATAGGACTTGGCTACGAGCCTGACGAGCTGAACGCGACGATGTACGACGTCCTGGTGAACGCTCATATTGGGATCCCCGACGTGACAATGGGCACGAAGGTCGAGTGGCTTGATTTGGCCCCGGGCAATATATTGCTCTCGGGCGCCGAGGTCGATCTGATCCGGATCGCCGCAAGAGAGTTTATCTTGAGTGAGAAACTCGCGGCGGTCGGGGACAAATACGATCTGTGTGTGATGGATTGCCCGCCGGCGCTCAGCCTGCTGACCCTCAACGCGCTGATTGCCAGCACCGGTGTCGTCGTCCCGGTGCAGGTACATTACTACGCGATGGAGGGCCTCAAACAGTTGTTCGAGACGACGAATATTATCCAGCAGCGCTACGGATCCCGCTTTGTAAGAATTCTGGGTATATTGCTGACGCTCGTCGAGGATAACACCCTGCTGGGCAGGCAAATCCAGCAGCAGATGAGGGAATTCTTCGGCAATCTGGTTTTTGACACGGTGATTCACAGAAGCGTGAAGCTCGCTGAAGCGCCCAGCGCCGGTGAGCCGGTCTTCATCTATGCGCCGAAGAGCAAGGCCGCTCTCGAATACGAGACCCTGGCTGAGGAGATTCTCTACGGCAGGACCTGGGCTGAGCAGACAATCGACCATGAGATGCTGGTCAGGAGATAATCGATGTCAGAGCTTGAAAAAAACAAGGCCGGACTGCAGAAAAAGGTTTCATCCGTCTTCAAGGGTGTGCCTCTTCCGCAAGGCAGCGCTGGTCAGCAGACCTCCGGGACGCATGCGCCGGACCAAGCACCCGGCGTTTCTCCAAAACCGCCGTCCCCGGAACGTCAGCCGCAGAGTTCTCTGATGATGAAGCTTCACCAGGCCGAGGAGAAGCCGGGCACCACGATACCGAATCGCCCCGCTGGCGTCAGTCCGGAACCGGCCCCCCCAGCTCCCCGGATACAGCAGCGTCCGGCAGCTAAGGAGCTTCAAGAGTCCAAGGCGCCGCCGAAAAAAGCGGCGTCGGCCAGGCAGCCTAAGGCTGCTCCGGCGGCGGAAACTGCCCGCCCGGGTCTCTGGCGGCAGATAAGCAACAAGCTCTTTGCCCCCAAGCCGGGGGGCAACCCCACCCGTCAGAAGGCCATGGTCATACTGGTGCCGATTCTGGCCATCGTTATGATTTTCGTGTTTAGACAGGTCCTCAGCACTTCTCCCCGCAAGACAAAGGGAGCCACTGAAGACAAGACTCTCGTCGCTGCCGGGGCCAAGTCCGGCCAGGACATCGACTGGCAGATTCCGGACCCGCTGCCGGCAACCATGAGAGACCCGATAAAGCTCGCGGACCCAAGTTCGGCGAACGGCGCCGAGCCCAATGGGACCGCCGCGGAGCCGAAAGCAGGCGACATAGACGTGCGAGATATTATCTTCTCGAAGGATAAACCGTCTGCGTTCGTAAACGGCCGAATCGTGTACGTCGGAGATAAAATTCGCGACGCCACGGTTGTGCAGATAAACAGGGACAGCGTCGAATTTGAAAAAGACGGGAAAAAGTGGATACAGAACATACGCGACTAACGCCGCACGCGATTTGACCTTAGGGTCGTGAATTCCGAAAAGGGACACGTGCAGCAGGAGTCATAACGCGAACAGGGAAAATAGCATAAACATGAGTTGATACGATATCCATTAGACTTTAGTTGGAAAAGGAATAGTCATGAGAAGTTTCTTGATGAAATCCCGGCGATTGAGTTTGTTGATGATAGGTACTTTCGTTTGTTTGTGCTGCGTCCCGGTGCTTGCCGGCGACAGCAATGAGCCGCCGGTGCAGACGAGACCATCGGATAAACAGCAGATCCTGACCGAGCTCGAGAGGCGGATGCAAAAAGTCGTCTGTATCGATGTCAACGAGGTTCCTATCGCTACCGTAGTGAGGCAACTGGCCGACCAGGTGGACGTGGATCTTATCATGAGCCCGAAAGTCAGTGGAAACGTCACCGTGTCACTGAGCGAAGTGTCGCTGGAAGAGGCCCTGCGGTGCATTCTCGACGTGCACGGCGCCGGTTATATCGCGGGCGAGAACGTCATACGGATACTATCACGCGAGGAAATGCCCGAAATATCCGAGAGGCTCGTCACCGAGACGTTTGAAATCATCTATGCCGACGTCGCACAGGTTGTGAAAGCTCTGGAGAAATTCAAGTCGGCCCAGGGTTCGGTCTCCTGCATCGAGGGCACCAGTCACATCATCGTCACGGACACCGAGGGCAAGGTCCGGGACATCACCAATCTCCTGGCCAAGATCGACCGCATCACCCCCCAGGTGTTGGTCGAGGTGAGAATCTATGACATCACGAGCAAAGACAATCTCGACCTCGGCATCAAATGGCGTGCAGGCAGACGAACCAACCCGGACACCCTCGGCGTCAGTGGCAATATGATAAACGATGACATTGTCGTCGATAAAGGCGGCTCCGACACCTACATCGGCAGCATAACCGACCCGGCCGTTATCGCCGGTTTTGAGGGCCCAACGAGCAAAACCGCCGATGCCACGTTGGGATTCCTTCGCTTCGGTGTCCTCAACGAACATCTCAATATCGACGCCCAATTGAGGGCCGAGCAGGAAAACATCAATGCCAAGCTTCTGGCCAATCCGAGAATACTGGTCATTGACAACGAGCAGGCCACTTTCGATATCGTGACCGAACATCCCTACGTGGAAAAGACCATAACATCGGGCACCGTCACCGAGTCGGTGAAATTCAAAAACGTCGGGGTCAAGCTGGTCGTCACGCCGCACGTGGCAAGAAACGACATGCTGCGATTGCTCATCGCGCCGGAATTCAGCGTTCTTGTCGAGCGGGTCACAGTCTCGTCCAGCAACGTCCCGGTTGTCGATACGCGCAAAGTCCAGACCGTCGCCCTGGTCAAAGACGGTCAGGCGGTCGTCCTGGGCGGTTTGAAGAAAAAGGAAACCAGCCAGCAGGTCAACAAAGTGCCCGTGCTGGGCGACATCCCCATACTCGGCCATCTGTTCCGGTTCGAGGGTGAAGCGACGGTGAACACCGAGCTGGTCGTATTCATCACGCCGCGAATCATTATGGATCCGAGCCTGTCCGAACATGAGCTGGAGGCCCTCGATGTGACCAAGTTCAACGCACCCAGGCCGACCACGACCAGAGCCGAAGCCGCGATGAAATGATTCGAGCCAAGCGGCGGGTGAATACGCCGGCCGTCAGTCGTACATGGCACTATCTTAGCTCGACCGACCAGTAGGCGTGGTCGAGGAACTGTTTCCAGCTTTGGTAGCGTTGGTGGCCGAGGTGGACATGGACGAGGGGGTTGTGCTTGGGCTTGATCGGTTTCTGGATGAGGGTCATGCCGGCCTGCTTTGGCATGCGCCCACCTTTCTTGACGTTGCACGCGGCGCAGGCACACACGATGTTTTCCCAGGTGGCCTTACCGCCCAGGATCCGCGGGATGACGTGGTCGAGCGACAGCTCGCTGGTTGCGAAGCGCTTGCCGCAATACTGGCACCTGTTCTTGTCGCGGGCAAAGATGTTCCGGCGATTGAACTTGACCTCGCTTCGGGGCAGGCGGTCGTAGAACAGCAGCCGAATGATCCGCGGCACGGCGACGTAAAAGTTAATCGTCGAGACCCAGTCGTGTCCGTCCGGCTCGAAATGACGCCTGAACTGGCTGACCTCGCACCAGCTCTGGAAATCGTAGTTGGAATACTTGCCCTCTTCGAGCGAGACAACCTCGGCGAGATCTCGGAACAACAAGGAAAATGCACGCCGGGCTCCTACGATGCGAATCGCCATATAGTGCTTGTTCAGCACAAGAACGTTGCAGTCCAAACCTGATTGACATTCACCTGAAATCATGGTTCTCACGTCGCGTATCGAACGCTTCGTTGCCTGTCTTAACGGCGAGGTACAGAGCGCTCCAACCGTTGAAGCCGCACGTCAGGCGGCATAAGACCACCGACTATTTTTACTGTCGTTTCGCGATTCGGTCAAGCCATAAGGGAAGCGGAAAACAAGGCTCGTTTACGTCCTCCCGTCAAGCTCGAAACACAAAGGCTGCCTCAGGAGGCTTCCGCGCTTCCGGAGGCCGATTTGGCGACGACGTTCTCAGCTCGAAGTCCCTTTTCCCCGTCAACGACGTCGAACGTGACGGGGTCGCCTTCCACAAGAGTTTTATATCCATCGCCTGAAATACTTGAGTAGTGGACGAAAATATCACGGCCGTCGGCCGTAGCGATAAATCCATACCCCTTCCGCGGGTTAAACCACTTGACTTTTCCCTCTGGCATATAACGCTCCTTTTTGTCAACCAGTACCGATTATTCGCTGCGTGCCGCGCAATCTCCGCGGTGCACGGCTTGTTTTTGCCGGCGCTGCATGATGTTGCGAGCGACATTTTTCTTAACCTGCACTTTCATTTGGCTTTGGCCGACTCCACGGCGGGTGCACACAGATGTTCCCTCATCAGCCGGCCCATCTTGAACTTGACCGTCCGTTTCGCAGGGACCTCCACGCGCGCAAGAGTCTTCGGATTCTGCGCCGTTCGTGCGGCCCTTGTCTTGATCTCAAAGACGCCAAAATCGCGGAACTCCAAACGGTTATTGTCACACAGTTCCCTCGTTATCTCATCAAGGAACGCCTGGATAATGCACTTGACGGTCACTCTTTTCGCTTGCGTCTGCTCTGCAATCCGGTCGATGAGTTCTTTCTTCGTAATTGTTGTCATAGACTACCTCGCTTCAGGAAAGAGCAATTTAGGACACTGGATTCTTCTGGTCTCGGAAACTGCTGCATAACGAACAGGCTCTCGACGGGCTATCCAGCAGCTTCACCACACACACCTTCGCATACCTTGTCAAACACAAGTTGCTGCTCCCGGAGTACTCTGCGGGGCGTGAAATTCTCTTACTGACCTCAAAAACAACCCGCAAAGTACAAATCCTAAAAACACCGCAACTCACTATACAGCAAAGACTTCGATACGACAACATAATTCTGCACAAAATCTTCCTGATTCCAAGGAAAATTTTCCGCACGGTTTGACACCCGGGGGGGATTTCCTGCCGCAAAGATTATTTTTCACGGGCTCGCCCGTGAGCCGTTTGCTCGCAAGAATCTCGTGAGAAAATAGTCCTCGGCGAGAATTAGTCTGTTGACCGAAAAAGGATTTATCGGCATAATCACGCTTCTTGTGTCTGCTTTTGACTAATGAGGTCAGAGCAGACCTGCATAAGCAGGATTGACGTTTATGTCTTCAGACAAGGACGAAAAGAACAGTTCCGGCAAACCGGCTCAGAAAAAGAAAGACCGGGCGGCCGAGATTGCGAACACCTTCGAGTGGCTGATCACCGCGTTCATATTGGCCTTTGTCTTCAGGGCCTTTGTCATGGAGGCGTTCCGCATCCCCACGGGCAGTATGGCCGATACACTCAAGGGGGCTCATTTTCGGCTGGCGTGCTCGCAGTGCGGGTACAAATACGAATATGGCTTTGTGCCGGGTAACTATGACTTGCCTGAAGATACGGTCCCTTCGGCACTTGCGCCGGTGCCTATCACGCGCTGCCCGAATTGCGGCCGGTACCCGTCTCAAAGCACGTGCCGCAGGTGCGGGATAGTATATGACTCCCGTACCTCGGCGAACAAGAATGGGCCCTATCAAAGCAACGGCGCGGGGCGTGATAAAGAAATACCCCCCTCTCGCTGCCCACGGTGCAGCAACGAGCTTATGGGCGACAAACCTATGCCGGTGGCGAACGGCGACCGCATCCTGGTCCTGAAGTGTATTTACCAGTTTTTTGAGCCCAAGCGCTGGGACGTCGTCGTGTTTAAGAATCCGCCGGAGCCTGGCGTCAACTACATCAAACGGTTAATCGGCCTTCCGGGTGAGAGAATCCAGATTATTGACGGGGACGTCTATGCCAACGGCCAGATTGCCCGAAAGCCGGCCAAAGTCCAAAACGAGTTGTGGATGCCCGTTTACGATAACGACTATCAGCCCGTTCGGCCGAACGAAGGCTCCTTCAACGGGCACCCCTGGGAGCAGCCGTTCAAGAACGTCGGGGATTCGGAGTGGGTCACAACCGACAGAAACAGTCCGACCGTTTTGCGTTTGGATCCGGCCGAGGGACGGACCGACCAAATCCATTCGCTTTTCTATGATACCTCCGTCGGCAACGATTTCAGAGCGGCCTACGCCTACGACGACGTTGACACATACAGCTATATGCCCTATTGCAGCGACTTGATGGTGCGTTTCTCGGTGCGAGCGGGCGAAGGAAAAGGACGTATCGGGATCGCTCTGAGCAAATACCAAACTACTTACAGAGCGTGGGTGGATTTGGCCGGCGAGATGGTCATCGCAAAAACCGACAAAGCCGGTCAGACTACCGATCTGGCTCGCCTGGGACCCGTGCCTGTAGCCGAATCGGCTCTGGTCCAATTCGCCAATGTGGACCACCAATTGATTTTTCAATACGGCAGCAAAAAGCTAACCTACGATTTGGGCCGGAATATAGAGGATGCCGGGCTGATAAGTGAAGATATTGAGCCGCGAGTAGAAATCTTCGGTTCCGGCAAGCTGGCCCTCTCGCACATAAAGATCTTCAGGGACATTCATTACACCGAGGCGAAGTTTGCCAACAGCAGCAGAGACGGCCGAGCCTCGAGGAACTCCCCTTTTGATCTTAAGGAAGATCAGTTTTTTGTGCTGGGCGACAACAGCCCCAACAGTGAGGACGGCCGATGGTGGAACAGGAAGGGGCGGTCGAACAGGGGGCTGCCCCTTTACGACGTGGGGATCGTGCCGCGCGATTACATGGTCGGCAAAGCGCTGTTTGTCTATTGGCCCAGCGGCTTCAAGCCGTTCGCGGAATTTCCGTTTGGCATTGTTCCCAACATCGGCCGGATGCGCTTCATATACGGCGGCGCCAACGGAGTTGAATAGTCGCTCGCATTGGTCGGCTGCACGGCCGAATGGATGAGTGAGTAAGGGAATACGGCGTTGATCCGCCTCGCCCCCAGGGGGCCGAGCAAGCCTGCACGTTCATGAAAGGGAATTGTTATGGACAAGGCCAGATTCATACTGGTTATAGCAACTGTCTTATTTTTCCTGCCGCTGGCAGGTTGCAGGGACGAAAACGCCGTACAGACAAAGCAGGAAACTCCCGCTTCGGAGACTGCCGCGAAGTACCTGCGGTGCGAGTACCGCGTCAATCCATTGGGCATCGACGTGACTAGGCCGCGGTTGAGCTGGGTCCTGGACTGCCGGCAGCGGTCTGGGATGCAGAGCGCTTACCAGATTCTGACGGCCGCCACCATAGAGAACCTCAAACAGAACAACGGCGATCTTTGGGACAGCGGCAAAGTGAGCTCCGACCGGAGCAATCAGGTGGTGTATGAAGGCAAATCCCTTATGTCGCGAATGCGCTGCTATTGGAAGGTGCGCGTATGGGATAAGGACGACAAGGTCTCGGCGTGGAGCGAGCCGGCGAGCTGGACCGTCGGTCTGCTCGAGCCGGGAGACTGGCAGGCCAAATGGATAGGCTATGATGCGGAACCGCCGGCGTCCTATCAGAAGGATAAATCTCCTGCGGTGAATCTTGAAGCAAGTAAATGGATCTGGTTTGACGAAGGAGAACCGCAGAAAAGTGCTCCGATTGCCACACGATTTTTCAGACGCAACATTGAAATCCCGTCAGACAGAAAGCTCAAACGTGCACGCTTTGCCCTGGCGGCCGATAACGAGGCTGCCGTTTTCGTCAACGGTCGGGAGGCGGGCAAGGCCAAAGGCTGGCAGACGGTCCAAATGCTTGATGTTACTGAGAAGCTCGCCCCGGGAAAAACGACGCTGGCCATTGCCGTCGCGAATCAGGGCGACAAGGCCAATCCAGCGGGGCTTGCCGGCAAGCTGTTGATCGAGTTTGAAACGGGCGAGCCGCAGGTCATTTCGATCGACCGTTCGTGGAAGGCCGCCGACGCCGAGCAGAGCGGCTGGCAAGGACCGGATTTCAATGATAACAAATGGTCCAATTCGAAAGAGGTTGCCCGGATCGGCGATGAGCCCTGGGGGCAGCCCGCACAAGAAGAGCTGGTTCTGCCGCCGCCGCCCTGCTTACGTAAGACCTTTTTTGTCAACAAGCCCGTTAAACGCGCCGTCGCCTATGCCTCAGCGCTGGGACTCTACGAGCTGCACATCAACGGCCAACGCGTCGGCAAGGATTACTTCACGCCCGGCTGGACCGATTACGCCAGGCGCGTGTACTACCAGAGCTATGACGTCACCCATTTGCTGACCAGAGGCGGCAATGCCGTCGGAGCAATTCTCGCCGACGGATGGTACGCCGGCTACATAGGCTTCGGCAAGAAGAGGGAACACTATGGCGACAAGCCCCGGCTGTGCGTCCAGCTCGAAATCGAATACACCGACGGCTCCCGGCAGACGATTGCGACCGGCAAATCCTGGAAGGCTGCCTACGGCCCGCTTCTCGAAGCGGACTTCCTGATGGGCGAGACCTACGACGGCTCCAAAGAGAATCCGGACTGGTGCACGTACTGGTTCAACGACGCCGCCTGGGCGCCGGCCACTGTCGCCGATAAGATCGAAGGCAAACTCCAGGCCTATCCCGGCGTGACCGTTCAGAAGATCCTTCAAATCAATCCGAAGAAGCGCACCGAGCCGGCCAAAGGCGTGTACGTCTTCGACATGGGCCAGAATTTTGCCGGTTGGGTCCGCCTGAAAGTGCAGGGCCAGGCCGGGACAAAGGTCGTCCTGCGATTTGCCGAGATCCTCAACCCCGATGGGACGATTTACACCACAAACCTTCGTGCTGCGCGGTGCACCGATACCTATATTCTTAAAGGAAAGAGCCGGGAAATCTGGGAGCCCCGCTTTACGTATCACGGCTTCCGATACGTGGAAGTCACCGGTTACCCCGGCAAGCCGGGACTCGACGCGATTAGCGGAATTGTCGTGCATTCCGATACGCCGCCGGCCGGTTCGTTCGAATGTTCCAATCCGATGGTCAATCAGCTCTATAAGAATATCGTCTGGAGCCAGCGAGGCAACTTCATTGAAATACCCACCGACTGCCCGCAGCGAGATGAACGTCTCGGCTGGACCGGCGACGCGCAGATTTTCATCCGCACCGCGACGTACAATATGGACGTGGCGGCGTTCTTCACCAAGTGGCTTGTGGACCTCGAAGACGCCCAGACCCCGGAAGGCGCGTTTCCCGATGTTGCGCCCCATAAGGTGGCGATGGGCAGCGGCGTGCCCGCATGGGGCGACGCCGGCGTGATTTGCCCGTGGACGATTTACCAGGTTTACGGCGACACGCGCGTGCTCGAAAAGCATTACGAATCCATGAAGAAGTGGATCGCGTACCTGGAAAAGAACAGTAAGGACTTGCTGCGTCCGGCGTACGGCTACGGCGACTGGGTCTCCATTGCTTCCGACACGCCCAAGGACGTCATCGCCACGGCCTATTTCGCCTACAGCACGCGCCTGGTTTCCAAAGCCGCCGCCGTCCTGGGCAAAAACGACGAAGCGGAGCAGTACGAGAAGCTTTTCGAGCGAATCAAGGAGGCCTTCAACAAGGCTTACGTTTCGCAGGACGTCCGCATTAAAGGCGAGACACAAACCTGCTACCTGCTGGCCCTGTATTTCGACTTGCTGCCCGAAGACAAGCGTCCGCTTGCAACCCAGCATCTCGTCGAAGCGCTCGAGGCCAAGGACTGGCATCTCTCCACGGGGTTCGTCGGGCTCAGCTACCTATTGCCGACCCTCACGGAGACCGGGCATTTGGATGTCGCCTATCGGTTGCTTTTCAACGACACGTTTCCGAGTTGGGGCTATAGCATCAAGAACGGCGCGACGACCATCTGGGAGCGTTGGGATGGCTGGACGGAAGACAAGGGCTTCCAGGACCCGGGCATGAATTCGTTTAACCACTACGCATTCGGCTCGGTCGGACGGTGGCTCTTTAATACCGTGGCCGGCATCGATACCGACGGGCCGGGCTTCGAGAAAATCGTGATTCACCCCCAACCCGGCGGCATCACCAGTGCAAAGGCCAGCTACGAATCCATTCACGGACGTATCGTCAGCGACTGGCGGCTCAAGGACGGCACATTCACACTGAACGTGACCATCCCCCCCAATACGACGGCCACCGTTTACATACCGGCCGGCAGCGCCGAGAGCGTGACGGAAAACGGACGCCCGGCCACCAGCGCCGAGGGCGTGAGCTTCCTGCGAATGGACCCGGGCGAAGCGGTCTGGGCCGTAGGCTCAGGGAATTATCGCTTTACGTCAAAACTGCCCTGAGCCACTCACACAACCAGGTGCAACAGGCGTCGCGTACTTACGGCTTTCCTACAGCCGGGGTGCTGCTTTGAGCAGCCGCGTAGATTTGCTCCGGGCCGTTCAGCTCGTTGCAGTCCGTCAATTTGGCGAGTATTTCGTCAGAGTCCGCCGATACGATCTGGTAAATCTTTCCGCCGGCCTGCTGATATTCGCCACAGAAGCCCTTCCACGATTCCAGGTAATTCTCATAGGCGCGTTTTCTGTGTTCAGGCTGCTGGCCCAGAGCTGATATCTCGACCGGATTCCAATACTTGATCAAGACGTTGCTGCCGGGCAGCAGGAAATCCGCGCTTATCGTCTTGCCCTCGATCTGCAGAATTCTGTCCATTCGGAATTCGATGTTCCTGCCCGCCAGATAGGCGGCAATGATCCGGCTTCCACCGGTTTCTCTGGTCGCCCTTTCCTGCTTTCTTAGCTCAGCCAACTGCCCGGCTTTTTGCCTGCGGGTTTCGGCCTTTTGTGCATAACGCACACCGGTCCGCTCCGGGCGGGAGGTGAGCTGACTGCGATCAGCAACAGCGACGCCGTATTGGACGGCCCAGCCGGAGTCTCTACAACTGCCGTCATTGGGCAAGTAATAGATGTACTTCGTCGAGCTCGGCGAGCTTGCGTAATCATTCACCAGGCCGGAAGGATGTTCGTAGCTGAAGGCATACGGAGAGTAGCGAACCCCATAAGGAACCAGGCCGGAGTGGTCGTACTGGTAAGCGTACGGACTGTAGTGAACGTCGCCGGAAACCAGGCTCTGCGTGTAAATGGACCAGCGAACACCGTAATCAAAAGTGCTGCCGCCCCAATAATAGGAATGACCTTCGGTCAGACTGATTGCAACCATCAGTATTACGGCTGCCAAAATTGAAATCCTTTTCATTTTGTGCTCCTTTCTATTTGAAAACCTCTGCGTTCAACTTTTCTTCTGGCGGTCACCTCCTTTCCCCAAAACGCCGGCGCAACCCATCACAGCCGCGCGCGCACTTTGCCCGTGTGCAGAACTGTATCGTGAATCACGGACGAATTGCGAATTCAAAAAAAGACCCCGGCCGACGAATCGGCCGGGGCTGATTTCAGAGCGTGCCCCTCTGCACCGCAGATTCGCTCCTTCGCTGATTTCGTTTTTCTCCCTAAAAACGTACATCTCAATCCCTGGGCACGCTCAACACTTTAGACAGACTTTGTAAAGGTGAGGAGAATCACACAGAATCTTTTTCCTCCACACCCGTCGCATCCTTTTGCATCCACCTTCTCCGAAATGATACGAAAATGATAACAGCGAGGTTTGAGCGAGTCAACAGAAATAATTGATTTTCTTTGCCGGCTGCGCGCTCTATCGTGCTAACGTGCCGAGCCTGCGAGAATTGCACGCACACCCATGAGAAAAAAAAGTTGCTCGGACATTTCAGACCGTCGGCAATGTCCGGCCCGGATTCTTCGGCTTCGCCTCAGAATAACAGAGGATCATTCTGATTGGATCTTGTTCTTTCGTTTGTTAGCAGCTTTCTTCGGAGCGCTTTGCTCTTTATCTTTAACCGGCGAGACCTCGGCAGCGCTCGTCGTGGGCAGCCATTTGGCGAGCTGCTTTTTGACGTCGGTGTATTTCGGGTCGTTTGCGAGATTGGTCCACTCCAGCTCGTCCTGCTCGTGATCGTAAAGCTCTTCCGTGCCGTCGCTGTACCGGATGTACCGGAACTTTTCGCTGCGCAGCGAGTGATTATCTCGGCCGTGCGTGGTCAGGGCCGGGCGGTCCCACTGCGCCTGCGGATTCTTCAGCAGCGGCAGGAAGCTTCTTCCCTGAAGCTCTTTCTTCGGCGCCAGATTGCACAGCTCGATAAGCGTCGGGTAAATATCCAGCATCGTAACGGGCCGGGGGCATCGCTGGCCGGGCCGTGTGACGCCCGGCGCGACAACCATCAGGACGTTGTGTGTGGCCTCTTCCCAGAGCGAGAATTTGCGCCAATGGAGCTTTTCGCCGAGGTGCCAGCCGTGATCGCTCCAGAGTATAACAATCGTGTTATCCGCGTAGGCGCTGCTGTCCAGCGCATCGATGACGCGTCCGACGCAGGTATCCACAAAGCTGATGGATGCAAGGTAGCCCTGCACGGCCTTGCGCCACTGGTTGTATTCGATTACCTTCTTGTGGTCGCCCTCGGGCTTGGCCATTTTTCGGCCTATCGGCGGGACGTCGTCAAGATCGTTTTCATTGACGCTCGGTAGAGTGATCTTATCGGGCTGATACATATCGAAGTATTTGGTCGGAACATACCAGGGCAGATGGGGGCGGAAGAAGCCGCACCCGAGGAAGAACGGCTTGTCGTGCTTTTTCTGCAGTTGCTTTGTTGCCCATGCGGCGACTTTCCTGTCGCCCATTTCCTCGTCCGGAACATCCACGGGACCCCAGTCGAATTGTGACGTATTCGGGATGCCGTTCACGGGCTGGTTGGCGGGCTCCGGGTCGTCGGGCTTGTTCTTCCGCTGCGATGGGAAATAGTCCTGCCATGACGGCGGGTCGGGGAAATTACCGTGGTAAATCTTGCCGCCGCCGACGGCGCTGTAGCCGTGAGCCATGAAGTGCTGCGGAATCGTGACGGCGTTCTTGAGCACCGGCGATTCCCGCCACGGATCAGGATTGTGATAAACGCCCGACGTCGAAGGCAGGATACCGGTCATGAGACTGGCACGCGAAGGATTACATGCGGGCGCCGAGCAATGAGCGTTGGTAAAGAGTACGCCCCGGCTCGCGAGCCGGTCAAGGTTGGGCGTCTTGACGTCCGGATGGCCGCCCAGACAGCCGATCCAGTCGTTCAAATCGTCAATCGCCATAAAGAGGACGTTCGGCCGGTTCTTCGACGAGTTCGCCGAGAAAGCCGGAAACGGCATCGAAAGCGCCGCCGCCCCAACCGCCGTTAATCTCAAAAAATCCCGCCGATTCATCAGAGCCGATGTTAGATTCATTTATTCTGCCTCCTACGAGATCCTCTCTTGTTTGTGAATTAGCCTTTTATCACAGGCTGATTACGAAATCTACGCCGGAGTCTAACGGATAGCGTGCGGCCCGTCAAGTTTCACAAGCGGTTCATTTATCCAGGGAAATTTTTTTCAGGTGTTCCTCGATGCTGGCCAGACGGGCGCAAATCTGGAGCAGCGTCAATGTCTTTGACTTGGCGTACACCAGGTACGTAAGGAGGACGCAAATCACAACCAGCACTATCGACACCGTATCTGAGCGGCGAATGAACCAGAATTCGTTCTCGGAAAGAATATCGTCGAGGTTTTGCTTAAACACGTAGACCTTCAGATTATGCAGGAAGACGACGCATGTGAGCGTGATCAACCAGCTTGTCGTAGCAATCCACTTCAACCGTCTAACTTGAGCTCTGCTAACCTCGATGATTTTCTGTACCGAATCCTCGTTCACATCCGTCGATCCGGCGGAATCCGTGTCCATTTGCCGCAGAAGCTCTTCTGTTATATTCTTTACCTTTGCCATCTTCATTTCTCCAGTTCTTTTTTAAGTGCAAGTTTTGCATAATAGACGCGTGATTTGACCGTGCCCAGGTTGCAGTCCAAAACCTCGGCTATCTGCTGATAGGGCATCTGCTCTAAGAAACGCAACATAAGCACTTCCTTATGTTCAGGTCGCAGTTCCCTGAGACACCGGTGGACTTGCGCAGCATCTTCGAGAAAAACAACGTCATCCTCGTTCTCGTTTGAAACTGCCATGTCTTCATTGAGTTCGGACCAGACCTTCTTCTTTCTGAGTTGGTGATAAACCTTGTTACGTGCGATGCGATACAGCCAGGTTGAGAAGGCGTCAGGCTCTCTCAGGCCGTGCAGCCGTCTGATAACGGTCAGCCACGTATCCTGGAAAATATCTTCTGTCAGCTCGCTGTCGTCCAATAAACGGCTTATGAAGTACCGCAGCCGCCTTTGATATCGCTCGATAAGTTCCGCAAGGGCATTCTTATCGCCGACTTGGCAGCGAAGCAGCAATACCTCTTCAGCGAGTTTGGCCGCTCTGTTCATGCGTTGTCCTCGACCTAATACAGATGCGCCGCCCGTCCATAAGTTCAAGGAATTCTCAGTTTCCCCGGTCAACAAAAAACTTGCCAAAACAGCCGATAGCCGTTACCCTAACGGCTCCATTTGTTTGCTTTTGTTGGCAGGAATACGTTATAAACCTTTGATAATGGGAAGTTTGTGATGAGTGTATTGGAAAAGAATCCGGGCCTGTCGGACCTTGATGAGCTTTGTATTGCGACGATCCGGTTCCTGACCCTGGATGCCGTTCAAAAGGCCAATGCGGGCCATCCGGGTATGCCGATGGGCATGGCGCCGGCCGCTTATGTGCTCTGGACCCGGCACATGAAATATAACCCGGCGAATCCGCGCTGGCACAATCGCGACCGTTTCGTTCTCTCGGCGGGGCACGGCAGCATGTTGCTATACTCGCTGCTGCATTTGACCGGGTACGACATTACACTGGATGACTTGAAGAACTTCCGGCAGTGGGATAGCAAGACCCCCGGGCATCCGGAATACAATCCCGACCGCGGCATCGAAGTCACGACCGGGCCGTTAGGCCAGGGCATTTCCAGCGCCGTCGGAATGGCCATCGCACAGAAAGTTCTTGCGAATTATTTCAACCGCGAGGGCTTTCCCATCATCGACCACAAAATCTACGTCATCGCCGGCGACGGCGACCTGGAGGAAGGCGTATCTTCGGAGGCCAGCTCCTTAGCCGGACATCTGGGCCTGGATAACCTCATCGTCATTTATGATGACAACCATATCAGCATCGACGGCAGTACGGACCTTTCATTCACCGAAGACAGGGCTATGCGTTACAAAGCCTACGGCTGGAACGTCCGGGTGGTCGATGGCGACGGCAACGATATGGCCGCCTTCGAGAAGGCGTTGAAAAATGCCAAGAAAGAAAAGCAGCGGCCGACGCTGATAAAGCTCCGCACGCATATCGCGTACGGCAGTCCGAACATGCAGGATACGGCCGAAGCCCACGGCGCTCCTTTAGGTGCAGATGAAATCAAGCTGATCAAGCAGCGATTCGGCTGGGACCCCGAAAAAAGCTTTCACGTCCCTGATGAAGTTCGAACTCAGATGGATAAGGCCCGACAAAAGGGCAAGCGGGCGGAGGCAGCCTGGAACAGGCTGTTCGCCGATTACGCCCCAAAGTATCCGGATCTTGCCAACCAGCTCCAGAACGCCGCCGCAGGCAGACTGCCAGTGGAGCTTGACGAGATTCTGCCCAAGTTTCAGCCGGACAAGCCCCTTGCGACCCGCCAGGCATCGGGCAAGGTCTTAGATGCGCTAATGCCGAAGCTGCCTTTGGTCCTGGGCGGCTCGGCCGATTTGACGCCCTCGAACAATACCCGCTGGTCCGGCGCAAAGGACTTCCAGAGGGATGCTCGCGACGGCAGGTATCTGCGTTTTGGAGTCAGAGAGCACGCCATGGGCGCCATCATAAATGGAATCTCAGTGAGCGGCCTGACCCGGGCCTACGGCGGAACCTTCCTGGTATTCTCGGACTATATGCGGGGCGCGGTCCGCGTCGCTGCTCTTTCGAAGTATCCGAGCATATTCGTATTCACGCACGACAGCATCGGTTTAGGCGAGGACGGTCCGACCCATCAGCCCGTCGAACATTTCGCGGCCCTGCGGGCCATACCGAATCTGCTTGTCATCCGTCCCGCCGATGCCAACGAGACGGCCCAGGCGTGGAAATATGCTCTGGAGCATCGGGATGGGCCGGTTGTCCTGCTTCTGACCCGGCAGGGGCTGCCCGTTCTGGACCGGAGCAAGTACCCTTCTGCGGCGAATCTGAGTAAAGGGGCCTATGTCCTGTGGCACGGGCTTCCAGCCCGTGAAAAACATGGCCAGGATGGCCATGCCACGCCCGATGTGCTGCTCCTGGCCAGCGGCTCGGAAGTCTCCGTCGCCCTGACAGCCGCAGAGAAACTGGCGGCTGAAGGCGTTGCCGCACAGGTTGTGAGCATGCCCTGCTGGGAGCTGTTCGAGAAACAGCCCCAGGAATACAAAGATTCGGTTATTCCGCCCAACGTCAAGGCCAGAGTCGGCGTCGAAGCCGCCGTCGAACAGGGCTGGCATAAATACTTAGGCGAAAAAGGAATTTTCATCGGGATGACGTCGTTTGGTACGTCTGCACCGGGCAAAGTCTGCTTCGAAAAATTCGGCATCACTGCGGCGAACGTCATCGAAGCGGCAAAAAAATCGATGGCAAAATCCCGCCAGGGGTAGGGGCAGACCCGCGTGTCTGCCCCCGGCAGGCCGGTCTTGATAGTAGGGGCGGCCCCATGTGGCCGCCCGAGCGTCGCCGATGAATCAGGGCAACCACACGGGGTTGCCCCTACGACTCGACGGAATCAAGAATCCGCCCTTCCGCGCACGCTTTCGCCGCTTTGTTTTTGTATTAGTGGCCCCGCATTAGGAGAGACAAAATGAAACGAACATGCCGAACTGTAATAATGATAATGGTTGCTGTGGCGACGGTAGGCGCATTTTGTGTCGTAGGTCGTCAGGTGCGCGCGGGTGATTCGGCCCGGCCAACGGCCGGACGGCTGCCGGGCGCGCGGGCGGTTATCGAGGCTGTTCAATACCCGACGATTCAGGCGGCGATAGACGCCCTGCCTGAGGAAGGCGGCGTCGTGCGGCTGCCGCCGGGGACGTTCGAAATTCGCGAGCCGTTGAAGGTCGGTAAGTCCGATGTTCTGATCGAAGGGGCCGGCACAGCCACGCACATCAAGAACGTCAATACCGAGGGCGGCAGCGCCCTGATTCTCCAGCACCCAAGCGGCGCCGAAAATCGAAAGTCGGAATTGTGGCGGATTCGCCTGGCCAACTTTCGCATCACGGGCAACGAAAAAAGCGGAAACGGCATCGAGGCCCGGCGAATCAACGAGGTCTTCATCGACGGCGTCACCGTCAGCTATCACGGCGGCGACGGCATCCTGCTGCACTTCTGCTATGAAGACCCTCGCATCTGCAACTCACTGATCACCTACAACAAAAAGACAGGGCTGAACGTCATCGGCTGTCACGACGTCGTCGTCTCGGCGAACCAGTTCGAGGAGAACCAGGACGCCGTCCGGTTCATCGACGGTTTCAACCTCTGCATGACGGGCAACTGCCTCGACGATCATCTCGGCGACGGCGTCGTGATCGAAAACACCTACGGCTCGGTCGTCTCGGGCAATATGATCGAGGAGTGCAACGGCACGGCCATCGTGCTGGATAGAGACTGCTACGGCATCACGCTGAGCGCCAACGTAATCGCCCACGAGCAGACCGGCGGGATCGCGCTGCGGGGTGCGCACGGCTGCGCCGTCAGCGCCAACACCTTCACAATTATGGGCAAAGACGCGCTGAGCATCGGGCCGAAAAGCGGACGCATCACCGTGACCGGCAACAACTTCTGCGACAGCTACATTGGCGCCGACCAGCTCAAGCGCGAGGAAAACGACCGGCGGGCCGGGGGGATGGTGCTAAACGGCGCATCCGATATCGCCGTGGCGGGGAACCTGTTTTCCGGTCTGCGGCCCAAAGCACTGAGCCTCGAAGGCACAACCAGCAAGCGCGTGCTGTTTTCAGATAACGTCCTGGTCGATACGGCCGGCGACCACGAGAAATTAGAGGCGTCGCTGGTGAAAGACAATCTGGATGATAAATGACAAGAAGGACTGAAAATGAATCCGACAAAAATCCTGTTGGCGGGGCTTCTGGCCGGTGTGTGCCTAAATGTCGCCGCGTCGCGAGCGAATGAAGCTGCACCGGTGTACCCGGGCGAAGATTGGGAAACCAGAAGGCCCGAGCAGGTCGGCCTGGATGCGGGCAAGCTCAAAGAATTGAGCGATTACGCCGGCGGCTTCGGCTGCGTCGTCCGGCACGGATATATGGTCTATACCTGGGGCGATGCGAGTAAGCGGCAAGATGTAGCGTCGGCGGCAAAGCCTTTCTATACGCACTTTCTGTTCAAGGCCGTGGAGAACGGCAAGATTGCGAGCCTCGACGAGCACGTCAGCAAGTGGGAGCCCCGGCTGAACGAAATCAATAAAGATCTCCACTACAAGGACCGTGACATCAGGTGGCGGCACCTGGCAAACCAGATTTCGTGCTACGGTCTTACCGAGGCGCCCGGCACGGCCTTTGCCTATAACGACTGGCAGATGTCGCTGTTCTGGGATACGCTGTTTCAGAAGGTTTACGCAGCCGGCTTCGAGACGGTGGACGCTAAAGTGCTGCATCCGATGCTGACCGGCCCGCTTCAATGCCAGGATAATCCGACGTTTATGGCCTTCGGCACAAAGGATAGGCCGGGCCGGCTGGGGATTTCGCCACGCGACTTTGCACGGTTCGGCCTGTTGTACCTGCGGGAGGGCAAATGGAAGGACAAGCAGCTCATCAGCCGAGAGCACGCAGTGATGGCGGTCAGTAACCCCCTGCCGAATTCGATTCCGCGGACCGCCGGCCGCGAGGCCGAAATGATTCCTCAGCAGCGATCCATCGGCTCAAAAATAATCCCGGACAATCAGTGTGACCACCTCGGCAGCTATAGCTGGCTCTGGTGGACCAACGGCATCGGGCGGGACGGCGCACGGCACTGGCCGGATGTGCCGGTCGATACGTACGGCTGCTTCGGACACGGCGGGCTGCGCGCGATGGTCATCATGCCGGGCCTGGATTTGATCATAAGCTGGAACGATACGAAGATCCGCAGCGCCCAGATGGAAAACCATGCGTTGAATCTGCTCAAGGATGCCGCGACATCAGCAAACCTTCGACGCGGGCAGATCATCGTTGACCCCGACCATCCGCAGTGGTTCAAATACAAACATGGTGGGCCGTTTTTCATGTGTGGGCCGGGCGATCCGGAGGATTTTCTCTATCGCGGGACGTTACGGCCTGATGGCACGCGCGACGGCGACCAGATGGCGTTGATCGACAAGCTCAAAGGCACCGGTGCCAACTGCATCTACCTGATGGCGGTGCGCTCGCACGGCGGCGACGGCGACAAGACGCACAATCCCTTCGTCGATAGCGACCCTCGCAAAGGCATCAATCCGAAGGTGTTCGACCAATGGGAAACCTGGTTCGCGGAAATGGATAAGAACGGCATTGTGATATACTTCTTTGTCTATGACGACAGCGCCCGGATTTGGAACACAGGCGACGCGGTGGGCAAAGCAGAAAAGGATTTCGTCCACTCCCTTGTCAACCGATTCGAGCATCATGCAAACCTGATCTGGTGCATCGCGGAGGAATACCAGGAAAGGCTCAGCGTCGAACGGGCGAAAAACATTGCAGCGGAAATTCGCACTGCGGACGATTACGACCACGCGATCGCCGTGCATAAGCTCAACGGGCTGGACTTCTCGGAATTCGCCGACGAGCCAAATATCGACCAGTTCGCCATTCAGTACAACATAACCGACGCCGACGCTCTGCACAAAGCAATGGCAAATACTTGGAAACGAGCAGAGGGTAAATACAATCTCAACATGTCGGAGGCGAAGGACTGGGGGACCGGGCAAGAGTTGCGCTTCAGGTGCTGGGCCTGCGCGATGGGCGGTGCATACGTCATGGTCCTTGGGATAGACATCGCGACGCCGAAAAGTGACCTCGAAGACTGCGGCCGGCTGGTGCGATTCTTCGAGTCCACCGATTTCGATAAAATGTCGCCTGCCGATGAGTTGCGATTCGCCGGGACGCAATACGTGCTGGCACAGCCTGGCATAAGTTACATCGCCTACGCTTCGCAGCTTCGGGGCGAAATCGGATTGAAAAATATGCCGCCGGGGATGTATAAATTCCTCTGGTTCGACTGTGCAATAGGCAAAGAGTTGACGCAGGAAAGAGTGAGGGTGGCGTCCGGCGACCAAAGCTGGACCAAACCGAGCGGAATCGGGGACGAAATTGCGGTCTATATCCAGCGCATCGGAGAATGATGGCAGAAGAAAGGTGTGACACCGGGCGAGCGGCGAAGCGGATGCGCCGCACCGCACGAGGCATAGCACTGGTTTGGGCAGCATCGTGGACAGCCGTCGGTCTGACCGTGGCGATTAGCGATGGATTGAGTCAATCTCTTGGCATAGCCGTAGTCAGCTTGGTTCCGATTCTCAGCGCTGCACTCGCGTGCCGATGGGAGGCCGTCGGAGCATTGGTGTTGTTTTTGGAGGGATTGCTCATACTCGCGCTGATATGTCTTTTGATGGCGACAGGTCACTTTCCGGCCAAGACCGCTGTCCTCGCGCTGTTTACTATGATCCTGCCCCCTCTGGTAGCTGGTTTCTTATTCTTTGAAAGCTGGTACAGATCAAGACAATGCAGAACGCTATGAAGTTAATGCTGACAGCGGATAAGTGCTGAGCAGATAGATGAGAGATTGAAGGTTTATTCAAATTCCGTTGTTGCCAAATTCATGTTGTCGTTAATGTGGTGCCTAAATTCGCTAAGAAAGTGAGGTGAAAATTATGGACAAGCTATATGAAGAATCAGAGACGGGATGTTGCCCGAGGTTCGATCCTGAGCCCTGGGACGAAAAAGAGGTGACGTTTCAGGACAGACTATTTGTCAAGGACCACGTCAGAAGCCTTTTCCATATTCCACTGAATTTCGGCAAAATGATGGTCAGGAATATGGAAAGGATTCAGCAGGCCGGCGCCCTGGCGCCTGAGCCGCTGATGCTGTGCGATGAGAAATCGCTCTGGGGCAAGGATGTTTACATTGCGGTATCCAGGGACGTCCCCGGCGCCGAGATGGTCCGGATATCCGGGACGTTTCTGACGAAGGTGTTTGAAGGGCCGTACAAGGACGCGGGAAAGTGGGTCAGGGCAATGACCGAATACGTCAAGACAAAGGCCGTGCAGATGAAAAAGATGTATTTCTTCTATACGACCTGCCCCAAGTGCGCCAAGTTCTACGGCAAGAACTACACCGTCATCCTGGCACAGGTCTGACGTACATAACAAAGGCCCAGAGGTGATTCGGACAGGCCCTAAAAGGTGATTCTGAAATCCGTGCGCTTCGGGTCGGGGGGGACCTCGTCGATAACGGTTTGCCTCACATAGCCGGCCAGAGCCTCTTTGATGTCCCGTAGGCATTCTTCGATGTCCTCAGCGGGGCCCTGGGTGAGCATCTCGACGGTGCCGTCGCTGAGATTGCGAACGAAGCCGGTCAGATGACGGCGACTGGCCATCCGGTGGGCGGTAAACCGGAAACCGACGCCCTGAACGTGACCCGTGAATATTATATGTTGGGCAACCATTTCGCCATTGAGCATTGACGATTGCCGACTGCCGATTGAGGGGCAATCACAAATCGAAAATCGTCGATCGTAAATCGCAAACCGGCGATATCCTAATCGATATGTCCGGCCTAAGTCAAACCTGAAGAAAAAGCACAAGGTTCAGCCACGAAGACACGTCCGCCCCGTCGGACCTGTCAGACAAGTCAGACTAACTTCGTGTCTTTGTGGCAAAAAGATCGGCAATCGAAAATTGTCAATCGCAAATCGACAATTGGCCGCCCGTGCAGTATAATCCGGCTTTTTCACAGTAATGATTGATTATGAGCAGAAAAACAAAGAAACAGATTGAAAGAGACGAGCAGATTTACCAGCTTACCACACTGGTGGCGGGTGAATTCTCGCTCCAGGAGGTTCTGGACAGGCTGGCGGAGGCGGCGGTGAGAATCGTCGGCGTCAAGGCCTGCTCGATCCGGCTGCTGGACGAAGAGGCCGGCGATCTGGTCATGCGAAGCACCTACGGGCTGAGTGAGGAATACCGCAACAAGGGCGTCGTTTCAAAGGACGACCCCGTGGTCAAGGCCGCTTTTGCAGGTGAAGCGGTCGTCCTGGACGACATGCGGGTGGACGGCAGGGTCAAATACAAAGAGGCGACCGTCAAAGAAGGTCTCGTCAGCCAGCTTACCGTCGCCATGCACTTCAGGAATAAAGCCATCGGCGTGCTCCGGTTGTACAGTCCCAGGCCGATGCACTTTGACGAAGATGACATCAGCCTGGCCCGGGCGGTCGCCTCCCAGTGCGCGGTGGCCATCACAAACGCCAAGCTGTACGCCCGGGCGATAGAAGGCGCCCGCATGGCCGAGCAGATGCGGCTGGCGGGTCTGGTTCAGCGAAGAATGATCACCGAAAAGATCCCCACAATCCCCGGCCTGGACATCGCGGCGACGTACATCCCGTGCTTCGACGTGGGCGGGGACTCTTACGACTTCCGGCAGGTCAGCGACAGCCGGATTATCATTACGATCGCCGACGTGATGGGCAAAGGGGTGCCGGCGGCGATTATGATGAGTTGGTTCCGCGGGGCCGCGAGGGCCCACGCCGAAGGGTGCCTGGAATGTGGGAGCTGCCAGGGGGCCGACGGTTACTTCGCCGAAGACACACAGGACCGCACGAAGATCGCGAGTCGCACGCGCACCGTGATCAGGAATTTCAACCTCATGGCGTGCGACGAGTGCAGGGACGGTGAATTTGTGACGCTGTTCTATGCGATGATCGACATCGCCGCCAAGACGCTGACCTACTGCAACTGTGGCCATGAGCCGACCGTACTGATCAGGGACGGGCGGACGACCGACCTGCAGAAAGGCGGACTCGTGCTGGGAGTCGATCCCGAGGCGGAATATAAGATTGAAACGATCAAGCTGAGAAACGACGATTGTCTGCTGTTCTATACCGACGGATTGACCGACGCGGTCAACTTTAACAACGAGCTGTGGGGCAGGAAGAAACTGCTGCAGACCGCAAAGAAATTCGCCGGCGAAACAGCGGAACAGATGGTCAAGGATATTCTCGGTTACAGAAGGCGGTTTGTCGGGCTGGCCCGGCAGATCGATGATACAAGCATGGTTGTGGTCAAGGTTAAGCGGTGAGCTAAAGTGAGCTAAAGTGACTAAAGTGAGCTAAAGTGAACGGCGTCTATCTCAACTTTAGACACTTTAGGCACTTTCAACTTTAGGCACTTTATTCGCTCTTAACTTTAGGCACTCTTATTCGTCCGATGGCGGATTTGATTATCACGATTGATGGTCCTGCGGCCAGCGGCAAAAGCACCGTGGCCCGGCTTCTGGCTCAGAAGTTAGGGGCGGACTTTCTCGATACCGGTGCGATGTACCGGGCCGTCACGTTCGCGGCCATGCAGGCCGGCGTTGATTTAAACGACGAGGAAAAGCTGCTCGATTGTCTCGGCGCGCACACGTTTCAATTTTCCCCCCGGGCCGGCAAGATGGCTGTCTCGGTCGATGTCACCGATGTCACCGAACAAATACGCAGCTCCGAAGTGACCGCCAACGCCCGGTTTATCGCCTCGGCGCCGAGGGTGCGGGAGAGATTGGTCCGGATGCAGAGACAATTCGCCGCCGGCCGCAAGAAAATCGTCACCGAAGGAAGAGACCAGGGAACCGTTGCGTTCGCCGACGCCGATGTCAAGTTCTATCTGACGGCGGACCCCGCCGAGAGGGCCAGGCGAAGACAGGCCGAGCTGCAGGCCCGGGGCGGCGGCGAAGGTCTTGAGCGTGTACAGGAGGCCATCGAGCAGCGCGATGACAGCGATCGCAGCCGTGCCGTCGGGCCGTTGAAGCAGGCTGAAGACGCGATTGTCGTGGATACAACAAAGCTGAGTATCGACCAGGTCGTGGAAAAGCTCCTTGCGTTCGTGAAAGAAAGTGAGCTAAAGTGAGCTAAAGTGACTAAAGTGAGCTAAAGTTGACGAAGCCGCTCTTAACTTTAGGCACTTTCAACTTTAGGCACTCTTAACTTCAGTCACTTTAGGCACTTTATACTTTAGGCACTTACGTTACCCATTACCCAGTAACAATGAAGAATCGAAAATCGAAAATCGAAATTCCGGGCCTCCGGCCCGGATGGTTCTGGCTCGCGCGCTGGATGTGCCGGGTCTTTTGCATGCTGTTTTTTCGCTGGCGCTGGTACGGCATTGAGAACATACCCCAAAAGGGTCCTTTCCTGGTAGTAAGTAACCATCAGAGTTTTCTCGACCCGATCTTTTGCGGCGCGCCGCCTAAAAGGCACCTGTGTTTTCTTGCACGCGATACGCTTTTTACCCACTGGTTTTTCGGTTGGGTGCTTGCTTCGGTCAATGCGATCCCGGTCAAGCGGGACCGAGGCGACCTGACGGCGATGAAAAAGGTCATCGGTAAGTTGCAGGAAGGACGCGGAGTCTGCCTTTTCCCGGAAGGGACGCGCACAAGCGACGGCAAAATCCTACCTTTCAAGGCGGGGCTCGGTCTTCTGTGCAGGCGCGGAAATGCAGCGATTGTGCCCGTTGTGATCGACGGGGCCTTCGAATGCTGGCCGAGGCACAAGAAAATCTTCTCGCCGGGCGGCACGATCATCGTCCACTACGGCAAGGCCATAACGGCGCAACAGGCCGCAGCTATGGGCGATGAGAAACTGGCCGAGCTTTTAACCGACACGCTGCGGCAAATGCAAACGAAAAGCAGGATAGACCAGGGCAAAAAGCCGTATGACTATTGATTTGTAAGCACGAAACGGCTATCTTCGTACATGCGTGAATGTGTGGATGGCAGACCTCATCCGCTCATTTACTCGTTTACTCCTCTACTCATAAGGGAAAGGGATATCGATGAACGGCAATACAAACTCAAAAAGACACGGGCTGACGCGCAGGGATTTTATCAGGACCTCCGCAGCAGCCGGAGCGGTGGCTCTGGCGTCAGGTAAGGCTAATTTATTTGCCGCAGGCTCGGACACGATTCGAGTGGGTATCATCGGCTGCGGCGGGCAGGGTACCCGGGACCTTGTCAGTTGCGTGAAAAGCTCGCCGGGCGTTCAGATCGCGGCCATGGGCGATTTGTTCGAGGACCGGCTCAAGCAGTCGCTCGAAAAGCTGAACACCGACGTGCCGGCCGCCGTGAAGGTCACGCCGGACAAATGCTTCGTGGGATTTGACGCCTGCAAACGCGTTGTGCAGTCTGATGTGCACGTGGTTTTCCTGACGACGCCGCCGCACTGGCGCGCCGAGCACTTCCAAGCCGCCGTCGAAGCCGGCAAGCACGTGTTCATGGAAAAACCGGGAGGCGTGGATCCGAAAGGCATTCGTTCAGTCATCCGGACAGCGGAACTGGCCCAGCAAAAGCGGCTCTCGGTGGTCGCGGGCACACAGCGCCGTCACAGCAAAAAATATCAGGAGATAATCAAGCGGATTCACGACGGCCAAATCGGCGAGATTGTCGCGGGCCAGGGCTACTGGAACGGCGGGGATATGTTGGGCTACTGGAAATGGTACGATAAGGAAGGCCGCTCCGACATGGAGTGGCAATGCCGAAGCTGGCCCTGGTTCACCTGGACCAGCGGCGACCATATCGTCGAGCAGCACGTCCACAATCTGGACGTCCTGAACTGGGCGCTGCAGGCGCATCCGGTCCAGTGCATGGGCATGGGCGGCCGGGCCGTGCGGACCCTGGGCAACATCTACGACCACTTTGCCGTCGAGTATGAATATCCCAACGGTGTTCGCGTATCGAGCTTATGCCGCCAGATCAACGGCTGCACCGACAGAATCGCCGAGCGCGTGGTCGGCACCAAAGGCGTCGCTGACGTCGATCAGGGTGTGATTGCCGGCGAAAAACCTTTCAAATACGACGGCCCCGACCCCGACCACTATGTCCAGGAAATGGCCGACCTGATCAAGAGCATTCGCGACGGCTCCCCGATCAACGAGGGCAAGAACGTGGCCGAGAGCACGATGAACGCCGTCATAGGCCGGATGAGCGCTTATACCGGCCGGGCCTTGAAATGGGACTGGGCGATGAACGCCTCGAAGCTGGACCTTACGCCGCCGAAATACGAGTGGGGCGATCTGCCGCCAGAAACGGAACAGGTTGCGGTTCCAGGCAAGACACAACTGACCTGATAACAAATCATCCAACGAAAGGCAACGTAATGGACAAACACAAAGAACAACGGGGACGGGATTTTTCACGCAGGGATTTTGTAAAAGCCGCGGCGGTTGCTTCGTTCGCCGGCGCATCTGCAAGACTGACGAGCAAGCTGTACGCCGCCGGTTCCGACGTGCTGAAAGTCGGCCTGATCGGCTGCGGCGGCCGCGGGACCGGGGCCGCGACACAGGCACTGATGGGCGTTGACAAGTCGGTCAGGCTATGGGCTATGGCCGATCTGTTTAGAAATCAGCTCGATGCCTCGTACGACATGCTGAGCAAGGGGGCCAAAGGCCGCTATGACCGTGTGGACTTCGACAGCCTGGCCGATCAAATGGACGTGCCCGAGCAGCGCCGGTTCGTCGGTTTCGATGCGTATCAGAAGCTGCTGGCCAGCGGCGTCGATACTGTCATCCTGGCAACACCGCCGCACTTCAGGCCCGAGCACTTCGAGGCCGCGGTCAAGGCCGGCAAGCATGTATTCATGGAAAAGCCCGTCGCCGTTGATCCCGCCGGCGTTAAAAGGATAATAGCAACTGCCCAGGTGGCAAAACAGAAGGGCCTTTCGGTTGTAGCCGGAACGCAGCGGCGCCACCAGTTGCACTACATCGAGGTTATCAAACGAATCCACGACGGGGCGATCGGCGAAATCCTCGCGGCACAATGCTACTGGAACAACGGCGGCCCGTGGTGCTTGACGGCCGAAAAGCCCGCCGGCGTCAGCGACATGGAATGGCAGTGCCGGAATTGGTATTGGTTCTGCTGGCTGTGCGGCGATCACATTGTCGAGCAGCACGTTCACAATATCGACATTATGAACTGGGCTCTCGGCTCGCATCCGGTCCAGTGTATGGGCATGGGCGGTCGGCAGGCTCGCGTAGGAGGAAATATCTGGGACCATTTTGCAATTGAGTTCGAGTATCCCGGCGGCGTGCGCGTCCTGAGCATGTGCCGGCAGATCCCCGGCTGCTCCGACCGCGTCAGCGAGCGGATCGTCGGCACAAAGGGATTCGCTTACATTGACGGGGCGACCGGTTTCATCAAGGGAGAGAATGCCTACGAGGGTCCGGCCTCACCAAATCCCTACGTGCAGGAGCACGTGGACCTGATCAGGAGCATCCGCCAGGGCGTCGCCTTGAATGAAGGCATACAGGTGGCCGAGAGCACGATGGCGGCGATTATAGGCCGGATGAGCGCTTATACCGGCCGGGCCTTGAAGTGGGACTGGGCGATGAACGCCTCGAAGCTCGACCTTAGCCCTGCGAAATATGCGTTCGGCGATCTGCCGGTCGCGCCGGTCCCCATTCCGGGTAAAACACCGCTTATCTAACGGATTTCGGTCAATAGACATTAGCTGAAAGGGTGACTTATGAAAACGAAAACAAGTGAGCAAACGCCGGACTTGTCGCGGAGAGATTTCGTCAAGGCATCGGCGGCATTGGGAGCGGCGACTTGGGCGTCAGGCGCGAGCCGGATGTTCGCCGCCGGGTCGGACAAGATCCGCGTCGGTCTGATCGGCTGCGGCGGGCGAGGCACGTACGATACGACCAACTGTTTGAATGCGGCCCAAAACGTGGAGCTTGCGGCCATGGGGGACCTTTTCGATGACCGCCTGGATAGATGCCGCAAGCAGCTCGCGAAGGAGCTGGGCCAGAAGGTGAAGGTCACTGACGAGACGTGCTTTACGGGTTGGGACGCCCATAAGAAGGTTCTGGCCTGCGACGTGGACCTGGTGATCCTGACCGAGCCGCCCCACTTTCGCCCGGCGCACCTGCGTGCCGCCGTGGAGGCGGGCAAGCACGTGTTCATGGAAAAGCCGGCCGCCGTGGACCCGGTAGGGGTCCGCTCGGTGATTGAGTCCTCCCAGATGGCCGAGCAGAAGAAACTGACGATAGTGGCCGGCACACAGAGCCGCCGGCTGGCCCACTTGATCGAGGGAATGAAAAGAATTCGCAACGGGGACATCGGCCAAATCGTCGGCGGTCTGTGTGTGAGAATCGGAGATGGAATGCTCACGTGGTCGCAGGAGACGAAGGTCCGGCAGCCGGGCTGGTCTGATATGGAATGGCAGCTTCGCCGCTGGCTGTTTATGACCTGGCTCAGCGGCGATTTCATCACCGAGATGCACATTCATAACCTGGACAAAATGAACTGGGCGATGGACGCACACCCCGTGCAATGCGTGGGCCTTGGTGGCCGGCAGGTGCGAACCGGTCCCGAGTACGGCGATGCTTACGACCATTTTGCCGTCGAGTACGAGTATCCCGATGGGGTGCGGATTGAATACATGGGCGCCCAGATGGACAAAGTGACTACCCGGCAGGATGCGCAGGTGGTCGGAACGAAGGGCCGCGTGTACATGGACTCCGGCAACTTCGTCATCGAAGGGGATAAGCCCTTCAAATACGACGGGCCCAGCCCCAGCCCGGTGATACAACAGCACGCCGACCAGATCGCGGCCATTCGGGGGGGCGAGCGTCTGAACGAGGGCAAGCGCGTCGCGGAGAGCACGCTGACGTGTATCATGGGGCGGATGAGCGCTTATACGGGCCGGGCGATGAAGTGGGACTGGGCGATGAACGCTTCAAAGCTGGACCTCAGCCCTTCGAAGTATGAGTTCGGCGATTTGCCGCCCAGGCCGGTAGCCATGCCGGGCCAGACGCCGCTTATCTGACAAATCTTGTTTAAGAACCGTTTGCTGAAAGGACAACGTATGAAAAATAGAGCGAGCAAAGAAACGTCGGAATTGTCACGCAGAGACTTCATCAAGACCTCCGCGGCATTGGGAGCGGTGGCCTGGGCAACAGGGGCAAGCCGAATGTACGCTGCCGGTTCCGACAAAATCCGCGTCGGCCTGATCGGCTGCGGCGGACGGGGCACGCATGATACGGGCAACTGCCTGAACGCCGCCGAGAACGTCGAGCTTGTCGCCATGGGCGACCTGTTCAAAGACCGCCTCGATTCCGCGCGGGCGCGGCTGAGTAAAAGTGCGGCTGGCAAAGTCAAGGTGACCGACGAGACCTGCTTTGTCGGGTGGGACGCTCACAAGAAGGTTCTGTCCCTGCCCAACGTGGACCTGGTCGTTCTGACCACGGCGCCGCACTTCCGGCCCATACACCTCAAAGCCGCCGTCGAAGCCGGCAAGCACGTTTTTATGGAAAAACCCGTGGCCGTCGATCCCGTTGGAGTTCGCTCGGTGATCGAATCATCGGCCCTGGCGGACACCAAAGGCCTGACAATCCTCGCCGGCACACAGATGCGCCGCATCGCCCACCTGATGGTGGGAATAGAGAGAATCCGCAACGGCGACATCGGCGAAATCGTGGGCGGCCAGTGCGTGAGAATCGGCGACGGGATGACCACCTGGGGGCCGCGTGAACGTCAGGCCGGCTGGACCGATATGGAGTGGCAGTTGCGGCGGTGGCTGTTTATGACCTGGCTCAGCGGCGATTTCATCACCGAGATGCACGTGCACAATCTGGACATCATGGACTGGGCAATGGGAAGCCACCCCGTTCAGTGTATGGGAATGGGCGGCCGGCAGGTGCGAACGGGCGCCGAATTCGGCGACGCCTACGACCATTTCGCGGTCGAGTACGAGTATCCCAACGGCGTGCGGGTCGAGTACATGGGCGCGCAGATCGACCGCGTCTCCGACCGGTGCGACCAGTGGATTGTCGGGACAAAGGGGCGGGCGTATCTGGACTTTGCCAACGCCATCATCGAGGGCGACAAACCCTTCAAGTACGACGGCCCGGCATGGAATCCGGAAATTCGCCAGCACGCCGACCAGATCGCGGCCATTCGCGAGGGTAAAAAGCTCAACGAGGGCAAACGCATCGCCGAAAGCACGATGACCTCGATTATGGGCCGGATGAGCGCTTATACCGGCCGGGCGATGAAGTGGGACTGGGCGATGAACGCCTCGAAGCTGGACCTGCGTCCGCCGAAATACGAGTTCGGCGATTTGCCGATGCCGCCGGTAGCCGTGCCGGGCCAGACGCAATTGATCTGAAAGGGCAATCTGGCGAAATATTGCCCGTGAATCGGCGAGCTGCGGGTGCATGTCATCTTTGTAGGAAAGAGCCATCTCCATCCCGATAACGGCAATCGGGATGAGGCTGCCACCCAGTCAGGATTGGCGAAAAACGGGTGGCAGCTTCAAAGCCGCAGGCTTTGGGGATGGTTTCACCTACATTTGTGACATGCACCCGCGAGCCGGTTAGTCCGAAAAACTGCTTGACCAGAGCCCTGATGTGTGATATACTTGGTTTTTCGAAACAGCACAAACTGTCGGCTTGTTTTGAAGAAGGAGGGCAAATATGCACTGTTTAGGCGATACGTTCGGCCGGCCGGGGCTTTGCAAACGGCACGGTAAGTTGGCGAGGTCGCTTCTCGTATCGGTCGTTCTGTGCCTTTTCGCCCTGCCCGCGCAAGCCAAATACGACGGAGGCGCAGGGGCGGCGAACGATCCTTATCTGATTCGAACACCCGAGCAGTTCAATAGTATCGGGGCCGCGCCCGGCGATTGGAACAAGCACTTCAAGCTTGTCTCGGATATCGACTTGCGCGGCTATCCGGGGACGGCATACAACATCATCGGAACAACGGTGACCGAATCATTCAGCGGCGTGTTTGACGGCAACGACCACACTATTTCGGGCTTCACCCTGAATTCCACGCGGCCATGGTACACGGGCCTCTTCGGGTACGTGTCGGGAGAAATCAAAAAGTTGGGATTGATCAAGCCGAAGGTCTTTTCACAGGGAAGCAGTGTCGGTGCGCTGGCGGGCTTACTGGATTCGGGTAAGATTACCAGTTGCTACGTCAAGAACGCCGACGTTTCGGGTGACGATTACATCGGCGGGCTGGTCGGCTGGAGCAAAGGCAGAATTTTCAATTGCTACTCGACCGGCAATGCCTCCGGGGACTGGTACGTCGGCGGACTGGTCGGATTCATCGCCGACAGCACCGTGAATATGTCGTTTTCGAAAGCCAGCGTATCGGGAAATACAAGCGTGGGCGGCCTGGCGGGTATGACGGGCCATGAGACCAGCATAGTCAGCGATTGCTATGCAACCGGCGCCGTCAAGGGCGGCATATACGCAGGCGGGCTCGTCGGACAAGTCGAGCAAGGCAGGGCCTACAAGTGCTATTCGACCGGTCGCGTCTCCGGCAACCAGTACGCCGGCGGCTTCACCGGCTATATCAGGATCCGAGGAGACGTCATATACTGCTTCTGGGACACTCAGACCAGCGGCCAATCCACAAGCCCCGGCGGGATGGGCAAGACGACCGCCGAAATGCGAACCATCAGCACCTTTACGGACGCGGGCTGGGATTTCTGGAATACCTGGACGATCTGCCAGGGAACGAATTACCCTGTGCTTCTCTGGCAGATTCCTTCGGCGGATTTTCAGTGCCCGGACGGCGTCGATCTGGTCGATTTTGCCTTTTTCGCGGCGCACTGGCACCTCGAACGCTGCAACATAGCAAACTCTTTTTGCGAGGGCACGGACGTCAATCACTCCGGCGTCGTCGATTTTGTCGACCTCGAGATCTTCACTAATCGCTGGCTCGAAGGGATTCCATAAAGATTTTTCGAACGTGCCGTTCGTAGATGTTCTCGGCGACGTTTTGCGCGATGACGTCGCTATGTTTGTCCAGTGCATCCGAAAAGCGTGTCCCCATCTCGGCGGCGACTTTGTAGGCGACGTGCAGAAGCTGGCGGAAGTCGGGGTTGTATTGCCGGCATGATGGGTCGTGCCGCAACGCCGAGGCAAAACGCTGGCCATCCCACTTGCCAACCTCGCGGGCGCTGGGCAGCCTGGCCGGGTTGATATCAATAACGGTGGCGTACGGGCCGCACAGTTCATCGAATCGCGGCAGCGCTTTGGCATAAACCTCTTTGGCAATCGCTAATCCATCCCCACCGGCCATAGCCAGACCGATCAGCTCTTCCAGCCAGGTGGTGCCCGCCGTCTTGACATGAAGTCCGGCATCGAATTTCTTCAGAGCCTGACTCATCGGTGCGTAGATCGAGAATTTGTCGCTGCCGGAGTGCACGCTGAGTTTGAGGTTCTCGGGCAGGCCGAATTCTCTAACGGCAAAGGCAACGACCGCCACGTCTTGCTCAAACTCTTTCGCAAAGCCGGCGACGTCGCCGACGTAATCCACGCCCTTGTTGAATCGGCCAGTGAACTTTGGCGCGATGGTCTGGGCGGGAATTCCCTCGTCGGCGATGGCGGCCAGGATAAAGAACATTTCCACCGGCGTCTGCGGCTGCTCGGTTTCGTCCATCGAGACTTCGGTGATGAAGTTGCCGGCGCCTTTGGCCGTTTCGATGTGACGATAGATTTTTCCTGCTTGCTGAATGGCCAACAAATACTTGTTGGCTATCATCCTGAGATACTCTTGCGATACGTTCAAAGTCTGTTCGATGCCGTCGATGGTAAAGGAACCGACGTATTTCTTGTGCCTGCGAACGAAGACATCGATGGCCGCCCTATCTGCTGCTTGAGTGATAAAGTCTGCGATGTCGAGCGTGAAAAAATCGCTGGCTTCGATGAAGTGGTCAACGTTAGCCAACCCGATGTGGTCGGCGTCCACAAAAAAGGGGCCTTCCCATCCACACGTTTTCACCGCCTCATCGGCCTCGTTGCGGGTATCGGCCGGTCTTGTCCCGATGATCGTGTGTTCCCTGTTCGACTTGTTCCAGACGGGCGTGATGTCGAGACCTTGCTCTTTGGCCTTCATCAGGGCGGAAAGCTGGGCCTTGCCCTGGTGGCAGAACCGATCGCCGATACCGAAAGAATATTTTCCCAGGATCATGTGCTCGTTGTCCCTCAATTAGTCAATGCGTGGAAGTCTTACCGTCCCTGTCGCGAATAGAAACGTTCTTGACATTCGTGAGTTGAATTACCGTTTCTGCGTCGGGCGAGGACGGGGCATCCAGACAGTCTACGAGCGAGTCGTCAACGTCTTCGAGAACGATGGCGTGGCGCTGGTCGGGTTTGGCCGATTGTAGCTGCACGTTGAACATCTTCAGGCCCTTCACGTGCCGGCAGTAAAATCCGTAAGCCGACAGCCTGCCGAACATTGCGTATTCCGGGTAATCCGTGGGTTTCTCCGGAATGGCCCGGGCGGCGTCGGCCTTTGTGCCCCCGCCTTCGAAGGATAGTCTGACGTTGCTGAGCGTCACGTTTTCTATCGCCGCTTCGGGCAGGCCTGAGATGGCGCAGCCCGTCGGATTAGCGCCGGTTGCTTCGATATTGCTGAGGGTAATATTTCGCATGGCCCCCATGCCCGGTGCTTTCATATCCTCCTTGAAGGGGCGAGCGCGATTGCCCAGCCGCAGGAAGATCGGCGCGCCGACTTTGTTCATTGTGATATTCGAGACGACCACGCGGTCCATCAGACCGCCATCCACGATTTCCAGCGCGACCCCGGCGAGGCGCGTATCGTAGATGACACAGCCTGTAATCACGATGTTCTGGAAACCGCCGTTGGATTCGGTGCCCATCTTCAGCGCATTGCACCGAGTGCTCAGGACGCAGTTGCTCACCGCTACGTCGGCGCACAGCTTCGCCGTGGTGCTCTTGAGCACGATGGCGTCGTCGCCGGAATCGATATTGCAGTCGGAGATAGTCACCCTGCGGCACGAGTCGATATCAATGCCGTCGTTGTTATGATTCACATTGCTCCGGACGGTGATTCCGGTGATCCGAACGTCGTCGCAGGCCAGGTAATGCTGAACCCACATGGGCGAATTTTTGATCGTCACGTCCTTGACGGTGACGTTCCGGCACTCGATGAACCGGATCATATAAGGGCGAACTTTATACGGCCCCTCGAACGATGCCCCCTGACCGTCGATGGTGCCTTCACCCATAATAGCAATGCGTTCGACATTTTCGCCGTAGATCAGGCTCTTATCCGTATAGTTGTCCGTGTAGGATCGCAGCGCCGGGACGGTGACTGGATAGTCTTTCAGGTCCTTACTGCCCAGCAGGGCGCAGCCGGCGGCGAGGTTGAGCGTCACGCCGGTCTTGAAATAAATCGTGCCGGATAGAAACACCCCCGGCGGCAGATAAACGGTCCCGCCGCCGGCTTTCGAACACTCGTCAATCGCTTTCTGAATGGCCGCGGTGCAGAGGGTTTTGCCGTCGGCTTTGGCGCCGTAGTCGCGAACATCGTATATTGCTTCGGCCGCGATCAGAGGCTCGGCCGTCGCGACACACACCAGCCCCGCTAAAATCAACGCATAGACACGTCCCATCATCTTCCCTTTCACAAGTGTTTCTCCAGCCACTTCAATGTTTCTTCCCACATTTCTGGCGTGTATTTGTGCCCCACGCCCGGATAGAGCACGCCGCGGAAATTCTCAGCTTTTCCGTAGAGTTTGTAAAGATGTTCCTGGAACGCGTTGATGACCCGGACGCCGTCTGCGGGTGAACCGGCGTCCCTGTCGCCGGTCAGCGTCAGAAGCGGCCGCGGCGCGATCAGACCGACGACTGACTCGGCGTCGATCTTCTCTTTCAGCATGTTCGGAACATAGTAGTAAATGCCGTGCTGCTTCACCTGGCCGTGCGCGATCAGGTTCTGATACCGCGTCAGGCACGCCACGCTCACGGCGGCCTTAATTCGCTCATCCAGTGCGGCCGCCCACCACGTTCGCGTCGAGCCCATGCTCATCCCCATCGCAGCGATGCGCCCGGCATCGACCTGCGGACGGGACACCAGATAATTCAACGCCAGCAGGTCATCTCGGACCATCATCCCCCACAGCGTCCGCCCCTGCCACAAAAACATCTTGAAAAGCGACGTCTCCGTCTGGCGGCCTTCCTCCTTCCTGCCGGCGGGCCCCTGGAACCGCCGCTGCCCGAAGGCGTACGCGTCGATACATAGCACGACATAGCCTTCCCGCGCCAGTGCCTCGCCCGTGGCAAAGTTGAGCTTCGCAAACGCCTTGCTGATGATCTCTTCTTTGCCCTGCTTGTATTTTCCGCCGTGATAGTGATGATACAGAATCGCCGGGCGCCGCCGCCTGGGTCCCGACGGGATGAGCATGTAACCATATACCGTATGACCGACGCCGTTGTCGAACGTGAATCGCTCCAGGTTGTAACCCCTTTTTGCCAGTCTCTCCTGGATCGTCACCTTCGGCGTGAACAATTCCGGCAGATCCCCGAGCAATCGCCACAGCGTTTTGCGAAGCTCCCCCCGGCGCTTGTTCCATGCTTTTACCGACCTCGGCTGCGGCGTCTGGAAAGACGCAAATCCGCCATCCAGGGCCGCAGGAGGTAAATCGTAGGGGCAGGCCCGCGTGCCTGCCCTGGGCAACCACACAGGGTTGCCCCTACTCGACGAAATGGACGCCAACATAACCATTCTCCTGGCCATCTGCGTGAGGTCCGCCTATTCGCATATTCCATGTATGCGGTCATACGCCTCGGCCTGCTCCTCGGGGCTCCGGCAATAAGTCACCACGATCAATTTCAATCCCGGCTTCCACAGTCTGCGGACGTTCTCGGCGATGGTCTGTTGGCCGCCCACGATCCGGGCGTTGAGCACGATGCCGGTGTTCACAAACGCCTCGGCAAAAGGCTCCGGCGGATTCGGCGAGGGGTCCGTCGCCGCCGAAAACGCACCATCGACCATTCGCAGCCCGGCGATTCTTTTGACGGCCTCGGCCTTGTCCGACCAGTTGCCGCAACTGTGAAACGCCGAGCCGCCAAAAGGCTTTCCCGCACGCTCGACGGCCGGCGCCGCGAACTCAAGATACTGCTCACCGGAAATCATCGAGGCGTTGTCGTCGCTCATCCCCAGCCCCTCGAAACACCGGCACGAGCTGTATCCGTGCCCCGGCCAGACCAACGCCCCGCCAATGCGCTTGATCTGCTCGTGCGTGAATTCGACTAACAGCTCAGCAAGGCGATTGAGCAGCGTCTTGACCGCCGGCGGATCATCAAGCATCTCTATAAAGAAATTGCTCATCTCCACGACGTTGCCGGCTATGTTCAAAGGCGACTGCGTATCGGTCAGCGACATGGGAATCCGTCCGGCGGTCTTGTCGAGAAAATAGTCGGTCATCTCCAGCGTGTGCCTGCCGATGCGAGTCTGTGCTACCGGCAGAGGTGAGCAGCCCAGTGCTTCTTTGACTGACTTGAACTTCGGACGTATGGCCGGGGCCTGCTTTTCTTTCCAGATGTAATCCTCTCCGAAGGCGCCGGCCACGGTGCCGATCCCATACCAGGGCACGAGGAAGTTGGGAACGTCGGCCTTGTAATCCATGCTCTTTTTCAACCCGCCGAGCTGCCACGCCAGGGAAGCCTTCATGTCTTTGCAGCCGTACGTGAAGACCTCCGCCGTACGCATCCGCCGCCATACCAGCACGCCCGACTCGGCCCGCCAAAAAATGCGGCATCGCTCCAGCAGCGACGCTTCATAATCGGCGTACGCCTCGCAATCGAACGCCTCCGGCCTCACAGGCTCGACCAGCGTCGCTTGCACATCGGCGATCGTCTGGTCAAATCTCTCGTTGCTCATCGCCAAACCGCATCTACGTCTTTACGATAAGGAAGAGTGAACCGATTATCAAAACCACGCACACCCAGGCGACAATGAAACCGATCACCGATACCCGTGACGGCACCGATACTTCAAAGTTCGTCCCGCGGAAGATACAGCGCTTCGGCGGCACTACCGCACCGACGGGCAGCGTGCAGGGCGAGGTCACCTTTTCACCCGGCTGGACCGGCGTGCGCACCAGCGCAAAGAAACGCTCGAGCTTCTCCTGCGAGGGCGGCCTGGTCATTAAGCTGGCCACGACCCCCGCCACGAGTCCGGCGCTTAGGTAGAAGATCATTTGCCAGGGCAGGTACACTTCCGGTACGCCGTCGCTGACGAAGACAAACCGCAGAGGTTCGGCCATCGGCACAGAAGCCAGCCACGAGACAAAGAACGGCTGGGTGGTCAGCCACCAGGTCCCAAAGACGGCCAGAGTTGCTGCCCAGGCGCCGGCGGAGGTGGTCCGTCTCCAGAAGAGCCCCATCCAGAACGCGACTCCCATCACCGACGAAATGATCCAGAACGTTTCGAGGCCCTTAATGACGTTGGGCACCCAGTAGGCAAAACCAGCTCCCCCGGCCACCACGGCAAACGAGGTAACACGGGCGACGAAGATGTAGTGGCGCTGGGTCCTGCCGGGCTTGGCGCGCCTGTAAATATTTTCGGTAAACAGGCCGGCCGAGGCGATCATAAAGGAATCACACGACCCAACCGCCGACGTCAAAAGCGACGCCAGAAACAACCCAAGTATGCCATACGAGAGCTTTGGCAGGAATTCCGCCGCCACGCGTCCGAAGATATGGTCCGGCTGAATCGGCTCGCCCTTGAAATACACCACGGCGGCCAGCCCCGTCAGGCACCAGGCCATTGTGCAAATGCGCTTCACGAAGTTTCCGCACATAAAGCCCACGCGCCCTTCCATCTCGGTCTTGCCGGCGGCGCAATTGCCCATCAGATGCGGCTGCGTGACAATCCCGACAAGGGAGTTGAACGCAATTACGACGATATAGAAAAAGCCGATTTCCTTCGGGGCCACCAGGGATAACATCTGTGGATCCTTGATCGCCTCGCGGATGCCAGCCATCCCGCCGACCGCGTTGAATATGAACGGCAGCAGCATGAAAGAGAAGACGATGGTCAGGATTCCCTGCACGAAATCCGCCGCAATAACCGCGGACAACCCCCCTGCCATTCCGTATATCAGGATCACAACCGTCATCACCCCGATAACGAGGTTGGCGGGGACTTCGGTGCTTGCCTGGATAACCGCGCTGGAGCCCTTGAGCATCACGCCGGTATTGACCACCATGTTCAGTATCCCGACGACGGCAAACAACATGGCGACGGAAGGCCCGAACCGCGCCTCGAAAACATCGCCCGTCGTTATGGCGCGAAAACGTCTCATCATCCCGGCAATCAGCCAGTAGAATGGCGTCGGGAACAGGTAGCACCACTGATACCATATACCGGACAGGCCGTTGGTGTACGTCTTGGAGGCCACACCCACCGCCTGGTCGGCGTGCGTGCCACTGCCAAAGGCGTGCATCACCATCAGGGCTTTGTTGGCCTTGCGCGGCATGAAAAAGTCGGCCATGCCGTGAATGCCTTTTGCGGCCTTGATGCCCAGAAGGGTAATGCCCACGAAATACAGGGCCAGCACGATTATATCTGCTGTGTGTAATCCAAATATCATAGTTGCGCCCGTAAACCGTCTGTAGAATCTCCTGATAACGACGTGACAGATAGTAAATGAAAATTAAGAAGTTGAAAATAAAAAACCCCGCAGCGCATCCTTTCGCCACGGGGCAATGAAAAAGCAACCTCTATTCCCGATTCTGTATTCTCGATACTCGTTCATCAGGCATTTGGTATCGAGCATCACTCATTTTTTTACACTCTTCTTCGTCCTGACGGGTTCGACCTGGATAAGCCCGCCCCTGGTCTGAACCTTGTATGTTATCTCTTCTGCGCCTGGCTGGGGCGACGGTTTCTCCAGTTGCTTGGTGCCCGTCTCGACCTTTTGCGGTATTCTGACTTCGACGCCAAGGCGGCCTAATTCTCCGGCCACTTCCGGCTGATTCGGATCAAGCTGGAAACTGCGGACCAGATACTCCTTCGCCCGGACTTTATCGTTTTTACTCAAATAGTAATAACCGATCTGCTTGTTGACTCGGGCTGAATTCGGGGCCAGATTAAGCGCCTGCTGATAACACGTCAGGGCGTATTCATCAAGCTGCACTTCCTGAAAAGCCATGGCAAGACGAAGCGACTGGACCGCCGAACCGGAAACCTGGTTGATATAGACATCAGCGTAGGTCTTGCCTTTGGCCGTATCGCCGCTGTCAAAAAACAGCTTCACCATCGCCGCTTGAGCCTGTGCGTTGACCGGATCGAAACCCAAGGCGACATTATAGTGGTACTCCGCTTTTTGCAGGAGCCCCTCCGCCTGGTACAACTGACCCAATTCATAATGCGCTTGCGGATTCTCAAACCTCCGCTCCAGCTGCTTGAGCAGATCGGCTTTCCTTGCCGAGGGCGGGATGCTCTGGGGCTGGTCAACTTTGGCGACACTTGTCCCTTGTCCGCTGCAGCCGGCCAGTGACATCAGACAACATAAACAAACAAGGGCACGGGATAAAAGAGATCTGGAGCCAAAAGCGGAACCTCCTGTTTGCAGTTTTTTGCTCATGACTTTTCCTGTCATTCTGGCCTCCATTGAGATAATCTGATCCGCCTCTTTGCGAATTTCCACCTTTGGCCATTGAAACATTCGTATTTTCAAATATCGCCCAAATCTTTGCAAGGAAAAATTTGAACAAATCAAATAAAATGTCAATTTTTTCCTCATGCTTGTTACTTGATTCGCGCCCAGGAATTCGCGGCGGAGATTTTCTGTAATAATATAATGCGATGCGGCGACTAAGATAGCGACGGCCCGTTATGTGCCGATCCGAAATGGACTCCACTCGCCTCGCTGGAGAACTCGGCAGAAGGCGGAGCAAAGAAGAACGTTCCGACGGGACTTGCAAGTGATTGACTGGCAGGCAATTATCAAAGAACACGGCCCGGCGGTATGGCAAACGGCGTACCGGTTGCTCGGCGATCAGGCGGATGCCGCCGACTGCTTTCAGGAGACTTTCGTTTCGGCGCTTTCGATTTGCCGGCGTCAGCGCGTGCAGAATTTCGCCGCCCTGCTGGTCCGGCTGGCTACGGCCCGGGCGATAGACCAGCTCCGCCGACGATTCCGCCGGTCGCGTTACAACGCAAGTCCTGATGGATGGGCTGCCGTGCAGAAAGAAAGCCCGTGCCCGTCGCAGCAGGCACAAGAGCGGGAATTAGCCGGTCGGGTGAGGCAGTTGGTCAGTCAACTGCCTCCGCAGGAGGCGCAGGCCTTCTGTTTGCGATATCTGAGCGACATGAGCTATCGGGAAATCGCCGACGAGCTTGGCATCAACACAAACGCCGCCGGCGTCCTGCTACACCGGGCCAGGGCCAGACTGCGAGAGGCGTTGGAACTATCGGCGAAAGAGCAAAAGTGAGGTTGTACTATGAAAGAAAACGAGGATATCTTCGAAAAAGCGATGCAATCGCTCAAGAATGAGCCGATTCCACCTGGTCCGCCGCAGGAGCTGGCCGATGCGACTGCCGCAGAGCTGGCCTCGCACTGCGAACCTTCTGATTCACAAAGGTTTACGAATCGCTTTTCGCTCAGAGACAGACTCAGGGTGGCAGGGAGGTTCGGCAAAATCGCTGCCGCGGCGGTGCTGATGATTGCTGCCGGTTACGCCGCGGGCCGGTGGTCGGCGCCTCGGCCGCCGGATATGGAGCAGATTCAAGCGGCTCTTGAGCCGGCCATCCGCCGAAACCTGCTTGATGAAACCAGGCAGTATGTGCAATCAGGTCTGACGAGCGGTTACATCCAGATGAAGGATGAGCTGGGCCGGCAGTACCGCCAGGACCTGAGCAAGGTCGCCATACAGACGCTGGCGGCTTCCAATTCTATCACAAACGAGCTGCTCACCGAGCTGATTGAGTCCGTCAAAACGGCGCAAAGCCAGGACCGGCAGTGGTTTGCAGCCGCTCTGGAGCAGGTCGAGCTGAATCGGCTGCGTGACAGGAGCCAGTTGAGTAGCGCCTTTGCAACTTTCGCCGTGCAAACCGAAGACGAGCTGAACAGAACGAAGAAAGACGTGGCGCAAGTATTGTCTTACGCCCTGCCGGATAGTCGTCCGGCGCCGTCTGATCTTGAAACACCAGACAATTCAAATGAAAGGATCAGGAAATGAACGTTTTAAATCGAAGAATTACTCTATTACTTGCTGTTGTTAACCTGGTCGTGGCAGGTGTCCTGCCGGCCCAGGATGTTTCTGACGGGCAAATCAATCGTGCTGTTGCCGCGAAGCAGGCGGAGGTTGCCCAGAAGCAGATGGAAGTTGAAACAACGCGGAGCCTGGTTGCAGCGCCGGCTATACCGACGCCGCCAAACGCACCAGCGGCGTCATCGGCGCCCGCACGTGCTGTCTCATTCAAGGGTTCATGGCCCCTGGTGTCCGGCGGCGACAGCTCGGTTCTGGTGATACCCACGGCGGAGCTCAAGACGGAAGAGCTTGTTACAATGACCGAAGATATGACCGTCATGTCGCGCATTTTTGAGAAAAACCTTGAGCAGGCCCGCATCCCGACGGCGCGCGGCAGCCTATGGGTTTCCAGCCACGATCCATTCGCCGCGCTCTTAGGGGCAGGTGGGGGTGCGATACAAAGCATGTACCTGCAAGGCTACGCAGCATTGTTCCTGATGAAAATGGACTTTCCGCTCTCACCGCCGCCGCAAGCAGAGCAAAAGCAGGAGGAAGAAACCAAGAAAGAAGAGACGGACCTGGTTTGGCAGCAGATGCGAAGGGAAATGTATGAGCCTCAAGATACCAAGAGGCACAAGACCGAGCAGCCGGAAGAAAAATACGACGCAGAGAAGGTCGAGAACCTCAAAACGACGCTTGTCACGGCGCTCAAACACGCGGCAAACATTCGAAGCCTGAAACAGGATGAGTTGGTCATTCTCGCAGTCGCCGGAAGTGGCGGGTCTGCCGGCGAGACCGCGACGATAACAACCAGCAGCGCGGTTATGGTCGATGGGCACGCAAGAATCGTTCAGCAGCAGCCTGCGTCAAGCGGCTCATCACAAACAGTGATTGTCATTCGTGCAAAAAAGTCGGACATCGACTCGTTTGCGAAGAACGCTCTCGATTACGAGCAATTTCGCCAGCGAATACAGTTGTTTGGCTGCCCCTGCCTGGGTGCAGAGGCCGGACGAGGAGATCCGTTCAGTCGCTACTTCTAAATTCGCATAGTGAAACCGGCTGGAAGCAGCCCTATCTGTGGACGTCAGGGAAAATCAGGCCGAGCTTAATCAGCCCGGCCTTTTTTATGTGCGCCGAGCATGTTCGGCAACCTGGAGGTGAAAGTCCTCTACACAACCTGATGGAGGTGAAGTGTTAGCGAAGCGCAAGAGCGTTGCCGTGAGGCAAGGTTCCAAGGAAGCGTGTAGCAAAGCGGTGACCTGACGAACAGAAACCGGAT
>Ga0210377_10000187_pt1 | contig 59066 bp, 49 predicted proteins | sample PLM4_65_b1redo_FD_155480 | JGI IMG/M metagenome (GOLD analysis project Ga0210377, IMG submission 155480) | Groundwater sediment microbial communities from an aquifer in East River, Colorado, USA - PLM4_65_b1 redo | ecosystem: Environmental > Terrestrial > Soil > Riparian zone | place: USA: East...
ATTCTTCCCAACCGTGCTATACTCCATTTTAAGATCCTCCGCGGTTTTTTTGCTTGCTCATCACTCGCAATTTTACCGAGAAGGATCCTTTTTTTACCTTTTGTCAAGCGACCTTGCAATAACCATTCTTGACCCCTCTGTCACTTTTCTGAACCATGGTTCCTTCGGTGCAACACCGAAGCCCGTCTATCGCGAGTATCAACGCTGGCAACGCGAGATGGAAAAACAGCCCGTTGAATTTTTAGGGCGGCGCATCACGCAATTGCTAGCCAACTCCCGTGCTGAATTGGGAAAGTATCTTGGCACGTCTATTGAAGAATCACTGGATGTCACCCGCATCTACTCTGTTGCGGATCACCCCCGCAGGTACGCCGCTGATTCGGCGCGCGCGTCCTCGAAGTGATGCGACAGCCGATGGAAGATAAGATCGTCACAACCAGTTGTGCCAAAGGGTCATTAACTTTTTCTGCCAACTTTCAATTGATAGCACGATGAATCCCTGTACATGTGGATTCTGTGGTGACTTGCTCAAGCCCTGTACTCGTGCGTCGGAAATGGTGACAAAATACCAAAAGCGGATATCGGGTTCATTGCTTGACCGTATTGACATTCACATTGAAGTTCTAAGAGTTGATGGGGAAACCAGTGAAGCGATTTGCGTCAGAGTTCAGGCTGCGCGCGGTATTCAACAACAACGTTTCTCGAACAACAGCTCATCTGACTTTATTTGCAACGCCGATATGCGCGTCGGGGAGATACGGCAATTTTGCAAGCTGCAGGATGCAGGTCAGAATCTGATGCGGGCGACGATGAGTCAACTCAATTTATCGGCATGTGCCTATCGTCGTATCCCGAAACTGGTGTGTATAACCGCGCCTCTGGCAGAGGCATTGGAGTACAGACCGAAGTTGTTGATAGTGTAAATACTACTCATCAGAATATGTGTTGACATTCATCTGCCAATTCATGATGAAAGACATAATTCTATATATATCTTTTCCTCAAACTAAATGAGACCTTAGTAAATCAAAATTCTCTCATTCATTGCTAAAGAAAAACTTTGTAAACATATCTGGTGTCTGCTGACTTTTGATACTAAAGTATATGCACATACTTTCAAAAGCGGTTGGATATGCATATCTATTGTCTCGGACTTAATCACAACACTACCACCATCAAACTTCGTGAGCAATTATCACTCAACGAAGATGCGATCCGTTCTGCACTGGCAAGGCTTGCCTGCGGACATCTCTCATCATCCATTGCAGAGCTTGTCATTATCTCAACTTGTAACCGCATCGAACTTTATGCGACCTCCAGTCAATTGGCAATTGCCGAACTGGAGGTTTTTTTATCAGATGTTTGCAGCTTGCCAATAAAGCAGTTTCGCCAACATACATACAGATTTCAGGGATTGGATACAGCCCGCCATCTCTTCGATGTAGCTGCTGGCCTTGATTCGCTCGTCATTGGCGAACCGCAAATTTTGGGACAGATCGTCCGCGCGTTGGAACTCTCACGCGGACAAAACATGGCAGGTCCTGTTCTAAACCGCCTTTTCCAAGCTGCCATTCACGCGGGCAAACGCGCCCGTACTGAGACGGGCATCAGCCGCAACCCTGCTTCGGTTTCGTCCCTCGCCGCGTCGCTAGCAGAACGAGTCGTTCATCCCATCGGCGAAGCGCAGATCGTTATCCTAGGCGCAGGCGAAATGGCAGAACTGGCAGTGGAGGCCCTGCGCAAGCGCGGGGCAAGTCGTATCCTGGTCGTCAACCGCACTCTGGAACGTGCTCATGCCATCGCAGACCGCTGGGGCGCGCAAATCACCACATTCGAGAATCTTGATAAGGCCCTGACCTCGGCCGATATTCTCATCTCATCCACAAGCGCGCCGCACACAATCCTATCCGCCGAAATGGTCAAACAGGCAATGCAGACACGTGCACAACGTCCGCTTTTTCTGATCGATATCGCCGTGCCGCGGGATATCGCCACCGATGCGGCAAACATCCCGCACGTCAAACTTTATGATATCGACAACCTGAATGCAAAACTGGAAGGCGCACTCGCCGAACGCATGGCAGAAGTGCCTCAGGTAAAGTCCATCCTCGAAGAGGAAATTATTGAATTTGCAGAGTACATGAAATCAATGGAGATGATCCCCATCATCGCCGATATTCGCCAACAGGCTGAAGCGATACGCCAGGAAATGCTTGATAAAACGCTGCGCCGCCTGCCCGACCTGACTGAAACCGAGCGCGACCGCATAGAAGCCATGACTCAGGCGCTGGTCAAAAAAATATTGCATGCACCCACCAATCGTCTGCGCGCCGAAGCGTCCTGTCCGCATGCACCAGAATATGCCGCTGTCGCCCGCACATTGTTTGGATTGCAAAATGAAGGCTTGTGCGGTTTTTCCGGTCAAGCTTGCCCCATCTCAAATGCCGCTGATTAGGTAACCATGAATCTGATTTTCGCCACCCGTCCCTCCGCTCTTGCCCGTTGGCAAACCCAATGGGTCATCAACGCCTTGCAAACGATTTCCCCAAACCTTGAATGTGAAGAAAAAATTATCACCACACAAGGCGACAAAATTCTCTATAAGCCTCTGCCCGAAATTGGCGGCAAGGGACTCTTCACGCAGGAACTTGAATCCGAACTTCTCAATGGAGATGTTCACTGCGCGGTTCACTCTCTCAAAGACTTGCCCGTCGAAAACCCTGCTGGATTAACCGTTGGATGTATTCCAGCGCGAGCCGAAGTACGCGACGCGTTGATATCTGCAAAAGGCTATACCCTTTCGACGTTACCCAAAGGCGCTTCTGTCGGGACCTCGAGCCTGCGTCGCGCTGCCCAGATCCTTTCCCTCCGCCCAGACCTTTACACCCAATCCCTGCGCGGCAACGTGGATACCCGGCTACGCAAAGCCATGGATGGTCAATACGATGCGATCATTCTCGCTGGGGCAGGGCTGACTCGTTTGGGATTGGATCAACATGTGACAGAATGGCTGTCGTTGGATGTAATGCTTCCCGCACCAGGACAAGGCGCGCTCGCTGTTCAATGCCGTGCCGACGATCAAACGACCCTCAACCTGCTCGCCGCGCTTGAAGATGAATCCACGCGAAAAGCTGTCACCGCTGAACGCGCCTTCCTGAGCGGACTCGGCGGTGGATGTTCCGTGCCTGTTGCGGCATATGCACAGGTAGAGAATCAAACTATTTCTTTAACAGGTCTGGTGATTTCAGTAGATGGTGTGAAAGCCATCCATGTAAAACGTGCGGGTGAAGATGCAAAGCTTCTCGGAAATGAACTTGCCCATCGCGCTATCGCACAGGGCGCCCATGATATCCTGGCAGTGAGTGTGATGTAGTGAAACGTATTCTTGTTACCCGCCCACGCGCGCAGGCTGACTCATTCGGTGAAGGCTTAAGAGCCGCAGGCTTCGAGCCAGTCTATTTCCCGGCGATTGAAATCCGCCCGATTGAAGATATTCCTGCTTTGAACAGGGCGTTCGAGCAATTGCATTGTTATGCCTGGGTGGTATTTACATCGGTGAATGCGGTGGAAGTTGTTTTTGATAAATTCTCGTCTCTCCTTTTGAGCGATAGGGTAGGGGTGAAGTTCGCTGCAATTGGACCGAAGACCGCCGAAGCCTTGAAGATGTGTGGCATTACTCCAGATTTTGTCCCAGAAGAATATGTCGCTGAAGCGATTCTGCCTGGGCTGGGTGACTTGAAAGGGAAATGGGTTTTACTACCGCGTGCCGAAATTGCACGCAAGACACTGCCTGAAGCGATCGTTAAAGCCGGTGGCACCGCGCATGAAATTTCTGTTTATAAAACCTTGCCAACGCAGCCTGACCCTGAAGGTCTTGCCGTATTGAAATCTGGCGTGGATGTGATTACCTTCGCCAGTGCTTCAGCCGTTGAAAATTTTGTTGCCATGATGCACCAAAACGAACTTGATCCGTTGAAGCTGCCGAACAACCCTCTGATTGCCTGCATTGGTCCCGTCACTGAACAAGCTGCACGGGATGAAAGATTTCAAAACATCGTTGTCGCAAAAGAATACACGACCGATGGGTTGATCGAAGCCATCGTAAGCATGGAGAAATTATGACTCTACTTGAAATTGAAACTCACCAACCAGTAATCGAACATCGTAAATCGAAAATCGTAAATCGCCCTCGCCGTTTGCGTGCCACGCCTTCCATCCGTGCGATGGTGCGAGAGACGGAACTCAACGCACGCGATTTTATTTATCCGCTGTTCGTGCGGCATGGGACGGGTCGCAGTGAGATTCGCTCGATGCCGGGCGTGTACCAACTGTCAGTGGTGGAAGCGGTTCGAGAAGCAGAAGCAGCTGCAAAGTCCGGTGTGAGCGCTGTCATCGTGTTTGGGATCCCCAAAGAGAAGGATCCGATCGGGCTGGAGAATTTCGCTGAAGATGGAATTGTCCAACAGGCAATTCGCGCGATCAAGAAGGAACTTCCCGAAATGGTGGTAGTGACCGATGTTTGTCTGTGCGAATACACCGACCATGGGCACTGCGGCATTTTGAACACAGGCGAACATTTTCATACCGGTTTGCCTGAAGGCTATGTGCTCAACGATGAAACGCTGGATGTGCTGGCGAAGGTGGCGATCTCGCATGCGGAATGCGGCGCGGATATTGTTGCGCCGAGCGGCATGATGGATGGTATGGTGGGCAGCATTCGTGAGGCGTTGGATATTTCAGGTTATGAAAACTTGCCGATCATGTCGTATGCCGTGAAGTATGCGTCATCGTTCTATGGTCCGTTCCGCGATGCGGCGGAAGGTGCGCCAAAATTTGGTGACCGAAAATCACACCAGATGGACCCTGGCAATGTGCGCGAAGCGTTGCGCGAAGCGGCATTGGATGTGGAAGAAGGCGCGGATATGTTGATGGTGAAGCCTGCGCTGGCTTATCTCGATGTCATTCGCGTCGTCAAGGATGCCTATCCCGAACTGCCAATGGCGGCATACAACGTCAGCGGTGAATATTCGATGATCAAAGCCGCCGCCCAGAACGGCTGGGTGGATGAGGCGAAGGTCACGCTTGAAACGTTGACCGCCATCAAACGTGCAGGTGCAGATGTCATCATTACCTATCACGCCGTGGATGCGGCGAAGTGGTTGAAATAAAAGGAAAACAACATGTCACTAGAAAACCTAGCTCCCCGCGCTGCATCCGAACGCTCCTATCACAACGAGCGCATGGTGCATGCCGATTTTGATAAAGCGCCCTTCACCATTGCATGGGAAGTGACACGCGCGTGTGCGTATGCCTGTGTCCACTGCCGCGCGGATGCCTTGCATACTCCCGACCCGCACGAATTGAACACGGAAGAATCGCTGCGTCTGATTGATCGTTTGACCGAATTCGGTTCGCCGATTCTGATCTTCACCGGTGGTGACCCGATGATGCGCAAAGATCTGTATGAGCTGATCGCTTACGCTACTCAAAAGGGTTTGCGCTGTTCATTGACCCCAACAGCCACCGCACTGCCAACCACCGCTCGGCTTGAAAAAGTACGTGATGCAGGGGTCCGCAGAATTGCACTTTCACTGGACGCACCAAATGCAGAGATTCACGATAACTTTCGACAGGTGCAAGGATCATGGCAGCGCACGATGGATATTTTGCGTCGCGCTCAATCCATTGGAATTAGTGTGCAGGTCAACACCACAGTAGCCAAACACAACGTGGATATTCTGGCTGAAATGGTTCCATTTCTTCAGGAAGTTGGCGCAGTGCAATGGTCATTGTTTTTCCTTGTCCCGACTGGGCGGGCACAAGCCAGCAATATGATGTCCCCTGAAGAACACGAACGCACTTTCAACTGGCTTTATGACCTATCCAAGAATGCGCCCTTCGATATCAAGTCCACTGCGGCGCCGATGTACCGCCGAGTTGCCATCGAACGCAAACGCGCTGAGCAAGGTGCCGATAAACCTGTCACCTTCCAGGGTGCAGGCTTCCAATATGCGGATGGACTCAATCGCCCGACACGCGGTGTCAATGACGGCAATGGCTTCCTGTTCATTTCCCATGTCGGTGATATTCAGCCTTCGGGCTTCCTGCCCGTGACAGCGGGCAACGTCCGCACGGATGATGTAGTGGATGTGTACCGCCATTCGCAGATCTTCACTGACCTGCGAACGCCCGACAAGCTCAAAGGTCGTTGCGGCATCTGTGAATATCGTGATGTCTGCGGCGGTCAGCGTGGACGTGCCTACGGCATCACAGGCGATTATCTTGAATCAGACCCAGCTTGTTTATACATACCTCAAGGAGCATAGCATAGATGTCTACCGAGACGACTGAACCATCCCTGCGCACGTTCAACCATTACGCTTTATTTTCCTTCAAGGATGCTTACTGGGCTTTGAGTGCGGCTGAACGTACGGACTTCCACAAGAATTGGTTGACTGCCTTGTGTGCCTCCGCCCAGAAAGTGGATATTTTCCAAGGCACCGAGCACGATGTGGACTTGATCGTTTGGTCTGCTTTAACTGTAAATAACAATCAAGACACGGCTGTCTTCTTTGAAAAATTCGCAAAGTCGCTGGCTCCGTATCGTCATTTGATAGAACAAAAAGATTTGTTGTGGGGCTTTACGCGCCCGTCACAATATTCGAAGGCGCGTTCCAAACAGGAAATCGATCCATTCTCTGAAGAACACAAGCCTTACCTCATAATCTATCCCTTCTCCAAAACGACCGAATGGTATTTGATGAGCCGCGATGCGCGTCAGGGCATGATGAACGAACACATTCGCATTGGTAAACAATACGATGACATCAGCCAATTACTCCTCTATTCCTTCGGTTTGCAGAATCAGGAATTTGTTGTGGTTTATGAAACCGATGACCTGACCCGCTTCTCGGACCTGGTCAACGAACTGCGCGATACCGAAGCGCGCCGCTACACCTTGCGCGACACTCCTTTACATACTGCCATTTATCATCCTGCGGAAGAGACGCTTGCCTTATGGAAATAAACAGCCGTTTTTTACAAGCTTGCCAACGTCAACCTGTTGACGCAACTCCCGTCTGGTTCATGCGCCAGGCAGGACGCTACATGCCCGAATACCGCGCCATCCGCAAAAAGTATTCATTGCTTGAAATTTGTTACCAGCCCGAGCTCGCCGCCGAAGTGACGCTTCAACCTGTCCGCGCTTTTGGCGTGGATGCAGCGATTCTCTTCGCTGATATTTTGCTGCCTGCCATTCCACTTGGTGTTGGGCTTGAGTTTGCCAGGGGTGAAGGTCCTGTTTTGCAAAACCCCGTCCGCACGATGGAAGATGTCAGAGCGTTGAAACCCGTCAACGCAGAAACAGACCTCGGCTACGTGATGGAAGCGATCCGCATCCTGCGCAGGGAACTCACGGACACTCCGCTCATCGGTTTTTGTGGGGCGCCGTTCACGGTTGCGTCCTACATCATCGAAGGTGGCTCGTCGCGCGAATTTCTCAAGACCAAAATGATGATGTATTCCGCGCCCGATGTTTTCCACGCTTTGATGGATAAACTCTCGGATGTATTCAGTGATTATCTGACCGCACAAATTCGCGCGGGGGCGCAGGCGGTGCAGGTCTTTGACTCGTGGGTTGGCGCACTCAGCCCATCCGATTATGAAACCTTTGTTTTGCCGTACTCTCAAAAACTGCTCAAATCCGCACAGGCGATGAACGTGCCTGTCATCCATTTCGGGACGAACACCACGACTCTCCTGCCGTTGATGAAACGTGCAGGCGGATCCGTGATCGGACTCGACTGGCGCATCCCGCTCGACGACGGCTGGGCATTGCTCGGAGACGATGTCGCCGTTCAAGGGAATCTTGATCCCATCACGCTTTTTGCGCCATTGCCCGAACTCAAGGCGCGCGTGCATAATGTATTGCGCCGCGCGAACGGCAAGCCTGGTCATATCTTCAATTTGGGTCACGGCATTTTGCAACACACACCTGTTGACAGTGTGAAGGCGGTTGTAGATATGGTGCATGAATATTCCATAGAGAATGTGGGTGTTTAATGAATCGGATCGGTTTATTGGTAATGGCATATGGCGGACCGAATACGATCGACGAAGTAGAACCTTATTTATTAGATGTGCGCGGCTATCGTCCCACTTCACAGGAGATCATCAATGAAGTGCGCGAGCGTTATCGCGAGATCGGCGGGCGTTCACCAATTCTGGAACAGACACGTGAACAGGCTGCCGCACTCGAAACTGCTCTGAACGCAGATGGTCAGGATTTCAAAGCCTTTGTCGGCATGCGCCATTGGCATCCGTATATCAAAGACACGCTTGCTGAAATGCAGGCACAGGGAATCGAAAAAGCCGTCGGGTTGGCCATGGCTCCGCATTACTCGCGCATGAGCATCGGTGCGTATTACAACAAGGTTGAGGAAGCCAACTCACCCATCGTATTTTCACGCATCGAAGATTGGCATTTGCAACCAAGCTACATCAATGCGCTGACTGATCGCGTACGTGACGCATTAAAGCGTTTCCCTGAAGAAGTTCGTGCAGAGGTTCCTGTTATCTTCACCGCGCACAGCCTGCCTGAAAAGATTCTGGAATGGAACGACCCCTATCCTACGCAACTGCGCGAAACGGTTTCCGCAGTGATGGAGCAGCTCGGCTCTCATCCACATGAATTTGCATTTCAATCCGCTGCCATTTCCACCATCCCGTGGCTCGGACCCGACGCAGGAGAAGTGATCGAACGGCTGGTATCGGAAGGCAAAAAACATATTTTGCTCTGCCCGATCGGCTTCGTTTGCGAACACGTTGAAATTCTGTACGACATCGATATTGTTTATCAAAAATTAGCCAAGTCTTTAGGTGCACAATTGGAGCGCATCGAAATGGTTCACACTGCACCGCAGATGGTCGCTGGGCTGGCTGAACTCATCCGCAAGAAGGCAAAGGATTCAAACTGGTTATGAATCGAATCATTGTCATCGGCGGCGGCATTGCAGGTCTTTCCGCCGCGTATTACGCAAAGAAAAATATTCCTGATGCAACGATCATCGTTGTCGAATCTGATTCGCGTTGGGGCGGCAAAATCACAACTGACCGCGTCTCTTTCGAAGATGGTCAGTTCATCATCGAAGGTGGACCCGATACCTTCCTCGCATCCAAGCCCTGGGGTGTAGCATTATGCAAGGAATTAGGTCTGAGCGAACGTTTGAATGGTACCAATCCCAATCAAAAAAATACTTATGTATTGAACAAAGGAAAACTACTTCCTCTGCCTGATGGTCTCGCCATGATGATTCCCACAAATGTCGAAGCCATCCTCAAGACCCGTCTCGTTTCGTGGGTTGGCAAGGCGCGTATGGGATTTGATTTCGTTCAGCCAGCAAAAGCTGTCAACGGCGATGAAAGCCTGGGCACGTTTGTCAGTCGTCGGCTTGGGCGTGAGGTGTATGAGAATCTCATCGAGCCGCTCATGTCTGGCATCTACGCGGGCGATGGCGATCAACTTTCGCTGGCGTCCACGTTCCCATATTTGCGCGACCTCGAAACCAAATATGGAAGCCTTGCGCGCGGTGCTCTCAAAATGCGCGCGCAATCGAACGGCAAAGCAGTGCAAGGTTCGCGCTCGGCATTTCTCACACCCACCACGGGGCTTGCAGAGATCGTCGAAGCGTTGGTCAAACACCTTCAAAGCAACGACGTGAGTTTGCGCCTCAACAAATCGGTTTCTCAAATCTCAAAAATCGATTCTCGTTATATTGTGAAATTGGAAGATGATTCAAGCTTCGAGTTTGACTCTGTCATCCTCGCCACACCTGCCTATGTGAGCGGGACTCTGCTCGCTTCACTCGACCCCGAGCTTGCTTCAACTCTCAAAAGCATTCCCTACGCCTCGACCGCTACCGTCTCCCTCGCCTACCGGCAGAGTGATCTGCCGCGCCCGCTCGACGGATATGGCTACGTCATCCCGCGCCGCGAAGGACGCAAAGCCCTTGCTTGCACCTGGACATCTACGAAATTTCCGCATCGTGCGCCTGAAGGTTATGCCCTCATTCGCGTCTTTGTTGGTCGCGCAGGGCAGGATATTCCGTGGAGTGAAAATGAATTGCTGGAATTGGCACACGAAGAATTGAAATTTACGCTTGGCATTACCGCTGAGCCGCTCCTCTCGCGCGACTTCATGTGGGACAAAGCCATGCCACAATACAATCTCGGTCACCCCGAAATTCTCAAACGCATTGATGTCGCGTTGGAAAATCTTCCTGGTCTGGCATTGGCAGGCAATGGCTATCGCGGCATCGGAATTCCTGATTGCATTCATTCGGGTGAATTGGCGGTTGAGCGCGTCCTCAAATTTTCACGTTCAAACGTTGAAACGTTCCAACCTGCCAACCTGTAAACTTTTTTCGGAGTCAAACATGAACATTGATAAATCCATCGCTCTCTTTCAAGAAGCACAGACATTATTTCCCGGCGGCGTGAACTCACCTGTGCGCGCTTTCCGTGCCGTTGGCGGACAGCCGCTCTTCATTGAGCGTGGCGAAGGTCCTTATCTCTTCGATGTGGACGGCAATCGTTATATTGATTACGTTCTCTCGTGGGGACCTCTTATCACCGGGCACGCTCACCCAAAAGTAGTTGAAGCCATCCAGCAGGCAGCAATCAAAGGGACATCCTACGGTGCGCCGAGTCCGCTGGAATTGGAATTGGCGAAGAGCATCATGGAATTCATGCCCAATATCGAGATGATCCGCTTTGTCAATTCGGGAACGGAAGCGACCATGTCAGCGCTAAGGTTGGCGCGCGCATATACCAAGCGCGAGAAGATCATCAAGTTTGATGGCTGTTATCATGGTCATGCGGATATGTTGCTTGTGCAAGCAGGTTCGGGCGTGGCAACTTTAGGTTTGCCTGATTCCCCTGGCGTGCCAAGTGCGGTAGCTGCAGACACATTGGTCGCGAATTTCAACGACCTTGAATCCGTTGAAGCGTTGTTCACAAAATATCCCGACCAGATCGCAGGTATCATCGTCGAGCCTGTGGCTGGCAATATGGGTGTTGTCCCGCCGCAGCCTGGTTTCCTCGAAGGTTTGCGTAAACTGACCACCGAATACGGCGCAGTCTTGATCTTCGATGAAGTGATGACAGGCTTCCGCGTTCACAAAGGCGGCGCGCAAACACTGTATAACATCAAGCCTGATCTCACCACGCTGGGCAAAGTCATCGGTGGGGGGCTTCCTGTCGGCGCGTATGGCGGAAAGAAAGAGATCATGCAAATGGTTGCACCGCTTGGTCCGATGTATCAGGCAGGGACGTTGTCGGGCAATCCGCTGGCGATGAGCGCGGGCATCGCGGCGTTGAGTCTGATTCGGGAAGATGAAACCTGGAGAAAACTGGAGCAGGCTGCGGGTAAGTTGGAAGCGGGAGTTTCGTCCGCGGCAAAACGGGCGGGGATTCCCATCCAACAAACCAGGGTTGGCACGATGTTTACAACGTTCTTTAGCGAAACCAAGCCCATAGGCTGGAACACGGTCAAGGTGGCAGATAAAGCACAGTTTGGGAAATTCTTTCAGAAGATGTTGGCGAACGGTGTGTATCTCGCACCATCACAATTCGAGGCAGGGTTCATTTCCACAATGCACACGGATACGGTGATTGACGTGACCATCGCCGCGGTGGCGGAGGCGTTTCGAACATGGTAACCAATGAGAAACTTGTCACTACGGCGTTGACGCGTTACAGTCTCGGAAATATTTTTATATGGCTGGGTAAATCCTTTCCCGGTCCCTACGGATTCATAATAGCATCTCTGTCCGAAGAAGATAGTGAAATATCACTATGACCACTTAGTGCAAACACTGCAATTCTCAAGCTGAAGACACAGTTAATAAGGTTTATCACTAAACACAATATGGTTTCCCCTCCAGGACGATAATTTGTTATTTGAGCGTTTGATTTTTGAAATCAAGCAAGCTGGGCTTTCTTGAATGACGATATTGAAGAAAGCCGAAGGCAACTTTTGTGTTGTATATAGACGTTTTGGCGTTGACAATGCATGTTCTATTACCCCGATTGAGGGGATTGAAGCAAAGAAGAAAATCAAACAGCCATCAAGCTATGATGGCTACATAATTCAGCAGCATTTATTAGTGGGAATCTTTTATAATACCTCCATGCTCAATCTCAAACAACACTTCTTACTTGACCCCTCTGTCACTTTTCTGAATCATGGTTCCTTCGGTGCAACACCGAAGCCCGTCTATCGCGAGTATCAACGCTGGCAACGCGAGATGGAAAAACAGCCCGTTGAATTTTTAGGGCGACGTATCACGCAACTGCTTGCTGATTCGCGTGCTGAATTGGGAAAATATCTAGGTACGCATGGCGATAACCTGGTGTACACCCAGAATGTCACTGTCTCACTCAACATTGTGGCACGTTCGTTGGAGTTGGGCACAGGCGATGAAGTGCTCACCACGAATCACGAATATGGCGCAATTGACCGTACCTGGCACTTCCTTTCCAAAGAACGCGGCTTTACCTATATCAATCAACCGATTACGACTCCACTAACGACTTCAGACAAATTTATCGAAGATGTATGGCAGGGTGTTACACCCCGTACCCGTGTGATTTATCTGAGTCACATCACCTCACCGACTGCGATTATTTTTCCCGTCAAAGAAATTATTCAGCGCGCGCGAGAAAAAGGCATCATCACGATCATTGATGGTGCGCATGTGCCGGGACAAATCCCATTACACCTCGATTCGCTTGGTGCCGATTTTTACGGTGGAAATCTCCATAAATGGCTTTGTGCGCCGAAAGGTGCCGGCTTTTTATTTGCGCGCCCAGAGATGCAGCCTCTGCTCAAGCCTCTAATTGTTTCGTGGGGTTATGAATCGGTCGCACCCAGCGGCTCGAATTTTATTGACCACAATGATTGGTGGGGTACGCGGGATCACTCGGCGTTTTTAGCTGTCCCTGCGGCGATTCGATTTCAACAGGAAAATCACTGGGATAATGTGCGTCAGTCCTGCCATCAACTTGTGTGCGAAGCCCAACAGCGGATCTGTGAATTAACTGGTCTTGCAGCGCTTCATCCCTCAGCCGGGATCTGGTTCGCCCAAATGGCTGCTGCGCCTCTCCCAGCGGATACTGATAATATCTTCCTCAAGAACCAACTTTACGATGAATATCGGATCGAGGTCCCATTGGTCGAATGGAATGGGAACAAATTGATCAGAATCTCCGTTCAAGGCTATAACACAAAGCGTGATATTGATAAGCTTTGTAAGGCATTAACTGCCTTATTGTAGAAACGGAGAACAATATAAAAAAATATTTATTGGTGTTGTTTGGAATGCTGCTTATGAATGTATCTGCCTGTTCTTCAGCAGCAACGCCAACTCCAGAGGTCAATACCAAACAACCTCAGCCAACGCAAGCCAGCGCCTCGCCCGTGTTGAAATATTATCCGTTAGATACCATGACTCAAATAAAAGAAATTGATTTGATCCTCGCTGCAGTTGCCAGCGGTGATGCTCAGGCAGTGCGGAACTTGTTTGGCTTCACGACCACTGCCTGCAAGACAGTCAATGCGCTTGGTGGACCTCCCGCATGTCGCGAGGGTGAAGGGGAAGGTACAATGGTTGAAGTGCTCCCGTTTTTAGGGCCGGAAGGCAGTTATCTTCGAAAAGACGAAGTCAGTAATTTCCCTGGGCTAAACGTCATCGGTGTGTATGCCATTTATCATGTTTCAGAGACTGCCTATTCTGAGGAGAACTTCCCAAAAGGCGATTATGGTATTATGCTGACCGCGCTGGAGAATTTTCCCGGTTTTGTACTGCAAATCAAAGACGGATTGATCGTCCGCATTGATTATGTTTTTGATCCCGCTTCCATGGATGCTGTCCTACAGCGGGATGCAGCCAATTTTGTTCTGCCTCCCATGTTGAATTAAAAGGTAGAACCCATCGAAAGGAAACCATGTCAATAAAAAAATATATAGGGGCACTTTTTCTAATCACCTGTGTCGTGTTATCGTCCTGTGCGGGACAGGCTACCGAGGCACCCACATTGGACGCCAATGTAATCATGACCGACGCGGTAAATACTTTTGTCGCGTCCATGAACCAGACGCAAACGGCGCAAGCGTTGCTTGTTACCAATACGGCCAGCCCAACGATCACGAGTACTCCGACTGCGACCACTACACCGCCGCCTACCTGGACCCAAGCCGCGATAATAAATCCCATCCTGCCTACTGTGTTCAAGTCGCCGACGGCTACTGGCACGCAATATACCCCTACTCCGAATCCTACCCTGTTGGCTTCAGGCTGTAATAACCTGGGTTTTATTCTGGATGTGAGTGTCCCTGCAGGTACTGTGATGAAACCCGGCGAAAGTTTTACAAAGACCTGGAAGGTTGAAAATAACGGTACCTGTGATTGGGTATATTTATATCACCTGGTGTTCATAGGGGGAGATCGCATGGAAGGTGATCCAGGTTCCTTGGGCAAAATCATTGTGCCGGGCAAATGGACACAACTATCTGTCGGTCTTGTCGCTCCCTCCAAGCCGGGGACATATACAGGAACCTGGCGGATGGCAAATCAACCCGGAACTCCATTTGGAGCTACGCTGACAGTTTCCATTATGGTCGCTAATCCTACTGACACACCTGTGCCACCGACCTCCTATCCATAAATGTTCAGCGAGATGTGCGACTCGATTTTGAATCGATAGGATATTAGACACAAATTAAATACAGTGGCGAAGGTTAAAGCCTTCGCCACTGTATTTAATTTCCTTTTATGGTATCCTAAATACCCGCCTATGAAACATTTACTCCGAACCGTTATCTTTCTAAAGCCGTATTTCTGGCAAATATTGGCGACATTGCTTATGCTGTTGACCCTCACCGGACTCAACCTCATTGTCCCGCGCATCATTCAGACTGTGGTGGACAAGGGACTTGTAGAGGGTGAAACCAGTTCCTTGATCCAATCCGCGCTTCTTTTGCTCGGACTTGGGCTTGGCTCAGCGATATTGAGTCTGGGTAATCGCTATGGCTCGGAGTGGGTCGCGGCGCGTGTCGGCTACGACTTGCGTAATCGCATGTACGACCACATTCAGCATTTACCTTTCACCTATCATGATCACGTCCAAAGCGGACAGCTGATCTCACGCTGTATCGAAGATGTGCGTGCCATTGAACGGTTTGCAGGCGGTGCAGTTGCCGACCTGATCCGATTTATTTTGCTGACGTTGGGGGTTCTTTATATTATGCTCACGGCAAATGTGAATCTTGCTTTGATCGCACTCTTGCCGATGATTCCGTTGATTTTGATGACAGCTATCTTCGGCACCAAAATCGGCGGGTTATTCTTCGCCGTGGATAATGCTGTGGGTGAAGTGTCGAACCGCTTGCAAGAGAATGTGGTGGGTGTGCAAGTTGTTCGAGCCTTTGCGCGGGAAGATTACGAGACCAAACTTTTTACGGATGCGAATCAGGTGGTCTTTAGAACCTGGGTCAAGGTGATCGATGAATGGTCCAAGATCATGCCGACTACGGGCTGGTTGACATCGATCAGTGTTATCTTGATCCTTTGGTTTGGCGGACAAATGGTCATGGATGGCACGCTGACCATTGGCGCCATCGTAGCGTTCAATGCCTATATTTTGATGATGGCTGAACCTGCCCAACAATTGACAGGACTCGTCAATGCGGGTGGTGAAGCTGCGGCGGGTGCACAACGCGTGTTCGAAGTGTTGGATACCGAACCTGCGATCCAGACTTCTACTAATGCCGTGAGCTTGGATACGTTGCACGGTGAAGTGGAATTCCGTGATGTGGGACTGAAATATCAGGATGAAAAAACAGCCTCCTTAAACGGGATCAGTGTACGGGTTGAGCCGAATCGCATTGTCGCATTGATCGGGCAAACTGGTTCAGGCAAAACGTCGTTCGTGAATCTCATCCCGCGTTTTTATGATGTCACCGAAGGTAGCGTGTTAGTGGACGGGGTAGACGTGCGCGCGATGGATTTGGTTTCGTTGCGGTCGCAGATTGGAATAGTTTTGCAGACCTCGCTGTTGTTTTCGGATACCATCAAGGGCAATATCGCATATGGTCGCCCGGATGCGACGATGGACGAAGTGATCGCTGCCGCAAAAGCTGCTCAGGCGCATGAGTTCATCGAAGGCTTTACGCATGGCTACGATACGGTCGTCGGTGAACGCGGTGTGACGCTTTCTGGTGGACAGCGTCAACGCGTGGCGATTGCGCGCGCCTTATTGATGAATCCACGCATCTTGATACTTGATGATTCAACTTCCTCAGTGGATACGCAAACGGAGAAATTAATTCAAGCAGCATTGGATGCCTTGATGGAAGGACGCACGACTTTTGTGATCGCGCATCGTCTTTCCACCGTTCGCCGCGCAAATATGATCCTGGTGATGGATAAGGGTCAGGTTGTGGAACGCGGCACACATGATGAATTGCTGGCGCGTGGTGGCTTGTATAAAGAGATCCATGATTTGCAGTTGATTGATCATGCGGCGTTTGCGGAAGAAATGGAAGAGTTGCAAATCGAGGAAGAAGCCAGACCCGATGAAGGGTCACATGTGATTGCGTAATTCAAGAAGGTAAGTACACAAGTAGACACGTAAACAAGAACACCCCTGTCTACCTGTTTCCGTGTTTACCTATTTACATAAAACTATGACAACCAAAATCATTCCTCCCTCATTTATCACTCAGTCAGAAGAAGCCTACGATAAGGGCTACGACCCCAACGTAGCGCGTGGACTTTTGCAATTCCTGAAACCCTATACATGGCGGATGCTCTTTGCCTTACTGCTTATGATCATCGTCACTGCCGCGGCGGTATCTGGACCGTACTTCGTTAAACTGGCAATTGATGACGGGATCGGGAAGCGGGATATCAGCGCGTTAAGGAATATCGTGTTGATCTATCTCGTGGTTGCCTGTATTCAACTGGTGACCAACTTTTTCCGCGTGCGCATCATGTCACGGGTGGGGCAGCATGTGTTGTACGATGTGCGCATGGCGATGTTCCATCATCTGCAAAAACTTTCGTTGAGTTTCTATAATCGTTATAGTGTGGGACGTGTTATCACCCGCGTCATCAACGATGTGGGAACTTTGCGCGAGTTCATCACGTGGGCGGTGCTGGCGATTGTCCGTAACTTGTTGGGAATCATTGGTACATTGCTTGCCATGTTCGCTTTGAATTTAGAACTGTCATTGCTAACCTTTGCGGTTCTGCCTTTGATGGTGTGGGCGACGGTTGCGTTTCGTAAAGCGGCGCGTCAGAATTATCGCAAGGTGCGCGCCGCTGTCTCGTGGACCAACTCCGTGCTGGCGGAGAATGTCAACGGCGTGCGCGTGGTGCAGGCGTTTTCGCGGCAGGAACATAATCATTTGAATTTCAAAGATTATGTCAATCGCTATTATCTTGAAACGAGTCTCGATGCCGCGAAGACTGCGTCGCTGTTCACGCCAGTCGTGGATGTGCTTGGCGCACTGGCTACCGCTGTGGTCGTCTATGTGGGTGGCAAGTACGTGTTGGGCGAAAGCATCACACCGGGTGTGTTGGTCGCGTTCGTTTTGTACATTGATCGTTTCTTCGAGCCGATCCGTGATCTGAGTCGGCGCTTCGATACACTGCAATCCACGATGGCGGGCGGCGAACGAATTTTGGAAATGCTCAATACGCCGGTCGAGGTTCAGGATGCGCCCGATGCCCGGGAAATGGAATCAATTACCGGCGACGTTCGATTCGAGAACGTCGAGTTTCATTATTCGGATGACCCGACCCTCGTCTTGAATCAAATTAATTTAAATGCGGATGCGGGGCAGACGGTGGCGCTGGTGGGGGAGACGGGCGCGGGCAAGACGACGATCATCAAACTGTTGACGCGCTTCCATGATCCTACTGCGGGCTGCATCCGCGTGGACGGCGTTGACTTGCGGACAGTGACTCAGCAAAGCCTGCGGCGTCAGATGGGCATGGTGTTGCAGGACCCGTTCCTGTTCAATGGTTCGGTGAAGGAAAATATTTTGTTCGGGCGTTTGGGTGCGAGCGATGAAGATGTGATTTCTGCTGCGAAGGCGGTGGGCGCGCATGACTTTATCATGAGTTTGAAGAATGGCTATGAAACATCCGTGGAGGAAGGCGGCGCGACGTTGAGTGTGGGACAACGTCAGTTGATCTCATTCGCGCGCGCGCTGCTTGCCAACCCGCGCATTTTGATTTTGGACGAAGCCACATCGTCAGTGGATACACAGACCGAGCAGATTATTCAGCGTGCGCTTGCGACACTCTTGAAGGGACGTACATCCTTTGTGATCGCGCATCGCCTCTCGACGATCACGAGCGCGGATAAGATTGTGGTCATTCATGATGGAAAGATCATCGAGCAGGGTTCGCATACTGAGCTGCTGGGGAATCAGGGCATGTATTATGGGTTGTATCGAACTGGGTTTCAGGAGTAGCTGCTCGAGGCGAGCGCAATCCACTCCGAACTTGTCATACATTTGATTATGAGACTGTAAGGGAATAGTAAAATATAATATGTGTCATGTGAATTAAGATTAGTGTTGGCGTGTTTTGATGCTCGCTGGAAATGGAGATGACAAGATGCATATGATGGAATTAATTAGTGACAATGTGGGTACAGAGGAGTGGGGTTGTCCCATTTGTGGACGGCGGGTGGCTATCACGTGGGAGCCGTGGAAAAGAACTATTCTTGAACCTGGAGATGTTTATGCTGCTCATAGTGGGAGCAGAGGTGGCTTGGGGCTAGAGTCATCGCAGATCACACAGAACAATGTTGCTGATGATAGATCATCAGTAACAGAGCTATCTGCTAACGATCCATATCTAACTCCCTGGCAGAAGTGGGTAAATAAAAGTGGCTGGACTGACTTATGGAATAAAGAAGATTAATAAATCTGGAGTAAATTGTTCTCTAGAAATGCTGTGAGACCGGGCGTAGTCTCATCAGAAGAGGTTAACCTCATAAAAGCACTCAAACGATATATTCCTGTTGGTAGACTTGTGCCAACGATGCATAGAGTCTTACCATCAGAGAGTTTAATAGTGTGGTTTGTTTCGCTCGCAGACCGATCTGGTCCTCCTAATTGTTTATAGCTGACGATTACTTTAGCTTTCAAAGGAGTTTGGCTTGGTGCAATTACCTTGGAAAGATCTAGAGTGAGCAGAACGAGATATTGTTGTCCTTGGTGTAAAGAATAAATCGGAGTATCAGAGTCAATCAGGACCACCTTTAGGTCTCGCAAGTGCAATGTACCTTCGAGATTAAATAATGTTGGGGACGGCAAAATACGTTTTGTTATCTCAGGAGTTGGTGGAGTTAATTTGGCTATGGTAGGGGAGGGATGAATAGTTTCAGATATTGGTATTGCCATAGAACAGGACTTGACGCTGGCATTCTGCGAAGTATTTCTGTGAGACACGCCAATTGTCTTGGAGGTCAACATTGCCATTGGGGTATGTACACAAGTATGTTGCGCAAGGAAATTAATCAGTAAATTATTTTTCCAGCCGGTCCAAGTATTTCCATTTCCACTCTGAACATGCACGATGCGCGTGCGGCGCACTTCATTTTTCTCATCCAACAAGAATTCAATTGTAAAATTCGCATAGTGGTGGCGTATGGACGGCGTTGCCGTTTCTTTTTTGTTGAGCTTTGGTTGTTGTTTTTTATGGATTAACTTACGCGCCTGACCAATCCAGTCTTGATGTGCGATGCGTTTTGCTGATAATCCACTGACCTTGGCAGCGAGTTTAATTGGTGAGTGGGAAGCCAATTGGGTGAAAGTATGGATGCCGGCATTATGCAGCCTGCCAGCGAGGGATGGCCCAACACCCTTAATTAATTTGAAATCGCCAGTCGTTTGTGGCGAGACGGCGACAGGAATACTAGATTGCTTCCTCGCCATGAGGTCACCTTTCTAAATCAAAATATTTGCGTTCAACGACCTCACGCAACCGGGCTTGATGTTTTTCGCCCATGCCTTATTTATACACGCGCTAGTCTTATGTTCTTGTTCGTCAGTATCCACTCCGTTTTCATATAGTATTCCCACTGATCCCAGCCAAAAGCCAATGCCAGTGGGAATACATGAATTTCAAACTGCTTACGGGTTGTAAAACTCAATGAGTGGACTGGTTTCTTCATAAGCAGACATTGGACCGGGTGCCCCACTTGGTTCAAAATAACGCAGCACCACTACCACTTTGTAAATTCCAGCAGGGACACGATGTGCAGGTATATCAACATGTTTGGCGTAATTGACTGGTTCGGGTCCCGGGGTTAATGGTATGAAATGGTCATTAGGATCAGTGAGATCCAGATCATCTCCTGGACCAATACGCTCTAACAACAGGTGAAGATCGTAGTTTCCTCCGATCATGCCCGTTGCTGGACCTGTGTTTTTCCATGCGACATTCACAGCCCAATTTTGATCGGTACGAATGATCGATGATGGTGCTGTACCGCCGTGTTCATGTACTTTTGCTTCAATGATAGTTCCAGCAAAAACGTCAGGGGGAAACAGAGTTTCGAATGGCATTGTATTCTCCTTTCCATGATTTACAGTCGAACAGTAGTTTAGATTTTTGTTTGCATTTTGCCAGTTTAGGGCCCATTCTGACTGAGAATGCATATCCAGAATATTTCATTCCACTTAATGCACAGTGTTTTCGCACTTAATTTGAGATATTTTATTCTTAAGTGAGATGTGGTCGTTGTAAAATTGGACAATAAATCTAGGATATCTGTTTTTGTTATGTTCCACTTTTTGATCTAAACATGTTCTCGCCGCCGAATGTATTCATATAATTTTGTCGTCTCGCGTGCTGGCTCAACTTCTAATTCCACCCGTAGCGCTTCAACACAAATCTGATATTGACGCAAGGCAAGGGCGGTTTGACCAAGGCGGCTATAACATTGCATTAACCGGCAGTGAATATCTTCCCGGCATAAATCCCGCGACAGAATGATCTGGCAAAGCGAGGTGCATGCTGTATATCGTTCCTGGCCGAGATAAATTTGACTGAGCCGATCAAGAGTATCCAAATAAGCGACTCGCAGACGCTCTCTGTCAAGGACCGTCCAGTTTTCGTATGGGGTGTCGTCTAGGAAATCCCCTTGGTAGAGATTGACTGCTATTTCATACTCAGTTATTGCTAAGGTTATTTGATTCCGAGCTTCCAATCGTTTTCCCTCTTTAACACAATATTCGAATTCCTCCACATCAAACCATATTTCCAAATTGGGTGCAAGTCCATATGCGCCATCCTCGAAACGGATTGCTGGCAGGTTAGTGACGGAGTGCATCGCCTGGCGCAGGTTGTGCATGGCCACATTTAGATTATTTCGAGCCGCATCTGGATCTGCGTCCGGCCAGAATATATCCATCAATACCTCGCGTGGTGCGTCCTGTTTATGGTGTAATAACAGGTATTTGAGCAATGACAGGCCGCGTGAAGTAGGTAATCTAAGTGGCGAATCTTGGACAGTTAGGTTAAAGTGTCCAAGCATTTGAACCATCACAGATATCGTAGTATTTTGTTTTTCAGCAATATGCTCTTTTGTCGAAGGTGACGTTAATGGAAGAAGAGAAGAATAAGAAGCTGCAACATCTTTCGTAAGATGTGAAATGGCAACCTCGGGGCTCTTGGACGTCGCTTGGGCAATCTGATGCTTAATTTTTCGGACTGAGTTTGAGGAGGGCAATGAAGTTGATCGCAAAAACGAAAATTTCCCCTTAAAGGTGAGTGTAATAGTATGCCAATAATCTCGCCAGTACTGAACTGAGAAAAAATGCCGTGTCGATTTCGGCTGTACGGATGCAAAGCTTACTGAATTTCTGGAAGTTTTGCCAAGCTCTGTTTCAGAGAACTGAGATTGCAAGCCCCATTGTTGAACCCATAGGAATGTAAGATACACCAAATCGTCGTTTGGCGAATCTGTAGAGCCTTTTTCATCCGTTTTTGCGTCTACTGCCATTGGGTAGAATAAAGATTGTTTGATTACATCTACAAAATCTGCCAAAACCCATTCGTTCTCATCACTCAATACAGCTTCTAACTCATCCAGGTAAGCGGCTGCTTGTTTGTAATTTCCCTGTTGGATGCTAATTGCGGACGCTCCCCAATTAGCCCAGATGAGTTCTCGGGTGAGACCAGTCCGTTTCGCAAGAGCAAGAACATGCTGAACAGTTGTAAGGGCATCCTGGTGTTGATTGGCATAGTTTTGGAAAACACTACAAGCTAACAATAATTGGCATGCGTCACTTGGGTTATCGCCCTGAAGTTTTTGGGCTGCACTAATAAGTGTCTCTATGATCCTTGAAGTATTGCTATTCTCCGGTTTAACAAATCGAACCCATACAGGATGCGAAAAAACCTCTGGATTCAAACTAGAAATCGCATAATTCAGAAGTGGGCTCTCTTTTTTGGATAACATCGTTTGTTTCATTGCTGCAATCCCTTGGCAAACGATTATGAACAATCCTCAGAGTCTTAATTGGTTAATACAAAAATTTAATCCTTGGAAACTAGCTATTAACAATATAGCACGGATTTCCATGATTTGTTGCCAGCAATGCCTGAGTTGAGGTTAGAAATATATGTAGAATAGTTTATTCTTCCAAATCCAGTCTGTTTAGCCGATAAATTTTCGCGACATCCATCATGTTGGGAGTAATCGAAATGGGCGAACCCATCGAAGATTACTCATCAGAAATGCCTGACCCGAATAAATGATCGATTGGTATTGGGTTGTTCAAGAGTGTATTGTATAATTCCCGCTCATGATGACACCTACAAACCTTTTCGCCTTTTTCGATAGACCCACCCAACAGAATCTGGAATCCAACCAGCGTGGACGATTGACGCCTGAACAGCAGTCAGCGTTGAAGCAAGGAGTACGGCAGCAATGGTGGCGGGTTGTCCTTTGGGCTTTGGTGTTGATCGTGCTCTGTGCGGTGTTTGGTCTTTTCTTTTGGGCTCTCGCCAGTGAAGACTTGGGACCAGCGCTGTTGGGTCCTGTGCTCACGACGGCGGGAGTTTTTGCAATAGGCTTGATCGTGCTGGCAGCCTTTCTCTTTCCAGACCTGAGCCTGGTGTTTGCTGGCGGCGATATTGAGGCGGGTCAGGTCGAGTCCATTCCAGGTAAGGTGGAGTGGATGGGGCGGCGATATCAAGTGGTTTCTGAATCGCGCAGCATACGTACCGTGCGCGGCAATATTTCTTTGCCGCCTCCCGGTGCCTATCGCTTTTATTGTTTGCCAAATTCCGGTCTGGTTATCCAGGCTGAAGCCATGGAAAATGTTTCGGCGGAGCAGAGTCAGTCACTGCTCCTTGAGGCATTATCCAAAGTCCATCGTTTTACCCCAGACGAACTTGGCACCAATCGTCAGGGTGCTTTGAGTGGTGCTCAGGCATTGCGTTTGATCAGTTATGCCATCGTGCAAGGCGTGGTGCTGATATTTTCAGCTGGGATGGGTGTTTGGATGTATTTCAACTTGCCGATCGGTAGGGAAGATCAGCTTTGGGCTATCGTGTTTGGAATATTTCTGGCGGTACTAGCCCTAGGGTCAGTTTGGAATATCATAAAAGCATTGTTAGACTTACTGACCCAAAGCATAGCTCACGAAGAGGGATTTGTCAGTCGTCATGAACATCGCACTCGAAATGGACGTTATTATACGTATCAAATTAAGAAACTTAAGTTTCGAGTATCCCGCAACGCTTTTCACGCCCTGGTGGATGGTTGGGAATATCGGGTTTTTTATTCATCACGCAGTAAACGCCTATTGGCGATCGAGCCGCTGCGCGCCAGGGAGTTGGTGATTCCAGAAGATGTTACAAGATAAGCGATATAAGCTGGGACTTCAGAAATAATTTCTTGACTCTCCCATCCTCAAATGATAAACTCGCAATATCTTATTTCAGAAAGGAGACGCAAACAAATGAAAGCAACATTGACATATTCCTTTGTATTCAGCGCGCCTCCTGAAGGTGATATATAGGGGCAGGGTTTTCCTGCCCGTTTCATGAACCATTTTGTTGTATATCTACCGCAGGTGCTTCCCGCCCTGCGGTTTTTGTTTTAACTGCTCCTGTGTGAGTGTCATTCTGAGCGACACCTGCACTGCACCAAACGCAGTGCGGTGCAAGTGAGCGAAGAATCTCTACCGTCATGTTAGAGACCCTTCGGTCGCGAGTACGCTCCCTCAGGGTGACAAAGAGGAAAACTTTTATGACTTCTCGAAGTAAGAAATTTCTGTCCTATTACAAACCCTATATGGGATTGTTCCTTGCTGATATGGCTTGTGCGTTCGTTGTCTCAGGGACTGCGTTGCTGCTCCCGTTATGTGCAAACTACATTACGAAACATATTTTGGAAAGCGATGCGCCAAACGCCCTCAGTCAGATCTACGGCATGGGTGTGTTGATGCTCGCCTTACTCGTGGTCCACACGTTCTGTAACATGTTCGTTGATTATCAGGGACATGTGATGGGCGCCCGCATGGAAAGCGACATGCGCCGTGAGTTGTTTGACCATTATCAGAAGCTGTCGTTCGGTTTTTACGACGAGCAAAAAACGGGACAGTTGATGACGCGGCTTACCAACGATTCGTTCAATATGTCTGAGTTGTTTCATCACGGACCGGAAGATATCGTGATCTCGCTGTTGAATTTCCTGGGCGCGTTCATCATCATGCTTACGGTCAATGTCAAGCTTGCCTTGATCGTCTTTTTCTTTTTGCCGGTCATTGCTTTATATGTGGCTTATTTCAACAAACGCAATCAGATAGCACGGCGCATATATCATGAGCGCATCGGCGACATTAATGCACAGGTGGAAGATACGCTCTCAGGCATCCGGGTGGTCAAGTCGTTTACCAATGAGGGGATCGAGAGGATGAAGTTTGCTCACACCAACGATCGTTTTCTGGACAGCCGCAGGGATGTCTATCGAAACGAGGCAAATTTCTCTGCCGGGATGACCGCGTCCACGCAGCTCCTTGTGATCGCCGTGGTGGTTTTCGGCAGTATTGCCATCTTGGGTGCTTCTCTGGATTTGCCCGACCTGATCACATTCGTCTTGTATGTTGGAATTTTGGTTGAACCGATCCAGCGCTTCAGCAATTTCACGCGGCTTTACCAGGAAGGGATCGCAGGTTTCAATCGGTTCATGGATATGCTGGATGTCAAGCCGGAGATTCAAGATTCGGACGACGCGATCGAAATTACACAGGTTCGCGGCACGATCGAATTTCACGATGTGAGTTTCAAATACAAGGAAGAACATGATTATGTCTTGAAGAACATCTCCCTGCACATCAAGGCTGGAGAATATATTGCCCTGATCGGGTCTTCAGGAGTCGGCAAGACGACTCTGTGCTCCCTGATTCCCCGCTTCTATGACATCAATTCGGGCTGTATCCTGCTCGATGGCATTGATCTCAGGGACATCTCTCTGCGCTCACTGCGCCAAAATATCGGCGTTGTCCAACAAGATGTTTATTTGTTCGCTGGCACCGTCGCGGACAACATCCGCTACGGAAAATTGGATGCCAGCCGGGAAGAGATCGAGGAAGCTGCCAGAAAGGCAAATGCCCACGATTTTATTATGCAGTTACCAGCTGGGTACGATACGGATATCGGTCAGCGCGGCGTGAAATTATCGGGCGGGCAGAAGCAAAGATTGAGCATTGCGCGCGTCTTCCTGAAAGATCCGCCGGTCATCATTTTTGATGAAGCGACCAGTTCCCTGGATAACGAAAGCGAAAGAGCGGTCCAGGATTCGTTGGAGAAGTTAACCAATGACCGCACCACGCTTGTCATCGCGCACCGCTTGTCGACGGTTAGAAATGCCAAAAGGATCATTGTATTAACGGATGATGGAATCGATGAACAAGGCACGCATGCCGAGTTGGTCGCATTGGACGGGACATATGCAAACTTGTACAATATGCAATTGAGAATCTAACTGGCTAGTCGAGACCAGAAGGTCTTGTAAATCCAATTCTTTGCAGGACCTTCTGGTTTAATTAATCAAATACTCCGTTGAAGTTCTCAAAACGCGTATAATTTCGCTATGGATATAAATTGGCTTGGGCTTGCCTCAGCACTCGCAACATTTTTTGGAGTTTGGATCGGTCACGTTTCGGTGCGGAAGATCGAAAGGGAGGTGGCACGTATTTGGATTCCCGCTACGCTCGCCCTGCTCTTTGGTCTTGGACTTGAACTCGCTTCTTTCCGAACATCGAATTTGATCCTCTCTACGATCTGCGGAATCCTCGGTGTGACCTTGCTCTGGGACGCGCTCGAACTGGCTGTTCGCCAACCGAAACGGGTCAAGCACGGACACGCTCCCGCGAATCCGAACAATCCGCGTCACGCCCAAATTTTAGCGACACATCCCGAAGCAACTATAGTCGATATGCTTGACCGTGACCCACGCGGCACTCCATACACAAGTGCGGAACTTAATTCCATAAAGGAGCATGGGGTATGAATTGGTTTGGTATATTGGTTGGACTCGCGACACTCTGTATTATTGGGCTGGGATTCGGCTGGGTCATTCGCGGTGAACGTTATCTCGGATATTTGTGGTGGCCCTACACAATGGGGCTCGGTATTCTATGTGTGCTGGGCTCATTTTTCATTTCAAATTCCTGGGGTTCGGTATTGTTGGGTGCGTTTGGTGCGTCATTGATTTGGGGCTCAACTGAATTGAAAGAACAGGCAGTCCGCGGTGAATTGGGTTGGTATCCGTTTTGGGCGAAGAAGATATTGCCGCCATTTGTCGATGTGATCAAAAAGTGGAAGGCACCAAGTCTGTAGAACCATGTCACTCTCCCGAAGGGACACCGCTTCGGGACGGTGTGAGAGAGCGTTCTTCACGACCGACACTTGCACCGCGCTGCGGATGCAGTGCAGGTGAGAGTCTCAAATCTCAATAGTAGAGACCCTTCGCTATCGCTCAGGGTGACAGCTTTATGCGGGGTGAAACAAGTATAATGACGGCGTGTCCAACCCCAAGATCATTTATCGTGTGCATGCTGTCCAGCGTATGTTTGAGCGTAAAGTTTCAGCCAAGCGGGTGCGAGAAGCCTTGGAAACGGGGGAGACCATCGAAGATTATTCAGCAGAAATGCCAGAACCAAGTCGCTTGATCCTGGGGTTTCAAGGGAAACGTCCGTTCCATGTGGTGACATCTGAAAATCCACAAGAAAACCAAGTAACGGTCATCACAGTTTATTTGCCTGATCCCAACAAATGGAATAAAGATTCCAAGAGGCGCCGATCATGATCTGCCTAATCTGTAGACAGACTGATGTTATTTCTAGACTCACCTCCGTGACCTTTGAACGTGGCGAGATGCGGCTTGTGATTAGCGATGTGCCAGCGAATGTTTGTCCAAGTTGTGGAGAGGCGTACGTGGATGACGATGTCGCTGTACGATTATTGCATGATGCTGAGGATATGTCTACGGCGGGGTTAATGAATGATGTGATGGAATACAACAAAGCGTGAATGTCATTTTATACAATCAACCCATGCAACAGCGCCTCTGCCTGTTCTTTTTATTTATCCTTACGGCTTGTCAGGCGGCCCCTGTGGCGCCGACTGCAACATTGTCCGCACCTCACGTTGTGATCGAGACATTGACTCCGTCTCCCATCCCAACGATGACGTTCACACCATCCCCAACCCCAACCATTGATGAAGCGATCTTTCCATACACGATCGAAGGACTCCGTCAACGTGAATATCAAAGCGGAGAGATTCACATTCGCTCAACGCTGGATGAAAACGATTTATATACAAGTTACCTGATCGACTATCCCAGCGACGGACTGACGATCACAGGCGTGATGCAGATCCCGGTGGGGGAGGGACCGTTCCCCGTCATCTTGATGAATCACGGCTTCTTTGCACGCAGTGTCTATAACACTGGCGATGGGACGGATCGCTCATCCGTATTTCTTGCCGAACGTGGGTACATCACCCTCGCGTCTGATTATCGCAGTTGGGGTGCTTCAGACGAAGGCGAGAGTTTCTTCTATTCTGGTCTGGTTATTGACGTGATCAACCTGCTCAACGCGATTCCGACCATTCCCCAAGCGGACCCGAAACGTGTTGGCATCTGGGGACATAGCATGGGCGGCGGCGTGACGATGAAGGTGTTGACCATTGTAGGGGCGGGGTCCTCCCGCCCTGTATCTGTAAAAGCCGCAGTTCTCTATTCCACTGTCAGTGCAGATTTCAGCGATATCATCGGACGCTGGGGCATGGGTTGTTTTGGCGATATTGCTGAAGGCGAATTGATCATCGGGTGTAATTCATCTGATGTTATCCCAATGGATCTTCCTCATAATTTGCAGGAAGCCTATCGCTTCACAGCGAGTGATGCCGATTCGTTGAAGAAAGTTTCCCCGCTTTATCACTTGGAAAATATAACCGTGCCTATTCAAATCCATTATGGGACCGAAGATGGCCAAACACTAAGCGGCACGCCGCCCGAATGGTCTGTGACATTAACCCAGGAACTGCGCGACGCGGGCAAGTATGCCGAGTTATATCAATATGAAGGCGAGCGTCATTCATTCATTAGCCAACCCTGGTTTGACTTTATGGAACGTGTGGTGAGATTCTTTGATAAGCATGTAAAGAATACGCCTTAGCATCGGTGCCACTTTTCAGGCAGTGGGGAGCGTGAAATAAACTGGCGTGCCCTGACCGATGCCGTCTGAAGTCAGCCAGATCCGCCCGCCATGGATTTCGATGATGCGCTTGACAAGTGCAAGACCGATCCCCGTCCCTTCGATACCTGGATCCAGTTTTTGGAATAGACCAAATACTCTTTCAAATTGGGTGGAAGCAATCCCAATCCCGTTATCTTTTACAAAGAAGATTGGCTTATTGTCTTTATCGAAGCCTTGAGTACCGATCTCGATTTTGGGGTTTTCCTGGTGACCATGAATTTTGCGGCATTATCCAAAAGATTTTGGATGACCTGCACTAACCTGGCTTGATCGACAAACACGATCGGTAAATTTTCTGTCACATCTATTTTCACCCGGCGCGCATCCAACCTGCCGCGCACGATGGACACGGCTTCCTCCACGATGTTCTTGAACGATACCTGCGTTGAAGGGTTCGCGATCCGGCCAATGCGGGATAATTCCAGAAGCTCATTCAACAGGCGTTGCATTCTCTCGGTTGCTTCCGTGATGCGGGCGAGGTCCTTTTTTATACGTTCAGTATTTCCGTCCTGGACATCCTTTGTCAACAGCCCGAGAAACCCTCTGATCGTGATGAGGGGCGCTTTGAGGTCATGCGAGACCGTATAAGTGAATTGTTCAAGTTCGGCATTCTTTGATTTCAATTCCGCGATGAGGCGTTCACGATCCGCTTCAGTCTGTTTCTGGACCGATGTATCCCGCATGATCGATCCAATACGAAAACCTTTATCCGTTTTGATCGGAAAAGAGGTTTGCAGGATGTGTTTAACCTCGCCATTTTCAGTATATAGGACGCCTTTCATTGGACGGTTGAAATTCGCAAACCCGCCTGATGCCAGAATATTCTTAACTGTAGCCTGCATACGTTCATAAAACTCAGGTGCTTGTTGATCTTTCGGCGTGAGCTTGAATTGAATATCCCAGATCGGTTTGCCGATGATTTCATCACGTCGTAAACCAGCCAATGTTTCCTGAGATGGATTGCATTCAATTACAAGTCCCTGTTCATTAACCAGCAAGATTCCCTCGGATAGATTTTCGATGATCGTCCTGAATTTGGTCTCGCTTTCACGCAGGGCATCCTCGGCATGTTTGCGTTGAATGGACGTAGCGATAACATGCGCCAATGTTTTGCAAACGTCAGGGTCCATGGGTGGCTGCCCTTCGCGTTGCGCAATAATGGCAGTACCCATTAATTTACCACCGTAGGATAATGCCAGCCCTGTAAATCCTCCAACACCGATTGTGTTCTTGATCGCAGTCGCGGCTGGTTTGGGCACAGCGCCAAAGGTTATATCGGACAGATCCGAATAAGAATCCACGGTGTTGGTCAACATGTGGTTTTCCATCTTTGGGGTGACGGTGGTTACCAGTCCCAAAAGATTATGTCCAACTAATTGATTGGCGAGCGATAATGCCTGACCTGTGACCGCGATGTGTTTCACGATTAGTGTGCGTGTGGATGGATCGTAGATGGTAACTCCAACCCCCAAAGCCCCGGTGATATCGCGCAGTTTTTCCGCGATCAATTTCATCAGATTGACGTCTGTGGATGCCGCCGCACTCTCGAAGGCAAGTTCACTGATCGCCTGCATTTCCCTGGCTTTTTGACCGGCTTTCTGTTCCTGATTTTTCCTTTCCAGGTTTTCATGCATCAACTCATGACTGGTGCTTTCCCAGCTTGTGGCGGTTTTTAACAGTTGTAATGCGAAAGGCGCTATCAACAACGGGACGATCAAGCCGATCGCCGAGTTCGCAACCAGGAGCTCAATCGAAATCCTCCCCAGCAAAATAAGACTCATCAGGCTTGTCAGGATGGCTGTTATGGTAACTGAACCGAGAACAGATATAAAAGTTAGTTTACCTGTGCTTTCTGTCATTAATTTTCTTTGGATAAGCGTACGCATACTGCCTCTTTAAATTGATTAAATAGGACCTATGCAATCTTATTGCCAGACCCTGCTCTTTATTTTACTGTGAAGTCCAGAACTACAGTTTACAGATTAGATATTCGCAATGATAAAATTGCGTAATGAAATTTCGAAATTCTTTATTGGTATCAGGCATAACATTGGTATTCATCATTAGTTTCCTGATTACTCAGGTGGTTAATGCACAATCAGAATCATCCGCTCTGGATGGTGTATGGCGGGGGACAGGCACGAGCGCCGCTGGGAAAACATTTACCATTACGTTCGATATTGAAAACGATGCCCTGACCAGTTTGCTATATCAATTCCCCGGCTTGGATGGACTCACTTGCTCTGCGATTTCATACGCCCAGATCCAGGTTGCGGATCAGCCCAAAATTGTTGACAACAAACTCAATGCAACATTCGGGACTGATGTTGTGCTCTCTGCCTCTTTCCTTGCGGATGGAACGGCCTCTGGGCATATGACTGCCTCTGGGCATATGACTGTCCATTGGCATGATCGTCAGCCGCGTTGTAACGGGGATTATGAGATCGATTGGACTGCGACCAAACAAGCTGCTCAGCCATCTGCGACAACGCCTCAATCCAAGCCGGTAAATGCCCATCCCTTCCAAACATTTTTCCAGATCCTGATCTTCGGACTCTCCAACGGCTCCGTGCTTGCACTCAACGCCATCGGCGTGACCTTGATCTATAGCACAGTGCGTACACTCAACCTTGCGCATGGTGATGTCTTTGCGCTTGCCTCCGCGCTCGTGACTTCGATGGTGAATATCTTCGGTATCACGCAACAGTGGCACCCTCTGCAATTGGCAGGTGCATTGACTCTCATTCTATTTGCGTCTGCGGGCGTGGGCGCATTGCTGAGTATGGGCGTGGAGCAATTTGGCTTCAAACCCTTCCGCGGACATTCACGTCTCGCGCCCCTGATCGCAACGTTGGGATTATCTTTTATTCTATATCAAGGCGCGTTGGTGTGGCGCACCTTTCAAGGCTCATGGATTCCCGGTGAGCATCGCAGCGTTCCGGGCTTGCCTGAAGTGCCTACCGATGGAATCCCGAATCTATTGCCTGAGATCAATCTTGTAAAAGCCATGGGCTTGGATGTGCAGATCATCATCCGATTTGCGGATGTGTTCGTATTGGTGATGGCAATTCTTTTTGTTCTGCTGGCAACGTGGTTTCTTCAGCGAACGCGAACGGGTAGAGCTATTCGTGCCTTATCTCAACATCAATCTGCCGCGCAGGTGGTTGGCGTCAATGTCAATCAGACCATCACGCGCGCCTTTGCAGTGGGTGGCGCATTTGCTGGTTCCGCCGCCTTCATATTCGCGTTGTATTACGGGCGTCCGTTTGGGGCGCATGGGGCGCAAAGCGGATTGCTGGCTTTTGCGGCGGCGTTGTTGGGCGGTATCGGCAGTCCCATCGGTGCATTGATCAGTGGACTCACCATGGGCGTCGTTTCATCGTTGAGTGATTATTATCTCAGCGCACAATGGACTCCGGTGTTGTTACTTTTTCTACTTGTTGCCTTACTGGCATGGCGTCCTACAGGTTTGGCCTCCAGCGACTCTGAATCAGAATCAGTTGTCGTTCGTGATTCGGTCATTTTGACGGGATCAACTGCCTCACGAAGTTCAAAGCGTTGGCTTGTTATCCTGTTGATCGTGCTTGCTGTTACCCCCATCCTTATGCAGGTCTATAACCTTGGCGGGCAAACGATTTTGCGCACCGTGGGTGTTTTCATCTTGCTCGCGTTGGGTCTCAATCTTGCGCTCGGTCTTGCAGGTTTGCTTGATTTTGGTTTCGCGGCGAGTTTCGGTTTGGGTGCCTACACTGCGGCGTTGCTGAGTCGTTTTGATTTCACGTTTGTCTTATTGGCAAGCATTGTGATTGGTGCATTGTTAGGATTTGTCAAAGGCGGATTGGCGCGGCGCCTGCGCGGTGACTTTCTTGCAGTGGCAACGCTCACGCTTGGATTGCTGGCGCGCCAGGTGATCGTGAATTTGAAGACGTGGACTGGCGGCTCAGGTGGACTCGGCGGCATTGCCGCGCCTCATTTACTAAGCCTCAACCTGTTCACACCGACGCTGAAGTTTTATTTTGTCTTTGGCTTTATCCTGCTTGCGGTGTGGATGGCGTTACGCCTGACCGACTCGCGCACCGGTCGTGCGTGGATCGCCTCCAGCGAAGACGAATCGGCTGCGCTGGCTGTGGGTGTGGATATCAATGGGTACCGCATGCTGGCATTGGTCGTGAGTTCGGTAATGGCGGCGGTGGCTGGTGCGCTGTATGCCAGTACGTTTTCGTATGTTGACCCTGAGATCACAATGTCATTCCATATTTCAGCGTTGATCCTGACGATGGTGATCCTGGGTGGGGCAGGAAGTGTGAATGGCGCAATTCTTGGCGCGGCTGTGATCGTTTTGTATGATAAGGTCATTGTGAATCAGATTGCTGATTGGATCGCGTTGATCTGGCCCACAGGCGTCATGATCGGTTCCGCGCCTGATATTCGCGGCGCAGCGTTTTTCAACTTTGGCATTGCGTTATATCTGACTGTATTATTCCGCGCCCATAAAAAGCGCAGGTAATCATTTCAGTAGTGTGGTAAGGAATTTATTTGACAACAACTTCTGATTCTTCTCAACGTTTGACGCTCTTTGCATTTTTTCTCACCGCCTTATTGGGTGGCGGTAATTCTGTTGCAGTGCGCTTTAGCAATGTGGAACTTGCACCTTATTGGGGAGCGACCATTCGGCTTGGGTCATCGGCTCTGTTGTTTTGGTTGATCGTGTTCCTCTGGCGAATTCCGATTCCTCAAAAGCGCGATGCTATCGTCCTGCTGTTGACTGGTTTCTTTGGCGTGGGCGTCAGTTTTGGGCTCTTGTATTTTGGTTTTGTCAAATTGCAAGCCAGCTTGGGTTCGGTCATCATTGCGATGGGACCTCTCATGACGTTCTTTTTTGCGATATTGCATGGGCTTGAGAAATTTCGCTGGAAGAGTTTGTTCGGCGGGATGATCGCTTTGACCGGGATCGCCATTGCTGCTCGTGCGCAGTTGGGAGCGAATATCCCTGTGTTGTCTGTGCTGGCTTTGGTCGCAGGTTCGGCAATTTCAGCAGAAGGCAATGTGATCCTAAAAATATTTTCCCCCAAGAGTGACCCCATGGCGACCAATGCATTGACGCTAAGTGCGGGGCCTTACACTCCTCTTGTTGGTCTCTTTCTTGATAGGTGAAACACATAACCTGCCCACACTGCCCGCGACTTGGATCGCGATCACATATACAGTGATTCCCGGCTCTGTGGTCATGTTTTATCTGTTCGTTTGGCTGCTTTCGCGCTGGTCTGCCTCGGCGACATCTTACGTCATTATGTTGTTTCCGATAGTTGCCACCATTGCTGGAAGCCTCTTGGCAGGCGAGACGATCACACTTACTTTTATATTGGGTGGTGTGTTGGTGTTGGTCGGGGTGTGGATCGGTGCGTTGATGAAGAAATAAATAAGCTGACGGTCACTTTCATATAAGTGACCGTCAGCTATGTAATTATGGGGATATCTAAATTGTTGCCAGTAGAACTTTATCTTCCAGCTTATGCAAATGTTTCGCAGCCACGAAACTTAACCCAGCCTTGGTCAAGTCCCACGCGGAGTGATTGCAGGCTTCCACTTTGAAGAGGAAGTTCTGGAGCAGGTTATCCCAGTCACCGGATTCGATCACTTCTTTCTTCTCGCGGAAGTAATCCAGAATGTCGGATGGGTGTGCCAGTGTTTTCTCGATCTCCGGGTCGCCGCCTTCATGTTTGGCGGCGATGTTTGCCACATGGTCGGCGATCTCAACCAGTTCGGCGCGCCGGTCATAGGGTTGCTTAACAATGGACTTCCACGTTTCGGTGATGTGATGCTCGAAGCGGATAACGTGTTCAAAGCCCAGGTCTTTACGGAAATCAGCAGTCAACTCCATCGTTTGATTGTTGATCGAATTCGACCAGTTGAACCCGATGAGCGGACTGGTGCCATCGTCACGGCTGAATAACTTTGCCATCGTCATGATCCACAGCGCGTGATAGGGATTATCGCTCCCAAAGAACACGGAGATCTTAAATTGGATATCCACGCCCAGGCGATAGAGCAGAAAGCCCAGCAAAATTGTCCCGGCGTTGAAGTTGAGCACATGCTGCACGCCGTAGTTGGTGTAATAGTATAGGAACTCGTCCAGCCACATCAACGCGTGCTCATTCGGTTGACCGATGCCGCCAAAATAACCGGTGATTGTCTCCGGTCCGCCAAGATGTGGATTGGAACCGTCCGTGCCTTTGGTATCGAGAGTCTCCACGAACGATGCGCCCATGATATCCAACGCGGCGACGATGGCGGGCAAGTCACCATCTGCTTCTGATTCTTTCATCTTGCGGACGGCGATGAAGCGTCCGGGCATGAGGGTTTGATCTTTGATGGCGCGTTCTGCCATCACGCGCACCCAGGGGAAGTATTGCAGCGCGGAGACTTCGAGCGTCACGGCATAATCATCTTTGAAGTTGGTGGTGTTGGCAATATCGCCCAACACTTTGCGCCGATACTCTGGGACGGTGATGAAGGCATGATTGTCACGTTGTTCCATCAACCAATTCAAATCCTTGATATATTCCGGCGCTTTGGATTCAATTTGCTTGAAAAGATTTTCTAATTTGCGTGACTCGCGGTGTTTATGGTTTATTTCTTCGGGGGTGCCGTATTTCGCAACGATCTTTAGGAACTGTTGCATCACGCGCGAGTTCGGGTCAAGCAGAACTGCATTGATGGCATCCAGTTGGGTGGGGGATATTCTGAGCAGGTTTTGAATATTGTCTGTCATAGATTACTCCTTTTGCTTATGTGAAACGCCCTGAAGGTTTGGCGAGGCGAAACCTTCGGGACGATATGTACTCATTCCAGCATTTTCTTCAATTCTTCGTAGGCTTCATCTTTCATACCGAACCAGTTCTCGGGTTGTGGGAAGGTCTGGTTGATGACTTCATCGTGATAGGCTTTCAAGCCATTGAGAATGACTTCCCCCGCATTCCCAAAGACCTTTGCCATCTTCGGTTTAAACCGCGGGTAGAGCCCAAACATGTCGTGATAGATCAATAGTTGACCGTGCGCATTCGGACCTGACCCCAACGACATGATGATGCAGTTCTCGGCGCGCTCGGTGATGAGTTTGCATAAGCGGTCTGGGACCAGCTCGAGCAGGATCATGAACGCCCCGGCTTTTTCCAACGCTTTGGCATCGTCCAGGATCTTCTTGGCGAGTGCCGCATCTTTGCCTTGGACTTTGAACCCACCCAAAGCTGAGACGGATTGCGGCGTGAGTCCGAGATGCCCGATGGCGGGAATGCCGGCATCGACGATGCCTTTGATACGGTCAGCCATTGCAGCGCCGCCTTCCAACTTGATGGCATCCATTCCGGATTCTGCCATGAAGCGACCAGCGTTGCGGATTGCGGTCTCGACCGAGGGCTGGTACGTCATGTAGGGCATATCGCCAATGACGAAGGCAGTCGGTGCCCCGCGGCGGACGGCTTGCGAGTGCCGGATCATGTCGTCCATGGTGACAGGCAGGGTGCTTTCGTAGCCCAGCATGGTCATGCCGAGACTGTCACCGACGAGGATCATCTCAATGCCAGCCTGCTCTTGCAGATAGGCGGTCGGGTAGTCGTAGCAGGTGAGCCAGGTGATCGGTTCGCCTTTCGCGACTTTGTCGAATAGATATGGCAGGGTGATCTTTTTACGGGGTTCGTTGGGCATAGGGGCTCCTATAGATCCAGATATGTTTTGGTGGTCGAGTAGGGCGGGCGATTGCCCCGCCTGTATCGAGACCACTACTAACCAAAATGCATCTGCTTACGAGTGGTCTCGATACGTCCCGCAATGGGCGTGCGGGACTACTCGACCACCGGAGTAGGATTCAAATTCAGTATAGGTCTTGTGTAACTGTGTTGGAACTGACGAATATCCCCAAATCAGCATGATAAAATTTCCCCAATTACGGAGTGCCGCAGGATTGTGCGACCTTCAAATTCTTATTCTTGATGAAAGAGCACTTTAGAAAACCTACTTATTACATAGATAAGCGGCAGGAGACTTTACCAATGAACAACGTCCGCCCACAGTTGAAGATGTTGACTGAGGAACAGGTGCAGGAGATTCACAAGTACACGTTGCAGTTGCTCGCGACAACCGGCGTGCGCGTGGACTCGCCGTCCGCGTTGGCGATGCTTGAGAAAAGAGTCGGCAGTTTGAACGTCGAGGGAAGAACCGTGCGGATTCCAGCGGAGTTGGTCGAATGGGCGATCAAAGTCGCGCCGCGGCAAATCCAAATCTATGATCGGCGGGGGAATCCGCAATTCCAAATTGGGGCGGAAGGGGATCGGACGCGATTTGGGATCGGAGTCACGGCGTTGTTTTATCAGGAGCCGGAGACGGATACGCCGGTGCCGTTTCAACGCAAGCACATGCAGGACATGGTGCGGGTGGGGAATAAGTTGCCGCATTATGATATGGTCTCGACGATCGGGATCGTGCGCGATGTGGAAGATTATCTGACGGATTTGGTCGGAAGCCTGGAGCATTTTGCGAACGGCATCAAGCCGATGGTGTTGTTGTGTTCGGACGAGCATAAGTTCGATGACGTGTTGCGGATGTTCGAGACGTTGCACGGCGATTTGGGCGAGAAGCCTTTTATCATTCCGTATTTCAACCCGGTGTCGCCGTTGGTGATGAATGAAGGCACTGTGGACAAGATGAAGATCGCCATCGAACGCGGACTGCCGGTGGTCGTTTCGAATTACAGTTTATCGGGCGCGACTACACCGATCACACCTGCAGGTACGATCGCTGTTTTGCTCGCTGAATTGCTGGCGGGACTTGTGATCGGTCAGTTATATAAAGAAGGCGCGCCGATGTTGCTCGGCATGTTGCCGGTCTATCTTGATATGAAGACGCTGCTGAATTTCTATGACCCGCAAAGTATTTTGGTGAGTCTGGCGTGCGCGGAGATGATGGCGCATTACGGCATCCCGCATTGCGGCACATCGGGGAGCGGCACCGGCTGGGGCATGGACTTGCTCGCCGCGGAAACGTACTGGATGAACACGTTGATGATGACACTCACGAAAGGCGGCATCGCGCCGTTCGTCGGTGATACCTTGGGATCGAAAGCCGTCTCGCCGTTGACGTTCATCTACTGTCACGAAATAATAGATCAAGCGCTTCGCTTCGCCGCAGGCTTTCAGCTTGATGACGCCAACGTAGGCTTGAGCGAAATCCATAACATTGGACCCGGTAAAGGCTTTGTCTCATCGCCGACGACGCTCAAGAAATATAAGACGGGTTATTACATCAGCTCGATCTTTCCACGCTGGAGCATGGAGAAGTGGCTGGATGCCGGTCAGCCGCATGTGCAGACTCATTTGAAGGAATATGGTGTTGAGTTCCTGAAAGATTTGCCCGCACCGGAGGATCATGAGGAGTTGATTCGGAAGGGCGAGGAGTTTATTGCGGAGTGGACGAGTAAACGGTGATTCTTCAAATATACATATAATTGATATAGAGGCCCTAAAATGGTAGACAAAATTTCTTCTGAAGAGATCAAAGATGCATTGACGCGTTCTGGGTATTTACTGGAAAGTAGACTTGAAAAAGTCCTCCGGGAAAATGGGTTTTATGTTGAAGCAAATTCAGCCTATTTAGACTCCGAAACTACTAAATCTCGGGAGTTAGACTTGTATGCGATGAATGGATACGTAATCAATCCTCAATACTATGAGTCTCTTTATAGCAATTTGATCATTGAGGCGGTCAACAATCCTCAGCCGATTGCCTTTATTACTAAAGAATCGCAAATCGCTCCACTTTATCGTGAGGATATCAAGGTGGCTGGTTTGCCTGTTAAAATTTCAGATAATGAGGAATGGATATATTTGCCCGAATTTTTGGAGATGGACAAGTACCATCACTATTGTCAGGGAAATATTGCAACACAATATTGTTCTTTCACACAAAAGAAAAACGAGTCAGGTAAGAAAGAGTGGATGGCTTCTCACGAGGAGACACATTTCAATAGCTTTCGAACCCTTTCTGTAGCTGTTGAGTACCATCAAGATGTTCTTTATAAGGCATGGGTGAAAGATGCAAATGCTATTAACTTGGAGTTTTATTACCCAATAGTTGTGGTTCAGGGTGAGTTGCTTGAAGTTCATCCTGAATCTGACAACATTCACATCAAAACAACAAATCACGTGCAATTTCGCCGAACATCAGTGATAGGTTCAAAAGAATTTAATTATCAGATTGATGTTATTACTGAGCACTATCTGCCAACTCTCCTAAATATGATTGATAATGAAATGAATACTACAGTTCGGCTATTGGCTGAACAAGATTCAACTCTTCGGTCAAGCATAGAAAAAATTGTTGCCTTAGCTGGTCAGAATACGAATTATCGAGAATTGAAATCAGCGCTTAGTTATCACTATCAAGACGAACTGTAGACGCAGATAATCATCCTCTATGCTCTCCCGTTGACAACCTAATCACGGCGAAGTTTATTGCTATTTATGAAAAGTAAATTTGTTCCTCTTGCATTTGGCATAGTGTTTGCAATTCTTCTTTCTTTCCTGCCTATTTATCCGCTGTGGGTGGAAGGACGTGAATTTACACAATCAGGAGAGTCGCTTTATCATGAGCTGCAATTTGTTTCGATGCGTGGGTATTATGAATATGCCCAGTATGCTCGAACTGCATGGTCCGAAGTGACGAAGGTTGTTTATATCGTTCTAGCGATTGTCAATCCACTTGTTCTTTTAGCCCTTTCCTGGCTCGCTGTAAGAGCATTGCGAAAGTGGACAACCCGATAAATGAGGAAAATTAACTTGGCTGAATATCATATCGCACAGATCAACATTGGACGCATACTTGCCCCCATTGATGACCCGCTCATGGCGGATTTTGTTGAGCAGTTGCCTCCGGTTAATGCTTTGGCGGATGCGAGTCCCGGCTTTGTGTGGCGGCTTCAAACGGAAAGTGGTGATGCAACCAGTATCAGGGTCTATGAGGATGAAATGGTCGCTATCAATATGTCCGTGTGGGAGAGTGTGGATACCTTGCGCGAGTATGTTTATAAAAGCGCCCATAGTGGAGTCTTGCGTGACCGCAAACGCTGGTTCGAGAAATTTGACGGTCCTTATATGGCGCTGTGGTGGATTCCTGCCGGGCATATTCCGTCTACGGCGGAAGGTAAAGAACGGCTGGATCATTTGCGGGAACATGGAGATACAGCGTATGCATTTTCGTTCAAGAATGTATTTCCTGAGCCTGTATAATGAAAAGAAAATTCTAAGGAATTAGGATAACAAAATGCCAAATAACACTTACGATGTACTTATTGTCGGCGGCGGTGTGATGGGGTGTGCGACCGCCTACTATTTGCTGAAATACGATCCGCGCTTGAATATTGCCATTCTCGAAATGGATTCAACCTACGAGAAGTCGTCCACAGTGTTATCGGATGGCAATACGCGTATCCAATTCAACATCAAAGAGAACATTCAAATGTCGCAATACGGACTTGAGGTTCTTGCACATTTTGCTGATGAGATGGAAGTGAACGGCGAGAGACCGGATCCGGCTTTTCGTCAGCAGGGCAACTTGTTCGTTTTGGATGAAGCGAGTCGTGATGAGTCGCATGATGGCTGGTTGTTGCAAACCAGTCTTGGCGGCATTGTCTATTGGTTGACGCCAGAAGATGTGCGGAGGGAATATCCGCTTTACAATCTCAAGGATTGCGTCACCGGGACATTGGGCGTGCAAGATGGAACAATGTCTCCGCTGGCGGTGTTGCTGGGGTATAAAAAGAAGGCGATTGCGCTTGGCGCGAAATTTATTCAGGCGGAAGCAACGGAGATTCTTAAAAACGGAAATCAAGTTGCGGGCGTCCGCCTGGTGTCTGGGGAAGTTTTAAATAGCAATGTGGTGATGAATGCGGCGGGAGCATGGGCACCGAAGATCGCCAAAACAGCTGGCGTGGAGTTGCCCATCGCCCCGACCAAACGACAGGTCACCGTGATCGAAACGAACGCTCGACCCGAAAACGTCCTGCCGCTTTTGTTCCTGCCATCTGGCATGTATATTGTCCATGAAGGGGCAGGGGTGTTTACCATCGGTAAGTCTTTCCCAACCGATTATGTTGGTTACGATGATTTCACGTGGGAGCGTAAGACCTTTGAAGAGGCGATCTGGCCCGAGTTGGTGGAATACATCCCTGAATTTGACCGGCTCAAGATCCAGCGCGGCTGGGCGGGGTTGTATGAAGTCAACACACTGGATGGCAACGCCATTCTCGGCGAATACCCTGAATTGAAGGGATTTTATTTAGCCAACGGCTTCTCTGGTCATGGCTTTCAGCAATGCCACGCGGTGGGGCGGTATATCGCTGAGTTGATGCTGAAAAAGACGCCAGCGCTTGACCTGTCCATTTTCTCACCCCAACGAATTTTAGAGAACAAGCCGGTATTTGAGAGTAGACGAAAAATCATCTAAGATTTTCCTTGACGCTCGATTTCTCAAGTGATAAACTTTTGTCATTGACTGCAAAAGTAGTCTCATCTAATTCTCTTTGAAAGGAGGCACGAAAAAATGAAATCCATCTCAGTATCCACCAAAAATGTTTTGAGCGCGCCTCCTGTGAGTGTGTTGTAATTACCTGACCTTTTAGGTTATGTTATTTCCAACCGCAGGCGTGCTTAGCAGCCTGCGGTTTTGATTTAATACGCAGATACACTGTACAAGTTCTTTTAGCAATGAAGGTAATTAACAGCAATGGATACAAAAGCCTACATCGAAATTCTGGATGAATTAGACGATCACGAACAAACCGATACATTCCTAAACAAGGAAAAGCGCAAGCCCAAACATCCGCCGCGTAATCCCAAGAAGCTGCCTGAGTCAGATTATCAGTTTCTTGCCAAACAGGATGATTCACGGCAAAGTTTCAAATACACTTATAAAGCTGCGCGCTTTGAAGAATGGTGGCTGCTCGAATCGCTGGGTGAATTCTACGAACATAAGTGGATCTCCGATGTTCTGCGCCGTCTCAAAGGCGGTAAGGAAGCTTCCGTCTATTTATGCCGTGGTACTGAATCGACCGACGCTGTACTATTAACTGCCAAGGTCTATCGTCCGCGCTCGTTGCGCAACCTCAAGAATGATGGCATCTATCGCACAGGTCGCACCGACCTGGATGTCGATGGCAACGCACTGGTGAAGGAAGCCGACGTCAACGCAATTCGCAAGCGCACCAATTATGGCGAAGAACTTCGCCATCAATCCTGGATCGCCTACGAATTCAAAACCCTCGAAACGCTGTACGAAGCCGGAGCCGATGTCCCCAAGCCGTATGCGATGGAGAAGAATGCCATCCTCATGAGCTATATTGGGGATTTTGGCAACGCCGCGCCGACTCTCAACTCGGTGAGGCTTGAACGCGATGAAGCGCACCAACTCTTGGACCGCGTCATTCTTAACTTGAACCTGCTTCTGTCCAACCAGCGGATCCACGGCGATTTATCGGCGTACAACATCCTCTACTGGGAGGGCGACATCACCCTGATCGATTTTCCGCAAGTGGTTCACCCTGAGGCGAATCCTTCAGCATGGATCATATTCCTGCGCGATGTCACCCGCGTATGCCAGTACTTTAAAACCCAGGGCGTGAAATGCGATGGACGTAAACTGGCAGCCGAGCTATGGACCGCGCATGGGCATAAGATCGTCAAAGAAGTTGACCCCAGTCAACTGGATGCCGAAGACCCCAAAGACCGCAAGTTATGGGAGAAACAAAAGGTTGGCAAGTAGACGAATTACCCGATAGAATATCTATCGGGTAATTTTATAAGCTGTAGGGGCGACCCATCAGGATTGTCGAGTATTTTTCTCGGGTCGGGCGGGTCGCCCTTGTGCTTACAAGAATAAATTAAGTAAGGTGAGTACATCAATAACATACAGGAGTGAGAAATGAAAAACTCATTTGCTACGAAGACACGCACATTTTTGTTGCTTCTATTATTTGTGGTTGCGTCTTCAACAGCGTGCGGTCAAACCGCAACTTCCGTTCCACCGACAACAGCTCCTACCGCTGCCCCGACTGCCCAAATAGATTTACCAAAGATCACCTCAGTGATGATTGATCGTAATGAAGTGCCAAATTACGAGTCCATTGAAATGACGATCACGTTGGAAGCAAAATATACCAATCCGTATGATCTCAGAGAGATTTCCCTCGATGGTGTTTTCACGAGCCCTGAAGGTTCAGTGATGAATATGCCAGGGTTTTGGGATGGCGAGAAGGATTGGAAGATGCGCTTTACTCCATCACGAGTCGGCGTGTGGAAATATAAGCTGCTGATCACGGATGCGCGCGGAACCAGCCTGCCCAGCGAAGGCGAACTCTCGGTCACCGCATCAGACTTGCATGGCTGGATCCAACCGGGTAGCACTTTTGATCCAACATACAGCGGTCGTTATTTGGTGCATAACGATGGGACACCATTTTATGGTGTCGGTCACTGCGATGCGCTCAATATCCTGATCGATGGCTTTGATATCGAAGATGGTGTCGGTCTCTTTGATGATATGAAGAAGGCGAACGAGAATTTTGTTGTATGGTGGCCTCTGTATACAAATTCCCCGGTCAGCAGTAGCTATGATAATTATTCTTTCTCGAATATGAAAGTGATTGATGCGGTGGTACAGGATGCCCAAAAAGAAGGGATATATCTGGTCTTCACGGTTTGGGATCATCCCAATTTGCGTGACGATACACATGCCTGGGGGGATGGCAATTGGGAACGAAATGGTTTTAGCAAATTGGGTGATATCAATTCCTTCTTTGTCTCTGATGAAGCATGGGCATGGCAGGAAAATCTCTATCGCTACATCATTGCACGCTGGGGTTATAGTCCCGCCATTGGCATGTGGCAAACCGCTTCAGAGATCAACGGCACGAACGCCTATGACCAAACCGATCCATGGCACAAGAAAGTGAACGATTATTTTGTGGCAAACGATCCGTATCGACATCCAACCACTGCCAGCGGTTCCGGCGAAGTGGATTGGCCCACCGGTCATGCAGTCATGGATATGCCGCAGTTACATCTTTATGAATGGAACAACGATGCAATTGGCGCTGCAAAAACCATGGCGAAGTGGACCAGCCAGATGTGGGAAGGCAATGAGAAGCCGAATTGGGTTGGCGAGTTTGGCGTCACTGGGAATACTTATTACCCGGAACTTTTCCATCACTCCATTTGGGCGGCGTTGGCATCTGGCGCATCAATGACTCCGGCAGAGTGGAATAGTGGCGGCTCCTGGGGCAGACTCACGCCTGAGATGAAAGCGGACCTTAGCCGCATTGCTCAATTTACGCAGGATACTCCGCTTGCAAAATGGAATCCGCAGGTGTTGAACATTTCCAGCAGTGACACTGTCGTGCGTGGCTGGGGAGTTGCTGGAAATGATAGCGGTATATTCTGGGTGCAGGATTTTTCAGCAGAAGGCAAGACGATTGACGAAGTGCGTTCGTCTGTTAATGTGCGCATGGATGTGCAAATTGAGATTACAGGACTCGCTGAAGGCGATTACACTATTCAACCATTCGACACCTGGCAGGGTATATATCTTGATTTGTTTGATGTGAGTTGCAAAGCGAACGAAGTCTGTATAGTTGCTCTTCCAGACTTTACTTCAGATATGGCGTTCAAGATTATTCGCGAGTAATTAAAAAGAGACTGTCATCATGTTGACAGTCTCTTTTTTTTCAGCCTTTAAAATTGCCCCACAATCCATAGCCTTCATTACGACGTTTCTCTCGGCGTTCATGCTGCTCATGGATTTGCTCCACGTGATCGGCTTTCTCCTCGATCGCAGCTTCGAGCCATAACCGACCTTTCTCTGCCGTCCCATGACTGCCCGCGCCATACGCACCGGTTTTTGTATCATCATCCCATGGCGGATTCGCCACGAGGGAGCCACCTTCGATCCAGTCCATATAGTAATCGGGCGTGGCGACATAATCGGTTTCATCCACAACGCGTTCCATGTGGCACAAGTCTGGGCGCAAGTGAAGCAGGAATGATGTTTCCAACTCACATGCATGCCCCATACCGCCAATTGGCGATGTGCGATATTTCTTTAGTGCTTCGACACCAATCGAACCTGAAGTATGCAGCCAGGTCGTTGCACAAAAGATGCGGCGGTGACGTTCGCCAGCATACTTAACGACATTTACTAAAAATGATGTATTGCCACCGTGTCCGCTTATAAGATAGAAACGATCAAAGCCCCGTGCCGCCAGAACATCAATGACCGCCACCCAGAAATCTTCAAAAGCGCGTCCGCCGGCGTTCATGGTTGCTGCAAACGATGATCGGTGTGTGCTCACGCCATACGGTGTGACGGGCATTGCCCAACAGCGTGTAGGCATTTTGGTAGCTATGCCTTTTGCAATTGAATCAATAATGATGGTATCAACTGAGAGGGGGAGGTGGAAGCCATGTTGTTCTGTATGCCCGATCGGTATCAGGATCACTTTTCCGCGTTCATTATCAGATGGCAGAAGCGTTGGCATGTTCATCTGTGATGCGTGTGGCAAGCGCAATACGGAAGTAGAATGTTGGAGAATGAAAATCGATTGAGGATCAAGCCCGGAAGGTGCAAGGCAATACACGCGTGAGAAGCCATCATCACGCAAGCTATCCAGCAAGTTGAAAATATATTGGGCGAAAATTTGATCTGGGAGTTCGAGCCCACTGCCACGCCAGCCGAATGGGAATGTTGGTAGGAGTCCGATTCGGGGTGGAGTGCTTAATTGACTGGCAAGCAGGTTCAAGTCATAGCCTGAACCGAGAGGCAGTACCAGTGGCACATCGCGTGGCAGTTCGGCGACTGCATCCCAAGCCATTTCGTCATAATGAAAAAAAGTTGTTGACATCTGATGACCTCTTTATATAAAATTTTGAAACTTCGTGTAGTCAATATATCACTCACTATAGCTTACTCAACATTCATTACTCTAAAATAAAAGACAACAAATCCAAGTATAACAACAAGCACATTGCCAAAAGCTTACACCGCTCTACCTTCCTTACATCTATTCCAAATCTAAAGTAAAATCACGTGGAATGTTTACGACTGAAGTTTTCAGTACGTACGAGCAACACAACTCCCAATAGGGAAGGTACTGCATTGCGGCTATTAACGCCATAATGCAGTTTTTATTTTCACGACCCTTGAGTTCGTTATCCTAACAAATGGAGGAGCAATATGAAAGTGAAATACACTATATTTACATTGCTTGTTGTGCTATCGCTGGTTCTTTCGGCGTGCGGGGCACAGAGCCAGCCAGCCGTGGTGCGTATTGGATGGTTGGAGGGACCTGATTCGCTGAACATTGGGGTAGCCTGGCTTGGCACCGCTTATACGATCAGTGGATTGACATACAGCACGATGTATAAATTCAATCTGGATGGAACCTTCTCCTTCGATCTCGGCACCGCTGTGAAGCGTTCAGATGATGGGCTCGTTTACACATATACAATCCGGGAAGGGGTGAAGTTCCATGATGGTCAGCCAGTGACCGCCAAAGATGTTGCTTTCACGTACAACCTGGTTATGGCACATGAAGATTTCCCGACATTACATTCTTATGTGGAATACTTTGAGTCAGTAGAAGCGCCGGATGACAAGACTGTGGTCATTACCTTGACAGAAGCGATTCCCAATATCGAGAGCAAGCTGGTCTTCTTGTATATATTCCCGGAACATATCTGGAAAGATCATGCATTAGGCGATGCTGCGACTGCCTTTGAGAATCTTGAAATGGTCGGCAGTGGTCCCTTTAAGATGCTTGAGTATAAGGCGAATGAGTTTATCCGCCTGGGTGTGAATAAAGATTATTACGGCAACGTTGCCAAGGTTGATGAAGTGATCTTCCAGGTCTTTCAGAATGCTGATGTTCTGGTGCAGGCTTTGAAATCGGGCCAGGTAGACATGGTCACCAACGTACCGAATACCAGCGTGGAATCATTGAAGACCGATGCGAATATCAAGGTCGTTGCCGGGGCGCCGCTTGCGCCAGAACTAACTGATATTATTTTCAACGTTACAGAACCCGAGAATTGCCCGATCGCCGATGGTGGTTTGTGCACGGGTCACCCGGCCTTGCGTGATAAGCAAGTTCGTTTGGCAATGGCGCACGCAACCGATAAACAAAAGATCATTGATATCGTGTTGCTTGGGTTGGGCGAGCCGGGGATTGCCTTGATCCCCAGTGGATTGGGCGATTGGTTCAATTCAAACATCCGTGATTATGAGTATGATGTTGACAAAGCCAATCAGATCCTGGATGCAGCTGGTTATCTCGATGTTGACGGCGATGGTGTGCGTGATATGCCCGATGGCTCACGCCCGTTGACCTTCCGCTTAAATTGGCCGGATACAGATAGTAGATATCAACGCATTGCTGAATTGCTTTCAGAGATGTGGGGCGAAATCGGTATCACAGTGGAAATGCAGGTTGTTGAGAGTGATACGCTGACGGCGCAATGTTGCCCAGCGCTCGATTTTGACATCATCCTCTGGGGCTGGATCGCTGATCCAGATCCAAATACATTATTGATCATCCCCACAACTGATCAAATTCCAACCGGGTACAACGAGACTGGCATCTCCAATGCGCGTTACGATGAATTGTATGCGAAACAGGGCGTAGAGCTGGATAAAGATAAACGTCGTGAAATGGTTTGGGAGATGCAAGCCATCGTACATGAAAATGTGCCTTACATCATTCCTTATTATGCCTTTGCGATTCAGGCATATCGCCTTGATCGCTTCACAGGCTGGCAGGACAGTGAGACCAAGGTTGCGCTTGAGGACACCAGTTCGCTCCTGAACATTGAACCCATAAAATAGAATCATCAAGATCAGGGAGGTACGGAACGGCCGTGCCTCCCTGATGTGGAGTTCCCTTGAATCGCTGGCGTTATTTCCGCAACAAAGCAAGCTGGTCTATCTTCACGCTCATTTTTGTGATCGTGTTGAATTTTTTTCTATTCCGGGTCATGCCAGGCGACCCAGCTCGGCAGGGTATTCGCGATCCGCGTTTGACCAAGGAAACGATCGAGGCGATCCGTGTGCGGTTTGGGTTGGACAAGCCAGTCTTCAATTGCATCGATTCACTGAACCCTGTGCGTATTGGCAGTTGTACTGTGAACCCGCTCGATACTCAGTTTTTTATCTATGTCAAAAACCTTTTTAAAGGGGATCTGGGGGTTTCATACTATTATAATCGTCCGGTCTCGGATGTTTTGGGAGAAAGGCTTTGGAACACGATCCTGTTAATTGGTGTCGGACAGATCCTTGCCATCGTGATCGGTGTCATTTTAGGAGTGCTCGCTGCCTGGAAAGCGCGCTCTGCGATTGATTATGGCGCATTGCTCACCAGTCTGCTGGCATGGAGTTTGCCTGTCTTTTGGTTGGGGATCATTCTGGTGTTCTGGGGCAGCAACCACGGTTTCCCGATCGGCGGAAAAGCTACTCCTGGCATCAGCAGTTATCCTTTCTTCACACAAGTAGGGGATCTCGTATGGCATCTTCTTCTGCCCACCTTCACCTATACAGTTATCTTCATGGGCGAGTATACGTTATTGATGCGCTCTAGTTTGTTGGATGTGCTGGCCGAAGATTATATTTTGACCGCAAAGGCAAAGGGACTAAGTACATTTCAAATCCTGAAGGACCACGCCTTGAAGAATGGCATGCTACCCATCGTGACTTTGATCGCGATCAATTTGGGATATACCGTGGCAGGTGTCATTCAGATCGAATCGGTTTTCTCGTGGCCCGGTTTGGGCGGCGCATTGTTTGAAGCGGTATCACGTCGTGATTTTCCCATTCTGCAGGGTGGATTTCTTTTGATCGCTGTGAGCGTTATTATTGCAAATTTTATTGCGGACCTGACTTATTCATATCTTGATCCGCGGGTGCAAACGGAGTAGCCGATGGGGCCACAAACTGCTGAACTCAAAGTCTCCGTCGCATCCACTTCTCCATTTTCGGATTTTTGGCAAACCTTCAGCCGCAACCGTATGGCGGTGGCTGGTCTGGTGATGTTGGCGACCATCATTACCCTGGCAGTGTTTGCTTCGGTGCTTGCGCCTTACGACCCGAAGTCATCAGTTGGCATTACCAGCAGTGATATCTATAACCCGCCGAGTTCAGCACACTGGCTGGGTACGGATGACGCCGGGCGCGATATTCTCTCCAGTTTCCTTTTTGGCGCGCGTGTTTCGTTGATCGTTGGATTCTTTGCGGCATTTATTTCCGTGATTATCGGTGGGACCATCGGTGTGGTGGCTGGCTTTTACGGCGGTCGCACCGAAAACTTGCTCATGCGCTTCACCGACTTGATGCTGGTCATCCCTGACCTGCCGCTGATCGTTGTGATCGTTGCGCTTACCAAACCGAGCCTGATAAACATCATTATCATCATTGGCGTCTTCGGATGGACAACCACTGCACGCATCGTGCGTTCGCAAACATTGGCTGTAAAGTCACGCAAATTTGTTTTACGTGCACGTGCCATTGGGGCGGGCAATGTGCATATTATTATGAAGCACATCCTGCCGTTGGTGATGCCATTGCTGGTGGTCAATGCCATCCTGGTGATCTCACTGGCGATCTTGAACGAATCAACCCTGTCTTTCCTTGGGCTGGGAGACCCTACCGCCACATCATGGGGTCAAATGCTCAACTTCGCATTTGTGCGCGGCGCGATGAGTGCGGGTGCCTGGTGGGCGTTGGTGATGCCCGGCGTGGGAATCGCGTGGGTCGTTTTCGGGTTGACCCTCTTCGGGCAGGGACTCGAGCAGGTTCTCAACCCCAGGCTTGAATCACATCACTTATCGCCGGGCAGGCCCTCGGTCCAGAGTGATGCGGTTGTCGAATCCGCAACGGTAAAAAAGAAATCCAAGAAGCGGAAGGATGCGCCGTTACTGTTGGATGTCCGCAATCTTTCTGTAAATTATATAAGTCATGACAATGTGGTCGCGAAGGCTGTCCATAACGTCAGCTTACAATTACATGAAGGTGAGTTGGTGGGGCTGGTGGGGGAAAGCGGATGTGGCAAGACCACGTTGATGCTGGCGTTGATGCGGCTGTTACCTGCCACTGGTCAGATCGCGAATGGACATATCAACTTCCGGGGCAAGGACATCACCACGCTCAACGAAGACGAACTACAAAAACTACGCTGGAGCGGCATCTCGATCATCTTTCAAGGCGCGATGAATGCGTTGAACCCCGTCCGTACGGTGGGCGATCAGATCAAGGAAGCGATCATCAGACATATGCCTGCCTATGCACCCGGCATACTGGAAGACCGCGTGATCGAATTGTTGGATCTGGTGGGGATTTCAAAAGATTATAAAGATCAATACCCGCATCAATATTCAGGCGGCATGCGCCAGCGCGCAATGATCGCCATGGCGCTCTCCTGTGACCCGGATGTGATCATTGCCGATGAACCCACGACTGCGTTGGATGTCATGATCCAGGCACAAATTTTGGAATTGCTCGATGACTTGCGGAAAAAGCTGGGGCTGGCGATCATCTTTGTGACCCATGATCTGGGCGTGGTCGCGGAGATGTGTGATTCAGTACTGGTGATGTACGGCGGCGTGACAGCTGAATACGCCGATGTGGATACGATCTATAATGCCGCGCGTCACCCCTACACCCAGGAGTTGCTCAAATCGTTCCCAGACCTTTCCCAACCCGAAAAACGACTGATCTCTATCCCCGGGTATCCTCCCAAGTTGGATGAATTGCCTGAGGGCTGTCGTTTTGCGCCGCGCTGCCCATTGGCGTTTGAACGCTGTACAAAAGAAATGCCGATCTTGCACGAACTGGAAGATGGTTATCATATTGCCAGTTGCCACCTGGTTGAAGGTGGATAAACAGGTCCTTATGTCGAATGAATTCATTCTCGAAGTAAAGAATTTAAAAAAATACTTTCAAGTGGGTCGTCAGGGCTGGTTCTCACATACCGAGACCATTGTGCATGCTGTAGATGATGTAGATCTAACACTCAAGCCCGGTGAAGTGATTGCGTTGGTCGGTGAAAGCGGTTGCGGTAAATCCACACTTTCGCTGACTCTAATGGGTCTGGAAGAAGCCACCGAAGGTTATATTTTCTTCAACGGTGTGGATATTACCCACGCCACGAATGAAGAGCGCAAAGCCTTCCGCCAAAAGATCCAGATGATCTTTCAAGATCCGTATGAATCGCTCAATCCCACACAGACCATTGAAGAGATCGTTACTGAGCCGCTGGTTGTCCATGGGCTGGCGCGGGACCCGCACGAGCGTAAGGATCGTGTCCGCCGCGCGCTGGAAGATTCAGGTTTGAAGCCGGCTGAAAGTTATCTACATCGTTTTCCGCACCAACTCTCTGGCGGGCAGCGTCAGCGCGTGGTGATCGCCGGGGCACTCGTACTCGAGCCCCAATTACTTCTCGCGGATGAACCCGTTTCCATGTTGGATGTGTCCATCCGCGCCGAGATCATTAACTTGCTGGCAGACCTGCGCCGTACGCGTGGTATCTCGGTGATCTTCATTACCCATGATCTTGGCACGGTCGGTTATTTTGCTGACCGCATCGCAGTCATGTATCTGGGACGTATCGTTGAAACTGGTTCCATGCGTGAAGTGCTGAAAAACCCCAGGCACCCCTATACTCAAGCATTGCTCTCCGTTATCCCTGTGCCCAACCCGCGGATGCGTAAGAAACGCATCATCCTGCAGGGTGAAACACCCAATCCTATTAACATCCCATCTGGCTGTCGTTTCCATCCGCGTTGCCCGGTCGCGTTGGATGTCTGCAAACACAGCGACCCGCCTCTGATCAAGGTCAGCCTAACCCAGGAAGCTGCCTGCCTGCTAGTCGTAAAATAGAACAACACTAACGTCCCTTGTCGTAGGGACGTTAAGCAACATGACAGTCACTTTCGCACCGTGAGTGGCTGTTATCTTTTATAATGAGGAGATACCCAAGATGCTTTCCAATACTTCTCGATTGCTTACTTATCTCAACGCCCTGCTCTACGCCATTTTAGGTGCGTTCCTCTTTATACTTCCTGAACAACTCGCACCTGTATTCGCATGGAAGGTCACTGCCTTTATGACCATCACCATCGGCGGTTGGTGTTTGGGCAATGCCTGGCTGGCTTGGTTCGCTGCGCGCCGTTGGAAATGGTCGTTGGTGTATACCTCACTGATCTATTTATGGATGTTTGGCATTGGGGAGTTGCTCGTTCTATATCTTTTCCGCGATAAACTCAAACTTGAACATCCCATCGCCTGGCTTTATTTCAGCACACTGATCGTGAACGTACTCGCTGCCCTAACAGGTATCTTTGAGCTTTTGCGTAACCGTCCGCAGAATGCCTCAACAAGCACAGTCGACACAACCAATACATTTCAATACACAGCATTGATTCTCTTCATTCTCTTCGTTGGTTTTCTGGGGCTGTATGGCTGCACAGCACAGATCGGCGCACCCGGCACAAATGGCGGCATCTTCCCAGAGATCATGTCCCTGTTTACGCTGCGGAGTTTCGGCGTGTTCTATCTTTCCATCGCTCTGGCGGTTGTACCGTTTCTAAGAGACCGCAGCATTCCTCCAATTCTGCATCATTCGATCGCCTCATACGGTTTGATCCTTTTCATCACCGCCGCTGCCTTTATTTATATTAATGTATTTGATTTCGCAGCAAAGCCCGGCGGCTTACTGTACTTCGGGGCATATCTGGCTGTGGGTATTCCGCTGTTCTTTAGTTTTCGAAAACTTGGCACAGGCATTTAATGGACATCACCAGCCTGCAGAATCCGCGCGTCAAACACATCGTCAAATTGCGCGACGATAAAAAGCAACGCAAGCAGGATGGACTTATGCTTGTGGAAGGCTTCGCAGAAATTACCCTGGCGATCTCTGCGGGACACCAACCCCAAACGCTTCTGCACTCACCCGAGCTTGCTTCACAACCATTGACCTTTTCCGCCGCTGAGACTCTGACTGTCACCCGCGCTGTCTTCGCGAAGATGTCGTACCGTGATAATCCCGATGGCTGGTTGGCTGTTTTTCCTGTTCCAGCCACCACTCTGGACTCAGTCAAATTGCTGACTGAGAAACCGCTCATCCTCATCGCCGAGTCCATCGAAAAGCCCGGCAATCTCGGCGCCATACTCCGCACTGCGGATGCCACCCATGTGGATGCCGTTCTGCTCTGCGACCCACGCGTGGACTTGTGGAACCCGAACGTGGTGCGCGCCAGCCGGGGAACCGTGTTCAGCGTACCCGTTGTCGAATGTGATAATGCGTCCGCATTGGAATGGTTGAAACGTAGAAAGATGCGTGTGCTCGCTGCCACACCCTCGGCGGAGGTGTTGTATTCCGATGTCAATCTGCGTGAGCCAGTCGCCATCGCCGTTGGCACCGAGGATGAAGGTCTCACCAATTTCTGGATGCAAAACGCTGACCTGCGTGTGAAGATCCCCATGCTGGGTAAGGTCAATTCGCTGAATGTTTCCGTATCCACGGCGTTGATCGTGTACGAGGCTGTGAGGCAAAGAGGCTAGTTTTGTTATTCAAGGAATCAGCATGAATTGGATCATTGGTATTGGGGCTGGAATTCTCATCGGTTATCTACTTGACCGCGAGATCTATTTTTACGAGGGTGTGCATTTGGGTCCGCGGATGCAGGCGTGGCTGTATGACCGCTGGTCAAAGAAATATGACGAGGGCAAACGCGAGAGTCAACTGCGCGATACTGAAATGCTGGCACGCCCGTTATTGGACCTGCTCAAAGATGTCCCCGAACCTTTTGTTTTGGATTTCGCCACTGGCACGGGACGTTTATCGTATGCCTTGCTGAGCCAGCCAGATTTCAAGGGTCACATCATTGCGTTGGATCTTTCGCAAAGGATGCTGGAACAGGCGGTAACAAAAATCAGTGGTCTCGATACGAGCGAGAAAGGCACTCGCTCTACTCAACCACAAGATCAAGTCGAATTCTTGCGCCATGTATCTCTGCCATTGCCGTTCCCCGATGCTGCATTTGACGTGGTATGTTGTCTTGAAGTGTTGGAACTCTTCCCGAACATGGACGAGCCGTTGGCGGAGTTGACACGTGTGCTCAGACCAGGTGGTATTTTGCTCAGCACACGCGGCACGGAAGAATCCGGGCGCAAGGCAAAGGTAAAGAGCAAAGCAGCCTATGGTGCGCTATTGAAGAAATACAATGTAGAGAATTTTCAGATCGCTCCGTGGTGGAAGTTGTTCGATCGTGTGATTGCGGTGAAGAACGGAAAGTCACTACCCGTAGGGGCAAAGAAGTTGTCAGCGTTGATGAGATGCGGGGCGTGCAAGCAGACCCAATGGAAGTGTGAAGCGGGTGTGCTGAAATGTCAGAATTGTGGGAAAGAGTTGCCCATCACGAAAGCGGGGATCGTGTTGAATTGAAAAAACATCCACTTATATTTCGGGCAAGGGATTTGAGCTAAATACCTGCCCAATCATTCTTCCGTAATGACAAGGTTGCTCATGTTCCCCAAAACACCGATCAAGAGTGCAATGCCAGATGCCATGAACGCAATCTGAGGCAGGGACCAGGCATAATCGTAACGGAAGAATGGCGTCAGATCTGCGAGCGAGACAGCGTAGTTCGTGTGAAACCACCACGTCCCCATGATTGCCCCAAAGACAGCCAGACTCGCAAGCACCATCCGCAGTATCCGCCATCGGAGCAAACCGCCGACAGCAAAGGTCATCGCAATTAATAGACAGGCGCCTGTGATCAAAAAGCCACTGGGCGGGGTGTGAAGAAAAAGCACATGGAGGATCAACAGTGCAACGTTCATACTGATGCCGCCGATGAGTGTTCCGATAAGCACACGCGGCAGGGCAGGGACGGATTGAAACCGCTCCATCACGACTCGAATGATAAAGATGCCCAGCCCAAAGATCGCCCCCACGATCAATCCCTGCTCCAGGGAAGTCGTAATGCGGGCTGGATCGAGAAATTCTGGCAGGTTATAGGTCACATATACCTGCAATCCCACACCCAAAGCCGCGCCGAGAAACGCCAGCATATATGCGCCAATGAGACTGACGGGTTCCTGGACCAAGCGCTGTATGATCCATTCCACCGACAATCTAAAACGAATATTCCCCGGCACAAAGGTGGGTAGGTTGCCCGCCGCCTGTCGCACCAACAATAGGGCATCGATCTTTCGTCCCTCATCTGCCTGCTTCAACAGCACTCGTACAGCGGATGTAGAGCGAAGATGCCCAATCAATTCTGCCGCCGTATCGCCGAATTCAGAATCTTCGAGCGCGAACCCGCCCAAGCGTTGGGATTGATCTGCATCAAGAGCTGAAGGTCCGCCCCAGGCACTGTTAGGTTGAGTCAACGCCCGCAGTCCATCAAATATCTCGCGCCGGAGAAAGGCATTATCGGTTTTAACCCCGGTATCCAGCAAAGCTGTGGTTATCCCTTCCGGCAACCCCTTAGGGAAGGCACGGATCAGCGGATCACCTGCTAGATGCGCAATGACGCGTCCAGTAATACTCTCATTATGTTTCTTGAGCAGCCGCGCCGCTACTGTGAGTCTTTCACGAGGATCGCGCACAGCCTGCCACCAGTAATCATCTTGATAGGCATAGGTCAATGCCTGCGACAACATGAAATGATGGTACTGTTTCATGTCGATGTTCTCACGCTTCAGATTCACCAGCGCGAATTTGGTCAAACCAAGATTGTACGTCTCATCTGAGGCTTTCCATTGGATGAAGGCGCGCTTGAGCAGATCATCGACATCTTCATCGTTCACCATCCACCCGTTCGGATTTATCGCAACAGGCGTTACATCGGCTGGGATCTTGAGAAAAAGCCGAAGTGCACGCATGATCTCGCCCGCAGAGGCTGGTCGTAAATTGGGGTCGGCGGAAGTGATACGCCGCAACACATCGGTCAATACCGGCGGCAGGTTGTCATTGAACTCGCGCGGGTCAGGGAGTTCCTGTTTGGAGTTGAGCTGCTCCATACCAAGCTGCTTTTTTCCACTCCACGGCAATTGTCCCGTGAACATTTCATAGAGCAGAATGCCAAAACTGAAGATATCTGATCTGGGTGTGATCGCCCGCGATTGAAGCTGTTCAGGTGGTGCATAAGGCGGCGTGCCATGCCCAGTATGGAAAGCCAGTGTGGAGGTGGAGACCGAACGCGCCAGCCCGAAATCGGCTAGGTAGCATTTGTGGCGCAGGTCCAGCAAGATGTTCTCAGACTTAAGGTCACGATGGATGATTCCCTGACTGTGCAAATAATCCAAGGCAGAGGCGACATCTGTCCCGTACCGCATGATCTCATCGATGGAAAAAGGTGCTAGCCGCATCTTTTGGGTTAAGGTGCCGCCAGGGATGTACGGGCTGACAGTGAAACGCATTTGCTCATCGAAGCCATACTCAAGCACAGGCAAAATATGGGTATGCTTAAGTTTCACCAGCGTTTCCAACTGGTGCTCATCCCGCATATCGTCCGCTTCGCCTTTATCCGATTCTGGGACTTCGTTAAATTTGATCGCGTGGATCTGGTTTTGATCCTGATTCAGAGCCGACCAAACTACACCCTGTCCACCCACGCCGATCCGTTCCAACAACCGATACTGATGGAACACCGTCCCGTGCGTTAATACATTAAATAATGGGTGTGGGCGGGATGCTGTCATGACGCTACATTAAGATGGGTTGGGTGAAAATCACTTGCTGAAAATGACCTGACAACCTATATCAAAGACAAGGTGCACCTCATAACCTGTCGGTTGCAAGGCATTCGGGAATTGGATCAATAAATTACTCACAGGCGCAACCGGGATGATCAGATCAGCGCCACCTACCCAATTGCCCTCCGCAGGAATATCGCTTGGAGAGTCAGGGTCTGATTTATTCCAGACCTCAGCGCCGTTAAGGAATAACTTATCGATTTTTTGAGAAGTCGGCAACTTAACCCAATATGCAAAAAACCGGTTAAGGGTGATTGGAGTGCCGTTATTATTGGTGATCTCCAAGCTAAGTTCATTAGGATTAGGATTCGGTAATACATTGAGAGCTACCGTTCCACAAATCGGCTGTGCGGGAGCAATGGGCGTCAGTGTTGGCAGGGAAGTGTTTGTTGGCGTGAAAGTAACCGTTGAGGTCGGTGTATTCGTTCGCGTGGGTGTAATCGTTCGCGTGGGCGTATTGGTATTCGGAGGGGCGAGCGTTCGTGTTGGTGGTTTCGTGAGTGTGGGAGTGCGTGTTATTGTTCTTGTAGGGGTCACACTAGGCAGCACCACAGCCGTATAAGTCGGGGGCTCGGTGGGTGAGGATGTTCGCGTGATGGTAGGTGTAAAGATGGGTGTAGGGGTGGATGTGATCGCACTCTGGATCTCATCCTGTGCCTGCCCCTCAGAAACAAAATCGATCTCATCTGGTGAACAATATTCGCCCGTCATGGTACAAGCCATCGTCAGTTCCTCCCCTGTAATCGCCTCAGGTTCCGAGGGCGCACTGATTGCGTCGGTACCGTTCGCGCCTCCCAATTGCACACTGGAACTCTGACCCGCGCCAAAATACTGCTCCTGACCGTTCGCAATGATCCGCGCTGAGCCTTTATAGACACTCACTTCCATTTCCCCATTTTTAATAGCTTTGATGCTAGCATTACCCATCAAGGTCAATTCGGCTCCGTTAACGGCAAAGCGGATCCCACTCCCGTCCGGCGAGGTAATCATCAAACCGTCAAATGGAATTTTCTCACAAACGATCTGTCCAAGTTCACTGGAAAAATAGAACGATTCCAAACTATCACTTTCTCCGCTTTGATTATCCAGAGTGGCATTACCGAATACCACCATTGTGACCGTTTCACCCGGCAGGGAACGAGGCAGATTCGCAACGACCTTGAAGACCGCAATGCCCCATTCGCTATTAACCAGGTTTAATGGAGAAGCCGAAAGACGGCGCAATGCATTCAATCCGATCATATCGCCGCGTTCTGAAAAACGCTGAGCGGCATCGGGTGCCAGTTCCGCTCTTAACGTGTTATTGCCATAACAAGCAGTGTTTAAGCTGGTGTTTCCACAATAACTATCCGAAGCCTGGATCGTCCGATCGATCAAAGCCTGGCAACTGGCATTCTTTTCCGCCAGGGCGGTTGCAGTCAGATTAGATGAAAAAAGAAATGGCACATATCCACCACGATACAGGGCAAGCCCCGTCGCGCTTACACACATAATCGCAATAAGCCCTCCCAGTAACAGCAGAAGGACACTTCCTTGCTCTCGTTTCCTGCGCGAGGCTGGTCGTTTCCCGGTCTTACGAGCAAGCGGCTGGCTGTCGATCTTCGTCGCCCCAACGGGCTGAAGCTCTTCCAAACGTTTTTTGGCAGTTACATGTCGCGGGTTAATTTTTAGAATGCGCTTTACGCTGGATAATTCCTCTTCGCGATTGTTTGCCGCGCGCCAGAGAAGTTCCCAGGTCGCCAGGTGATTGCGATCCAACTCGAGCGCCTCTCGCAAAACATCACGTGCAATCTCCTTCCGGCCGGCATTCAAATGTTCAGACGCGTCACGAAGCAATTTACTCAGGGAATTGTCAAAGTTGTTCATAAGTTTTAATGGTATTTCATGTAGTTAACTTATTTTTTCTGTGTGCCATTAAGCACGATACGATATACGACAAAAAGCCGCATACGTCCAAGGCGTAGTTGTGATCCACTCGCAAACGAATAAGGTTTGTTAGGGACGAGCTGCTCGGCGTTTAGCCATGTACCATTTCTGCTGGAAAGATCAATGATTTCAAAACCAGATTCTGCCCGCCGGATCATGGCATGCCGCCTAGATACTCCCATATTAAAAGCATCCAAGTCAGAGAGGTCAAGAGTGGACTCCAAAGTTGCATCGGACTGGCGCCCAATGATAAGTTCCTTGTAAACCGCCACGTAAAACGGCTTGGGGGCGCCCGCTACATGGATGCCAACCCCACCTTCCGGTATCATGGCAACATCAATAAATGAAGCTACATCCTCCGCTGGAACATTAGATTGCACACCAGTATATTCGGTGATTGCCACCAGATCGGTTGGATTTCCCTCCAGCGATGCAC
>Ga0210377_10000188_pt1 | contig 58988 bp, 56 predicted proteins | sample PLM4_65_b1redo_FD_155480 | JGI IMG/M metagenome (GOLD analysis project Ga0210377, IMG submission 155480) | Groundwater sediment microbial communities from an aquifer in East River, Colorado, USA - PLM4_65_b1 redo | ecosystem: Environmental > Terrestrial > Soil > Riparian zone | place: USA: East...
GCCATCCCGGTTCATGTCGAGAGCATTATACGGGCGCGGGCGGGACAGGGGTTTATCAGAACCCGGTGCATATAGCCTATCGAGTCACCACTGGTTTTGAACCCTGGCATCCTGGCGTCGATCTGGCAGCCGACCGTGACACGCCAATCTATGCCGCCGACACGGGCGTGATCGTGTTTTCGGGCTGGCATCGTGTCGGGTATGGCGAGTTGTTGATTATTGATCATGGGAACGGGTGGACGACGTACTACGGCCATCTCTCAAAGCGCTTTGTGGGCTGTGGCGATCAGGTTCAAGCGGGGCAGTTGATCAGCTTGATGGGGGCAACGGGCAACGCCAGCGGCATCCACTTGCATTTTGAAATCCGAGAAAATGACGCGCCGCTCAATCCGTACAACTTTATCGAAATCCGCGACGCGCGCGACACCCCTGCCCAACCATAAGAGCGTCAAAATAAAACAGCCGCCCGGTTTCAGGCGGCTGTTGTGTGTTTATCTTGTTAGCGGTTAGCGAAGAACCTTGGAAAGCTCGTAGACTTTGGTCAATTGTTCGCGTCCCTTGACCTTGATCGGCTCTAATTCTAGCGCCTGCACATGGTCTTTGACCTGTTGATAGGTGTCGTCGCTGAAAAGCACCTGCATCGGCTTGGCGTTTTCCTGTAGCCGCTTGGCGAGATTCACCGCGTCGCCCATCGCCGTATAGTCGAGGCGGTCCGGGCTGCCGACGTTGCCCACCACCGCGTCGCCGGTGTGGATGCCAATGCCAAATTGCAGCCGGTCATGCTCGCCGACCGTTTCGTGATAAGCGCGAATGTCGGCCATCATTCCGGCAGCCGACCGCACTGCGCGGAGGGCATGGTCTTCCTGCGGGCGCAGGGGCGTGTTATACAGGGCCATCACCGCATCGCCCATGAATTTGTCGATGACGCCCTGCTGCATATGGATGGCGTCGGAGGCGATGGTCATATAGACGTTCATAATCTCGACCAGTGTTTCTGGGTCGAGATTTTCGCTAAACGTTGAAAAGCCGCGAATATCCGCATACAGGATGGTGATAACCTGCCGGGTGCCGCCTAATTTCAAGGACGCCGCGCTGTGAATGCCGTCCACTACTTCTGTCGGCAGATAGCGGCGCACCCCTGCGATCTGCGCCTCGCGCGCCTTGATCTCGGTCATGTCGTCCAGCACAATCGCCACCCCCTGCGTGTTCTCATGCGCGTCCACCAGCGGGCTGAAATTCATGCTGAGGTTGATATGTCCGCGCTCATTGAGGTCAGTTTCAAACTCAACGCCAGTCAAGCGCTGGCCTGAATGTCTGGCTTGCTGGACAATCATATCAAAACGGTTGTCCGTGAGCGGCAGCACGGATTTCAAATCAACGCCCATCATCGACGATGTGTCATCCAGCGCGAGAATTTCATGGGCGCGACGGTTGACCAACATGATGCGGTCTTGATTGTCGGTCGTGATCACCCCGGACGCAATGGAGGCGAAGATATTGTCTTGGAGGTTCTTCATCTCGCTAATCTCATCCAGGGTCGCTCTTACCCGGGCGAACAACCGGGCGTTCTCAATGGCGACTGCCGCCTGATTGGCAAACGCTTGAAGCAGTTCGCGGGTCTGTTCGGTGAATAGCTCGGTCAGGCTTTTGTTGTCCGTATAGATAACGCCCGTGACCTCGCCCTTCACCTTCAGGGGAACGCACAGGATCGAACGCAGGCTGTAGCCAACGATGCTTTCCGAGTGCTGAAAACGTTTATCCTCGGCGGCATTGGTGGTCATGATCGCTTCGCCGGAATCGGCGGCGCGCTCGACCACGCTCCGGCTCACTTCAAATGACGCGCCGTCGATGGTCTGGCGATCCACGTTACGGGCGATAGTCAATTCCATCTCGCCAGTTTCGCCGTTGCGCAACATCAAATACCCGCGCTCGGCTCCGGTGAGTTGAATGATGGTATCCATCGTTTCGTTCAACACCTGCGTCAGCTCAAGCGAGGAATTGATCAACGCCGCGACATCGGCCAAGGCCCGGTACTGATCGCGCTCGTGCTCCAGCGCCCCAATCCGATTCCCGGCCAGGTCCAATCGCCGAGTCATGTCATTCAGCGTTGTTGTGGTTCCCGGCGGGAGACGAAAGCCGCTTTCTTTCAGGGCTTCTCGCTGTTGCATCAATACATCACGCAGGTCTACGGTCAACTGGCGGATATAATCCAGTTCTTCTTTAACTGTGTTCGACTTCGGATTTGCAGTGTCAGCCATGCATCACGCTCCCAGCAGGGATATTCGGCTTAACGGCGGCGTGCCGCCTTCATCAACCTATTATACGCGCCTTGCTCATCACGGCAACTGGATTGAAGCCGGGCGTTTCGGTTTCGCTCTACTGCCCCGGCTGCAAGATAACCGGATGGCCGCCTGTGATCGAAATCTCGGATGTGCTGATTTCAAAACCGCCCGTCTGCTCCGCCGCAAAAACTTCCACTTCGCCACGTGAAAGCAATGGGACCGGCTCATTTCCCCCAATAAGGTGGACTTCGCCTGTGCCATACTCCGCTTCGGTGACATTGATTTCGACACGCAGGGTTTGGCCCGGCCCTACTTGCACATCAAGCATGCCATTCTGGTCGGTGCGCGCTTCTCCTGTTTGGCGGTCGATCTCAAGGTTGAAAACCTTGCCGGCCCAGGGCTTGCCGCCATTTTCGTACAGATATATGCCCAGCCGGACTGGCCCTCGGCTGAGAGGGGTGAAGAATAGCTGCGTCCGATAAGTGAAGTTAGACCACCCGCCAGCGCGCCAGAACGGAATGTACATAAAGCCTTCCATATTGATCTCTCCTTCGGTCGATGAGGTCTTAAGATGACGCTACTGCTTCAAGTAGTTCAAGTGTATCACGAGCGGCTGATTTCCATGAAAATTGCTTTGCCCGTTCCAATCCCCGCCTGACCATCAGCGCGCGCAATTCCTCATCGGTCAGGACGCGCAACAGGCTCTCTGCAATCGATGTCACGTCTTCAGGATCAAAAGTCAACGCTGCCTCCCCCACTATCTCTGGCAGCGAAGAAGTGTTCGAACAGGCCACTGGCGCGCCGCAAGCCATCGCTTCCAAGGCGGGAAATCCAAAACCTTCATATAGCGTCGGGAAAACGAAAGCTCGCGTCCCGGCATATAGCCCCCGCATATCTTGATCGGGAACATAGCCGCAGAAGGTAATCTGATTTTCTAGGCCGAGAGCATGTATGCGCTGCCTTAGATGGTCGTGCCCCCAACCGGGGCGGCCAGCAAAAGCCAGGCGCATCTCTGGGATAACGTCCACGACCTGTCTGAACGCCTCAACCAGCCGGAGCAGGTTCTTGCGCGCGTGAAGGCTTCCGACACTGAGAATATACGGGCCGGAAATGCCGTAGCGATCTCGAACCGCCACAATTTCTGGCAAATTGTCATCAGACTTCAGGTCTTTGTTGACGCCAGAATGGATCACGCGAATTTTGCTCTTTGGAACACGATACAGGCTCGTCAGGTCATCGGCGGTAGCATGCGAGACGGCTATAACTTTGGTAGCAACGCGCGCGCTGTGCCCGGTTGACCAATCCAGATAAAGCCGTTGAGCCATCGGGTGCGCTTCTGGATAATGACGAAAACCAATATCGTGAATAGTCACAACCGATGGCGTATTGCCGGCATTCGGCCATGGAATGACGTGAGCAGGAACAAACAACACATCCGGCGGGTCGCGCCGGACGGCAGGCCCCAACCCTGCGTGTGTCCAGAACCGCGCCTTGTGGATGATCAGAATTTCGACATTGGGGCTATCAGGGAACAGGCCATGCGGCGGCTCACTACGGCAATACAGCCGAAATTGGCGCGCCCCGCCTTCTGAAATCATGTGCCGGATGATCTGGAGGCTGTAGCTTTCAGTGCCGGTGCGCTGGGCGATTATTGCCCGGCTCGCGTCGATTCCAATCAGCATAGTGGATTAGTGGTCAACCGGCGAGGAATCCGAATCGTTCCGTTTTTCCGTGGGATGCGAACGGAAGAAAACCAAAAGCGCCAGCACGATTGCCAGCATCGGCCACAGTTGAAACGCCTGCGTAAAATTGCTCCCCCGCGTCAGGCCCAATGTGACTGGCAAGGCAAACAACCCAAAACCGCCTATCACATAAACCGGGACGAGCAGAGCGCTGTTGCGCATATCGTCCGCAATGTGCAGTATCAAAAAGGCGAATCCAAAAATGATGGGGAACATAGGCCACCACCGGGCCATTTCACCCCAGCCAAGATTGCCGATTTTAAGCGTGAATGATCCCAAAAACACGCCCAGCAGCGATGCTATTATTCCCAGAAAAATCAGGCCGGGTTGTCGTTCAGTTCCGAAGATTGCCTGCGCCAGCATAGCGGACCCGGCAAGGGTGAGCAACGCAGGCCACAGTTCGGGGAGTCCCCACAATCGAACATTCGCCCGCCCGGACAGCAGCGGGTATAACACGCTGGCGACTGTCCATAGGCCGCCAATCAACAGCCCAACACCTATCACATATGCGCCCGGTTGTCGTTTCATAGTGTCACCTGACTGGGATTCTAAAGCTTAATCAACATAACGCAACAACACTCACGAGGCGCATAAGCGTTGGACAGAGGGAAGTTGCGCCGCGTCAGGGTCGCGCGCTAACGCCAGATGGCATTCAAGCGCGATCACGCCATTCAAGTTCTGCCGAAATTCTGGATCGTCTTTGGTGGTCAATTCAATCACCGCCGATGGGATTCCCCGCTCTGCCAGCCAGTTCGTGGCATCCCCTGAGACTTCATAATAGCTAAAGGTTGCTTCATACTTGTAACCCGTTGACTTGCCCAACAGCTTTCCCATCCATTCAACGCCGGGTCTGCGTCCCCGACAGCCGCCCAGAAACACCCCGCTTAAGGCGCTGTGATAAAACACCGCTGCGTCTGGCCTGGTGTCAATGAAGAAGCTGCGAAGCGCGATAGTCTCCGGCTCGGAGAATGGGCGCGGCCCTGGATCAACCGGAATATCCCCTAAGAAAGCCTTCGCCTCCCATTCACAACCCCAGTTGCGGTTAAGATCAACCCCATGCGCGTTGAAGCGCCCGTCCAATCCATCACCACGCAGGATGCCATCCGGGTTTGCCAACGGGATAATGATCAACCGGATGCCGGGCAGGAGGTCATCGGGGTTTTTCTGAAAATGCTGGATTAGCAAATTGGAAAGCCAGACCGTGTTAGCCTCATACCCGGCATGAATGCCACCGACTAAAACCAGCGTGGTCGGGCCATCGCCAAAACTCCACACCGAAATATCGCGGCCCTCCACCGACTGCCCGATAGAGAAGGTGGGCGTGTCCGGGTAGGGCGTCGGCAGCGGAACAGATGGCGTTTCAGGCGGCGGGATAACTGTCACAACGCTTGTCGCCAGGCTGTTGTTCGGGGTAGGGCTTGCTGGCGCAACCACAACGCCTGCCTGCGTTGGTATCCGATCAGGCAGCCCGGATACGCTGTCTGAGGCGCAGGCTGAGAGAGCTAATCCGACGACCAAAACGCTCAATAGCCATCGCCGCCATACATGGCTAGCCATTCAGCGCGTCAACCGCCCAATCCAGCCCCAGTTCAGCCAGCTTCTGAGGTGTCGGTTTGCCAGTCGCCACGTCCCATCCCGCGAAGCCGTAATAAGCGTCTTTGGCTTTTTCGAATTCATCGGGAGACAGCGCCATGCCGTCGGTTGGCCCGCCCTTGAGCGCCTTCCAGAATTTCTTGGGCAGCGCGTCTGCTTCCCGGCCCATGCCTTCACGGGCGTTGAATACCCGCATCAGGTTCAGGCGACGCTCGCCGACTGTCATTAGCTCCTCCACCGTCACATCCCAGCCTGTCACGGCCTGAACTGCCTGAGCCAGTTCGGTCATCCCATACAGATGCCATGTTGGGCCAAACACAAACTGGCACATGTTCACGGTGTCGAGCAGGCTGTAAGCGATCTCGGTGACATACGCGAAACGAACCTTCTCATCGGTGAGGCTTTGCTTGGGCTGCTCTTCGGTCAGGCCAATCACAGCGAGCCGATCTTTGTAAAACCTGAACCCGCTTTCATAAGCCATGTCATGCTCAGACGACTGGTGATCCGCCCCAAACGGATTGACGACGTAGATCAGGCCGAGACTGCGCTTGAGGTGTGGCATGTGGGCCGGGATTTCCTGCTTCTTGACGGTCACTACGAGGTCTTCCGCGCCCCGCCCAATGCTTGCCGCCGCCCGCGCCGAGCCTTCGCCGAGCAGCTTGCCGAAGCCTTCGCCCTTGCCGATCATCTCGGTCAGGCTGACCATCGCTGCCGCATTGCCATAGGTCAGTTCCAGCCCGCCTGTTTCGGCAGAGGCGATGATTCCTTGCTCATAGCAGTTGAAGGCCCACGCTATGGTCGCCCCGCACGAGATAGTGTCCATCCCATACTCGTTGCAAAGCTGGTTGGCGCGAGCGATAGCCGCCAGATCGGTGATGCCGCAGTAGCTCCCAAACGTGGCGAGTGTCTCGTATTCAGGGCCGCCATACTGGGGATCAACGGCATACGGCCCGTCCTTAATCTCGGCGACGCGCTTGCAGCGCACGGCGCAGGCGTAGCAGGTGTCGCGCCCGTTCTTGTCCTGTGTTCCATCCGCCGCGCCGCGCAAGACCGTGTCGTACATCTTCTCGCCGCTGATCTGCTCGACGCCTTCAATGAAGCCGCTGTCCCAATTGTAAGCCACCTGCCCGCCGCGCTTGTTCTGGCCGATCATGGCGTTAGCCGTGCCAAACTTGGCGAGGTTGGCGACCATCGATGTTTCGACGCCCTGCGCGCCCGTCTTGGACAGCGCGTTGAGCGCTTTGGCGTCGGCCAGCGATGGGCGCATTTTGCCGCGCACGGCGACAGCTTTCAGATTCTTTGACCCCATCACCGCGCCCATGCCTGTGCGTCCATTGGCCCGGTTAGACATATTCATAATCGCGGCGTAGCGCACCAACTTCTCGCCCGCCGGGCCGATTTGCAGGACTTCGATCTTGTCGTCGCCCAGTTCCTGACGGATGAGAGTCTCGGCTTCCCCGGTGATTTTGCCCCACAGGTGAGAAGCGTCGCGCAGTTCGGCCTCGCCGTCATGTATCCATAGATATACGGGTCGGGGAGACTTACCCTGAATGACGATGGCGTCAAACCCGGCGAATTTGAGTTCGGCGGGCCAGAAACCGCCGGTCTGTGAATCGCCTACGGCATCGGTCAGCGGCGATTTGGCAACCGCCGTCATGCGGCTCTGCCCCGAAATCGGCGCGCCTGTCAGCACGCTCAACGCGAACACGAGCGTATTTTCCGGGCCAAGCGGATCGGCGTGGGCGGGGGTGTGTTTAAGCAGGTAGTGCAATCCCAACGCGCTGCCGCCCATAACCTGCCGATAAAGTGATTCAGGCGGTTGCTCGACTTCAATTTTTCCGGCGGTCAAGTCAACATGCAGGATTTTCCCATGATAGCCATGCGGCATAGCCAGTGTCCCTTTTGAATCATCCACCCGCTACCGGCAAGAACACCTCAATGGTGTCCTCATCGTGCAGCGGGCAATGAAAATCTTCGACCACTTCGTTATTCAGCGCCACCTGAAGATGCCCCGTCAGCGCCAACACGCTCAAGGCGTCGTTAATGCTGGCGTCCTCAGGCAGATTCAGCGATGTCAAACCCTTTGCCCCCTCAGACAATTGATCTCTCAGTACTCCGTGAAGGCGGATATGAATTATCATCTATCCAGCTTTTGAGATCACCCAATCAGTCAAACCGTACTCAACTACCCAGAGGGCAATGTCAACAGGTAAGATTAGCTTGACGTTGTCACCTTTATTTTCCAGCTCTTTTGTCAGATTTGCGGCGGGTGAGTGAACAATAAAGTAAAAACGCGAATAATCTCGCATATCTTGGAATTGCGCTCGATATACTTCGAAAGTAGCGCGATCAGCTTTCGACTTGACCTGCACAGCATAGGTTTCCCGCGTTATAGGAGAAAACAATACCAAGTCGATTCCTTTCTGTTTTCCTCCTAATTCACGCACACGCTGCCAACCTGCCCGTTGAAAAATCAAATCCGTTAGCACTTCAAAGTCGTGCCAATCCAAATGCTTAACTATTCCTTCTACTTGCTTACGCAAGGTATCACGGGTAATTTCCGCATCTACAATATCCTTAGGAAGATTTCCGTTTATCTTATCGATAATGTAAGTAGATTCACGGACATTACAGATCGTTCCCTGATATCCCTGCATTGCTAATAAGCTACCCTTCAGGTGAGACATATCCAGCGGATTACCGTAGATATCTTCACTTCGCCAACCTGCTGTTGGCCGTATTTTAGTGTAGTCATCTAAGAGGGTAATCTCCTTTTCAGAGAAACACCACCATAGACGATCTGCGTGAAACGTTACCCATAAAACGCCCCTTTCTGCCTCATAGAATTCTTGAACCTGATTGGCATGACGGGTTGCTGCACCTTGATCACTTCCATTATTGATTAGAAACTGTTTAACACTTTGCCATTGACTTTGCAGACAGGCGTCATGGTCAACAGTACCGTACCCCAATCTAAGAATACTCTGTTGAATACAATCATGTTCCCAAATGCCACCCTCGCCTAGTTTGATATAGAGTGCTCGACTTGGGCGAATCGGCTCAAAGCCAATCGATTGAGACATTGTTTTCCCTACCTATCAGCACGATATATCCAGAGCTTATCTTGCTAGGCGTTCGCCTTTTGCAGCGCCTTCTCGAACACCTGAAGCGACTCGTCAAGCTGGCCCTCATTCACGACCAGTGGCGGTATCCAACGAATCACGTTGCCGTAAGGCCCACAGGTGAGCAGCAGCAGGTTTTGATCCATGCACGCCTTTTGAACGGCCACTGCCGTCGATTTGCCTTTGTCCTCGCCGCCCTTGAACTCGATGCCTACCATCAGGCCGCGCCCGCGCACATCGCCAATCGTTTTGTAGCGCGGCATGATCTCTTCCAACGCCGACATCAGGCGATCCCCCATCTGGGCGGAGTTTTCCACCAGCTTTTCTTCTTTCATCACCTTGAGCGTGGCGACGCCCGCCGCGCAGGCGATAGCGTTGCCGCCATACGTCCCGCCGTGCGTGCCCGGCTCCCACTGATCCATCAACTCGCGGCGCGAAACAATCCCACTCAGGGGCATCCCGGAGGCGAGGCCCTTTGCCATAACCATAATATCCGGGACAATGTCCACATGCTCAAAACCGAACATCTTGCCCGTGCGCCCAAAGCCGGACTGCACTTCATCGCTGATGAGCAAAATGCCGTGTTCGTCGCATATCTCACGAAGTCCTTGCATAAAGCGGGCCGGGGGCGGAACGTAGCCGCCTTCGCCCAGCACCGACTCGATGATCATCGCGGCGGTTTCTTTGGGCGCGGTCTGGGTCGCCAGCAAGTGCCGAAGCTCTCTCAAGCAGAAGTCAATGGTGGTGTCTTCGTCCCAACCGTAGTAGTAGGCATACGGGAACGGAGCCACAAACACGCCGGGCATGAGCGGCTGGTACCCCGTGCGATAGATGGTGCTGGACGTAGTGAGCGACATCGTGCCAACCGTGCGCCCGTGAAACGACCCGTTGAAAACGATGACACTGGGGCGTCTGGTGGCGTGGCGGGCCAATTTGATCGACGCCTCGACTGCTTCAGCGCCGCTGTTCGAGAAGAAGTACGTGTCCAGCGATGACGGGACGATCTGCTGAAGCTGCTCGACCAGCGCCAGCATCGGCTCGTGATAATAAATGTTGGCCTGCGCGTGCAGCACCTTTCCGGCTTGCTCGCGGATGGCCTCGACCACCTTCGGGTGACAATGCCCGGTGTTGGTCACGCCGATACCGGAGGTAAAATCTACCCAGCGTTGGCCGTCCTTGCCGTAGACATAAATGCCTTCGGCGTGGTCAATGACGATGTTGGTGTAATGTTTCCAGACAGGCGAAAGATGATCTTTAGGGTCAGACATTCAATTATCTCCTTGAGAGCGCAAGCGCAACCTGACGCTTCTTGCCTGCCCAACCTATGATACTCAAATCGGCTAAACGATTCACCCGCGACTGGATTGATCGCGCAGCTATTTCTCGTAAGGGATGCCATCGGCGGCGGGCGCTTTGGCCCGTCCTACAAAACTGGCTAGAACCAGCAGCGTGATGAGATGCGGAAAACTGGGCGTGGAAATTGGGCGCAATTGGGATGACGAGTATCTGAAAGCGCATGACGCTTTCAATGCCTATATTGATCACGCCCGCTCGATAGCATCGGCGTGGACACCGGCCATCAACAGGCCAAGCCCTTCACGCGTAGCTTCAGCAGCGGGCACAGACGCAACTAACTGCCCTCTATACATAACCAGAATTGTATCAGACAAAGAAATGATTTCATCAAGTTCGGCTGAAATCAAGAGAATGCCAGTTCCTCCGTCGCGCGCAGCCACGATTTGTCTATGGATAAATTCAATTGAGCCCACATCCAGCCCGCGTGTTGGCTGATTAGCTATGATAACCTTGGGTTTGCGAGCCAACTCTCGTGCCACAATCAGCTTTTGTTGATTGCCCCCTGATAACTGGCTGGCAAGAACAAAAATGCTGGGGGTGCGCACATCGTACTGGCGAACCAAACGCTCTGCATAGGCTTGAATGCTGGCCCTATCCAAAAGAAAGCCTCGGCTAAAAGGAGCGCGATAATAATCGGTTAGAATCATATTGTCAACAACCGGATAGCCTAAAACTAGTCCGTGCTTATGGCGATCTTCCGGAATATGAACTGCTCCCATGTTAACCATCCGGCGTGGGCTTATCGCGTTCATCGTTTCGCCCAGCAATGTTACGTGCCCAGCCGTATAACGACGCAAACCAGTAAGGGCCTCAGCAAGCTCGCTCTGCCCATTGCCCTGAACGCCTGCAATGCCAACAATCTGGCCGCCATTGACCTCGAAGGAAACATTTTTCACAGCAAGCTGGCGACGATCATCTTCGACGGCAAGATTTTCAACCCGTAGCACGACTTCCTGAGGACGAGCCTTACCCTTGTCAATTTGCAAGATAACATCCCGCCCGACCATCATGCGGGCAAGAGCTTCTCTTGTTGACTCGGCAGGCGTTGTTGTCCCGACGACTGCGCCTCGCCGCAGAACGGAGATTCGGTCTGCGACCTCAAGCACCTCTCTCAACTTGTGGGTGATGAAGATGATGGATACGCCCTGTTGCGCCAGCTCGCGCATGATGCGGAATAGTTCGTCAGATTCTTGGGGTGTCAGGACGGCGGTTGGTTCATCGAGAATCAGGATTTCAGCGTTTCGGTAAAGAGCTTTGATGATTTCGACGCGCTGCTGCATCCCTACCGGAAGATCCTCGATGACGGCTGTTGGATCGACCTCGAGGCCAAACTGTTGGGACAGGTTCCGAACACGCTGCTCGGCGGCGCGGTGGTTGAGGCGACCGCCAAATCCGGAGATTTCCGCGCCGAGCATGACATTTTCCGCCACCGTCATGACCGGAACTAGCTGGAAATGTTGGTGCACCATGCCAATGCCCCGCGCAATCGCGTCGTGCGGGCTACGGAGCCTCACCAGTTCGCTTTTAATCCAGATTTCACCCTGGTCGGGGTGGTACAGGCCGTAGAGCATGTTCATGAGAGTGCTCTTGCCTGCGCCGTTTTCGCCGAGCAGCGCAAGGATTTCGCCTCGATGGAGGATCAGGTCAACATGGTCATTGGCAAGCACGCCCGGAAAACGCTTAGTGATGCCGTTGGCTTGCAGCACGACTATTGAGATATCCACTGATTCGATCCTTGCGAGCAAGCGGCAAAACTTATTCGGGTTGGTATAGTTTGCCAACTGCCGCTGGCGGGCGCGAACGCCCGCCGACACCGGCCAACACCACAATGGTGAGGAAATAGGGCAGCATTCCAATAAATTGATGAGGGATGGAGCTGCCTCCGAATTGAAGCTGGGTTTGCAAAGCGGAAGCAAATCCAAACAGCAGGGCCGCGCCCCACGCGCCAAGCGGTGTCCATTTGCCGAAGATCATGACAGCCAGAGCGACGAAGCCACGCCCATTGGTCATCGCGCGTTCAAACGAACCGACAGCCTCTAATGTCAGATAAGCTCCGGCCAGTCCAGCGATTCCTCCGCCGATTATGACGTTTATATAACGCACCATCTTGACATTAATGCCAACTGTGTCAGCCGCGCCGGGATGCTCGCCAACGGCGCGGGTGCGTAGACCCCAGCGCGTGTAGAACAGAACATAGTGCACTACAAATATTAGAATTAGCGAGGCATAGGTGATAGGCGGGTTGCTGAACAAGACACGCCCAATAACGGGCAGGTCGGCCAGCGGCCCCAACTCAATAGGCTGAAGCTTGCCATGCGTTGTGAGGCCCTGTTGATAGAAAAAACTGGTCAGACCAAGAGCGAGGATGTTGATAACTGTGCCCCCAATGATCTGATCCATTTTGAGCGTGACCGACATGAAGGCCAACAACGCGCCTAGCAACGCGCCAGTCAGGACGCCAACTGTGACTGCAATGATCAGGTTGCCCGTGTAGACGTTTGCCAGAAAGCCCATGAAGGCCGCCATAAGCATCTGGCCTTCGATGCCAATGTTAATCACGCCGGATCGCTCGCCTAGCAAGCCGCACAACGCGCCGAGCACCAGGGGGGTGGACTGGCGCAACGCGGAGCTTAGAACGGCTGTAGTGATGTCTCCGTTTGTAAGAAAACTGATGAGCACGCCAACAGCAATCGCAATGACAAGGAGGGCGCGAGAGCCGCGAAGTTTTTCAAGCAAAGCGCTGAGTCCGGGCCTGGAGATGGTTTTCTCCATAATACGCTCCTTTAACCCTGACCCCAACCGGTGCTAAGGGTGACTTTCTCGCCCTCCTCAGCGCGAACGCGGATGATCCATCGCACGATTATGTCGGCTGAGACAAAGAACAGAATGAGAGCTTGCACCACGTCGATGATCTGGGCGGCGACATGCGCATCAAATTGCATTCGGCTGCTGCCAGCCTGCATCGCGCCGATAAGGAGGGCCGCCGGGATGACCCCAAGCGGGTGCGTTCTGGCTAACAGCGCAATGGTGATACCATCGAAGCCGAGTCCGACATTGAAACCTGGCTGGTAGCGGCCTACCACCCCTTGTGTCTCAATCGCGCCTCCCATCCCGGCCAGCAAGCCACTGATGACCATGGTTAGGATCACCGTGCGGGCGACCTTAACCCCGCCGTAACGGGCTGCGTGCTGGTTCAGGCCGACGGTGCGGATTTCGTAGCCAGTAGTCGTGCGATAAAGGAGGAACCAGATTGCCAGAGACATTGCCGCAGCAATGAAGAACCCAATCGGGATCGGCCCCCATTTGGGGATGATTGCTGTCTCCAGGATTGGCGGTGTGCGAGCTTCGATGCCCACGGTGTCTTTCCACGGGCCGTCGGCCAAATAGTCGGTAATGTTGATGGCGATGTAGTTGAGCATGATGGTGGTGATAACCTCATGCGCGCCTGTGTAAGTCTTCAGAGCGCCTGGAATGGCCCCATACAGCGCCCCGGCCAAGCTGCCAGCCAGCAGAGCTAGCGGCATGTGAATGATGAAAGGCAACCCTTTGATGCCGAAGCCGACGGCTGCAGCGACAATCGCGCCCAGCAGTAGTTGTCCCTGACCGCCGATGTTGAACAGTTGAGCCTTAAAAGCGAATGCCACAGCCAGCCCGCCTAGAATCAGTGGGGTAGCTTTTTCTAGTGTGCGCCCGATTGCGTCGATATTTCCGAGCGATCCGCGAAAGAGAGCCGCATAAGCCGCCAGTGGATCTGCGCGGGAAAGCCATAGGATGATCCCGCCGATCACCAGCGCAAGGATCACCGAAGCGACCGGAACGCTGATTGATCGCCACGCCCGGCGCAAAAGGTTCACAATGGTAGATGGGGCAGCAGATGAGGATTGCTCGGTCATGCTGACTCGAATCCTTGCTGTTTAGGGACAGAGGCGGATGAGCCTTGCCGATTGTCAATTATAAAACTCATGTGCGACGTGCCGGGTGATACGTCGCACATGAGTATAGGGTGTTAAGTGATAGCGCACAAGACAGTGAAGGTTGATAAAACCGACACCGGCCCCGTGCTAGGAGGGATTACCCGCCGGGATTGTAGCCGGTCTTGATTGACCCGTCACTTAGCCCTGCATCGATTTCTTTCAGCTTGTCCTTGACTGCTTGAGGAATCTTGCTGTCAAAGTCATGGAACGGGGCCAGGCCGACCGCGCCGAAGAAATTGCCGCCGGGAAAGGCGCCATCCTTCGAGGCTTTGGCAAGGTCAAAGACGCCCGGGGTGATGAGCTTCATGGCGCTTGAGATCAAGCAGGCATGAGCTTCAGGAACGGTTTCCCACTGATCGGAATCGACACCGATGCAGTACAGACCTTCATTGCCCGCAGTCTCAATCAGCGCGCCGTTGCCGGTCTTGCCACCCGCGCCAAAGACCACATCCGCCCCTTGGTCAATGGCCTGCGCCGCAGTGCTGGCGCCAAATTCGGGATCAGTGAAGGCCACGTCAAGGCCACCGGGATGGTAGGTGGAAATAAGGGTGATATCGGGGTTGATATACTTTGCGCCCGCCTCATAGCCTTCCTTGAAGGCCACAACCGGAGGCACGAGGTCGGTGCCAAGGACCGCCGCGATGGTGCCCGACTTGCTCATCTGAGCGGCCAGCGCGCCAGCCATAAATCCAGCCTTGTCTTCGGGGAAGAGCAGGCCAGTGACGTTAGCGACTGTGGCGGGCTGGAACTGATCCACGCCAATGAAGTTTACATCGGGGTATTTGGCTGCCGCTGTGAGTGTATCTGTGCCCAGCGCGAAACCAACGGTCACGATGACATCGTAGCCCGCATCCGCGAAGAGCGCAATGTTGGTGCCGTAGTCTTTGGCGTCCTGGGTCTCAACAAAGTCCACGTGAGCGCCCAGTTCGGCCTCGGCGCGCTTCACGCCTTCCCAGGCTGACTGGTTGAAGGATTTATCGTCAATCTCGCCTACGTCGGTTACTAATCCGACGCAGAACACATCTGCCTTAGTGCAGTCGACTGTTTCGGTGGCGGCTGTGCCACCTGCTGTGCAAGCAGAGAGAACGACTATGGCAACGAGCATCAAGACAAACAAAATGGCTTTCTTTTTCATCTTCTCTATTCTCCTCATAGCGATTGTGATGTTGAGATATTCACTTGCCAGACAGCTTAATGGGCATTGGAGAACGCTTGTCTGCGGTCTACCACCCCCTTCCTGACGTTCAGTTGAAAATAGAGGATTATGATTCTTTTAATGACGCGCTCATCAATAAAGGTTTACAAAATCATCGCGCTTAAGAAGTGCCCGATCCCAATTCGCCCTCATTGTAAAGCATCCTTAGCGGGTTAGCAACAAGCATTTTGCCCGGCGCGCAACGATCTTATGTCAACGCTCTATATGTCGTTGTTATGGGCAGGCAGCTAGCTTGCCCATAACCAAAGTGAGGACGTTCAGGATGTGTCGCCTGGCGGTGTGTCTTCCTCTTCTTCGTCGTCCAGATCGCGCAGCGGCTTGCCATCTGGCCCTAACACGACACGGGGTTTGCTGCCGCCTTCGTGGGGGCCAATCACTGCTCGCTCTTCCATCAAGTCGATCAAACGGGCGGCGCGGGTATAGCCGATTCTCAAATGCCGTTGAAGCAGCGAGATCGACGCTTTTTCCATACCGCGCACCAATTCCACAGCCTCATCAAACAGATCGTCAGCGTCATCGCTGCTGCCTTCCTCAACGCCCTCGAACAGCCGGCGTTGCACCGCAGGAACACTATTGGTAGCGTTGTTAGAAATGTTGCTAACCGCCGTCGAAGCTAGATTTAAGGTGGGTGGCACATGGCCGCGCTCGGTCGCCTGTTTGCGCCAGTGATCCACAATCCCTTGAATCTCTTTGTCGGACACATAGATGCCTTGCATACGCAGCGGCATCGGCGCGTCTGGCGCTTGAAACAACATGTCGCCGCGCCCCAGCAGCTTTTCCGCGCCGGGGGTGTCCAGAATGACGCGTGAGTCAACGCCCGTTGCCACTGCGAAAGCGATACGCGCCGGGAAGTTGGCTTTGATCAAACCCGTGACCACATCCACGCTGGGCCGCTGGGTGCTGATGATGATGTGAATGCCTGTAGCGCGAGCCATCTGCGCCAGACGGGTGATGACTCGTTCCGTTTCGTCGGGGGCAAGCATCATCAGGTCGGCTAGTTCGTCAACAATCACCAGAATATAGGGCAGCTTGTCGCCTTTGATCTGGCCCTTGAGCGCTCTGCCGTTATAATCGCTAATGTTGCGAGCGCCTTCCATCGCAAATCGGCGATAACGGTCATCCATCTCGCGCTGAACCCATTTCAATACGCCAACAATCCGTTCCAGTTCGGTGACCACCGGAGCCATCAAGTGCGGAATGCCGTTATAGTTGGTCAGTTCGACCCGCTTGGGGTCAACCATGATCATTTTAAGGTCATCCGGCGAGCAAGTCATCAGCATCGTCGCAATGATGCCGTTGACGCACACCGACTTGCCCGACCCTGTTGTGCCCGCGATCAGCAGGTGAGGCATGGCTGTCATATCGGCGACTATCGGCTGGCCTGAAACATCTTGCCCCAGCGCTATTCTGAGGGGGGTTTTCATGTTACGGAATTCGGGCGTGTCCATCACGTCACGCAGGCCAACGATGCTGGTAGTGGCGTTTGGAACCTCGATGCCGACATAGCCCTTGCCGGGAACGGGCGCTTCGATACGGATAGACGGCGCGGCCAGAGCCAGTGCGAGATCGTCGGACAGCGCGCTGATCTTGCCGACTTTGACCTTGATCCGTTTTCCGGCGCGGGCGTCAATATAGTCCGGCTCAACGCCAAACTGGGTGATCACCGGGCCATGATTAACCTCAACCACCCGGCCCGGCGCCCCAAAACTAGACAATGTCTGTTCGATCATCATGGCGCGTTGGCGCAACTCTTCATCGCTGATCGACTTCTGAACCGACGCCTGGAGCGAATCTAGGGCGGGCAAACCCCAAGCATTTTTGTCACTTGGCTTGATCGGCGATTCGATTTTTGTGGGCCCGCCCGTGACTGGCGCTTCAGGCTTGGCCGGGGCGCTCACTGGAGGCTTGACTTCAGCGGCTGGCGGCACGGCTGCTGCCACTGGCGTTGGTCGGGGCGGAGCGCTAGGGCTGGGCGTTGACGGCGGCGCGGCGACGGGCAGCGACGGCTTTGGTCGATCTACGCTTGGAGCTTGTTCAGCCTGCGCTGGCGTGCTCGCCGGTTTGGGCGGCAGAGGCGGCGGGGTTGGCCTATTCCCCAGCGGCCCGGTCGCAGGTTTGCCTTCGCTAACCAGTTCCTTGATGATCTGATCGGAAGGGGGGACGGGTTCTTCGCCAAGGCTGCTCTTGTTCATATCCGATTTAGGGCGCAGCGCGTCCAACGAGTCATCTGACTCGGCAGGCTTGCTCGGCGCGCCGGGCATAGGCCGGGGCGGAGGATTAGACCCACCCATCGAGCCAGGCAGTGATGGCCCAAATGTGCGGCCAGCTTGCGCGCCCGGCCCTACTCCGGGCGCAGGCATGGGACGCGGCAGCGGCTCGGTGGATGGCGGGGCCGGCGGACGTTGAGCGGGCGAACTGCCGGATTGGAGGCCAGACGCAGGCGGTTGGCCGGGTTGCGGACGAGCTGTCGGCGCTGAAGTCCCGGGCCTGGGCGGAGCGCCCAACGCATTACCAGGCCCCTTCGGATTTCCCTCGTCGTCATCTCCGTCTTTAGATTCGTCAGCAGCTTCGCCTATAGGGGAAGGCGGCCTCGATCCGGGCAAAGGCAATCCCCCGGAAGACCCGCCGGGTCTGGCTGGCGCGGGCAATCCTCCCGGCCTTGCCGAGTCTTCGCTGGGTTTGCCGGGGATCGAGCCGCCAGGTAATGGCGATCCTGCGCCGGGAATAGCGGGCGGAGGCGCGCTTGCGCCTGGATTTCCCTGAGTAGGAGGCAAGGCGTTTGGCGAGGCTGAACCTCCCGGCAGCAAGGGCGAACGTGACGGCGATCCCGGCAGGACGGGGCGTGGCGCAGGCGCGCTTGACCCCGGGGCAGGCGCTTGAGAGCCTGCCCCGGGGGAGGCCGAAGACGGAGCCGCCGGGCTAGCCGGGGCAGATGTCGGCGGCGCGCCCGGAGGCGGTGTCGGCAGCGGGGCCGCTATTGCTGGCTTAGGCGGCGCGGTCGGGCTGCTTCCCGGCCCCATGCCAGTCACAATCGATGGGCGTCCAGCCGGAGGCGGCTGAGGCGCGGCAGTCGTTGACACAGCCGTAGGCTTTTCTTCAGGCTTGTCGGTCACCGGCGCCGGTTTGGGGCGTGGAGTGGCCACGACTTGTTCCGCCGCGCCAGCCGGTTGTATGGGCACCATCTCGCCCTTCTCGTTGTGCTGATATGCTGTAGCTGGAGTCGTGACACCGGCCTGACGATTCCGCAGGTTTTGAACTTGCGTGCGGCCTGCCAGCATGGCATCTTTAAGCGACTTTTGAGCAAACAACAATGCTCCGCCGCCAACTGACACAATTGAAATAACAAAAACAAATGGATCACCCATCAGGTCGGCCATTGTCTTTTGCAAGAAGTAGCCTACAAATCCCCCGCCATAGCCGCAGCGGGCAACCTGATAGCTGTTCCATGGCAGATTCTTAGTCACCCAGCCCTGCGCCAACAGGGAGTCCGCATCGGACGAGCACGCTTCGGCTTTCTCCCAGACCAGATTGACCGTATAGTTGGGATAGGTGGGGTCGGCATAGGCCGGGTTAAGATAAACTTGCCCAATAGGGGCGATTGCCACCGTGATAGCCTGGATCAGTGTCAGCGCGCCAAGCGCCAGCAATACAGCCCCAACAACCCGTAGTGGCTGGGGCAGAGGTAGTTGATCTCCAAAGTGACGCCAAAGCAGCCACACTCCCGCGCCGCCTAGCGCCACAGGCACAATGTAAGCGCCCCAACCAAAAAACTGGCGAATAGCTGTCAGCCAGAAACCCATGAGCGAGCCGGGCGATTCGGTGAGGAAGCTCAACACGGTCACAAGGGCAATCACAATAAGGACAATGCCCACAATATCTAATTTGGTGTCCAGCGAAAGCAAAGGCTCGGCTTCTGGAGCTCTCGGTCTTGTTCCTGCAGCGGAGCCAGCCCTGCCCCCTCGTTGAGGCTTGGTCGGGCTGCCAGCGCCACGCGCAGCCCCCGGCGTCCCAATCGCGCCGGGAAAAGTTGAAGCCCCCAGTCCTGCCGACGGCCCGGATTGGGCCGTGCCACCCGGTTGTCCGCCTAACCCGCCCGGGCGACTCGGTGACCCCGGTTGACTGCCCGGAAACCCGCCGGGGCGTGGAGCTCCGCCGGGTTGGCTGCCGGGCAATCCGCCGGGGCGTGAACCGCCCGGTTGCCCGCCGGGCAATCCACCCGACTGTCCGGGTCGTCCGGGAGACCCCGGCCCGCTGCCGGGCAATCCGCCGGGGCGTGGCGCCCCTGATTGCCCGCCGCCCGGTTGGCCTCCGGGCAAACCACCTTGTTGTCCGGGCGATCCTAGCCCGCTGCCCGGGAATCCGCCGGGACGAGGCGCGCCGCCGGGTTGTCCGCCGCCCGGCAATCCGCTAGGTTGGCCGGGCCGTCCGGGAGACCCCGGCCCGCTGCCCGGTAGTCCACCGGGACGTGGGGCTCCACCGGGTTGACCGCCGCCCGGTTGGCTGCCCGGCAATCCGCCGGGGCGTGGTGTTCCTGATTGTCCACCGCCCGGCAATCCGCCGGGTTGTCCAGGTCGTCCGGGAGACCCCGGCCCGCTGCCCGGTAGCCCGCCGGGACGTGGCACTCCGCCGGGTTGACCGCCGCCGGACTGGCTGCCCGGCAATCCGCCGGGACGTGGGACTCCACCGGGTTGGCTGCCCGGCAATCCGCCAGGACGCGGGGATCCACCAGGTTGACCCCCAGATCGGAAACCGCCACCGGGCGCTGCGCCACTGTCAAGCGGATTATCAAAATCATCATCGTTATCTTGAAAACCGCCGGGGCGTGGCGCGCCAGCGGGCGGTTGCCCGCCGGGGGAGCCTAACCCTCCCGGACGTTGCTGACCGCCCGGGGGGGTAGCTCCGGGAAATCCACCACCGGGGCGCGGCGCGCCGCCCGTTTGAGTTCCGCCGGGTTGCCCGCCGGGGCGTGGCGGCGTTTGCAATCCGCCCTGTTGTTGTCCACCGGGGCGTGGCGCGCCGGGCGAACCGGGGAATGGAGAGCCGCCCGGTCGCGCTGGCGGTTGTCCGCCACGTGCTGGCCCGGGAGCTTGATCGTCTTCCTTGTTCTGGCCGCCAAACGGCAAGCGGGATCGGATGCCGCCAAGAATGCCACCACCAGATTGCTGCTGCTGGCGACCCGGCGGAGCCCCTGCAGGCGGGCGACCACCGCCCTGCTGACGTGGGGGCTGGCCACTGCCTTGCTGCCCACCTTGCTGGCCTCCCTGACCGCCGCCAAACGGCAGCCGCGAGCGAATTCCGCCAAGCAAGCCGCCGCCCTGATCCTCCTGCTGCCGACCCGGCGCGGGCGGTTTCCCAGCCGGAGGCTGTCCGGGCGGATTGTCGCGTCGTCCAAACGGATTCAACCGGGATAGCGGAGAACCCTGACTCTGCTCTTCTTCGTCATCCTGACCGGAATCTCCCGGCCCGCCACGTCTGTCAAAGGGGTTTCGCTGTGACATTCAGTTACCCTATTTCAACCATCAACTCTAGCCTTGAAAGTAAAGATGTGGTAAAAAGATCGTTTGTGCATTGCGGATACCTCATCTTAGCACAAACCGCGTCGAAAGGCCAAGCAGTGAGGCGATCATTAAGCGGCCCGCTATGGGCGTTTCGACTGGCAACTGCGCTTTTAGCCGGCAATCTGACGCTGGGCGCATGTTTGGCCGATCCGACGGCGGTTGCGAACGCCACTGTCCCCATCACCGCGCAGGTGGAAACGCCGCTGATAATGGACTATACGCCTCTGCCTACGCCTACGTTGCAACCGACAGTCACCCTGACCCCGCTGCCCTCCCCCACGCCAATCCCGGTGAAGTGGCAGACTATCGCCAGAGGCGTTAGCGAAAGCCGCATTCCGGCGAATATCCCCGGCACAGACGCCATCTCGATAGTCTTGGCCTATCGCCTTGATCCACAGTTTGTCGAATTCGGTGTCCATTACGACGCTGACCAGCCGCACACGATTGGAGAATGGACAGAGCTTATCGACGCGGCGCTTATCGTCAACGGAGGGTTCTTTGCCAGCAGCCACGCCCCAATGGGCCGGGTGGTGATTAATGGCGAACTGTTTGGCGGCCCGCTCGATTACGGCAGCGATAGCATTGGCGTTGCGGGCCTATTTGCCGTCGTTGATCATGCGCCGGAGATATACGCGCTGGGCCGTGAGTCGTATAGCCCACGCGGGATGCGGTTTGATCAGGCCATCGAGTGCTATCCGCTATTGTTGCTGCCCGGCGGCCAACCCGCCTTTCCTGTCGAAACAGGCTATATCGCCCGCAGGACGGTGATTGGGATTGACGAAGCGGGTTTTGTCATCATTCTAGTCAGCGATGTTGATCTGTTTTCGCTAAACCGCCTTGCTAACTGGTTATCCAATTCCGGGCTGAGGCTTGACACTGCCTTAAACCTTGACGGAGGGCGCTCGACAGGACTGGGCGTGAACATTCCCGGACATTCCAGACTGATCGACTCTTACGTCCCTGTCCCGATTGTATTGGCTGTCACGCTGCGTTGATCATTGTCAGGCATGGCGGACTATGATACCCTGAGAGCAGACACGACAGGTCAGCGCTCCACTGACTCACCGTAGAGGAATCGTTCCGTGAAACCAGACGGCCATGCGCTGATCATCGGGGCTGCCAATCTTGACATCAAAGGTCGTCCTGCTTCGGCAGTCACACAGGGAACTTCGACGCCGGGCATCATCAGCGCCAGTCACGGCGGTGTCGCCCGAAACATCGCCGAGAATCTGGCGCGGTTGGAAGTCGACACTGTCTTGCTGACCAGCGTGGGCGACGATGATTCTGGCGAACGAATTCTGGGCCACGCCGCTGCTCTTGGCATTGACATCAGCGAGGCGTTGAGCGTCAATGACCAGCGCAGCGGGGCTTACATGGCGTTGGTCAACGAGCATGGCGCGCTGGACTTCGCTATTGACGATATGAGCGTTCTAGCCGCCCTGACGCCTGACTACTTCACCTTTCGCCGGTCTCTGTTTGAAGACGCCCGTCTGGTCGTGATGGACGCCAATCTCTCTCCCGCCGCCATGAGCGCAGTCGTGCGTCTGTGCGCGCAGGCGAAAGTCCCGTTATGCGCAGACCCAACCTCTATCCTATTAGCGCCCCGCTTGATTCCTTATCTGTCCAGCCTGCATTTGATCGTTCCCAATCATTATGAGGCTGAAGCCCTGCTCAACACGACCATTCAACTTTCAGATCGTGAAGCGGCCCAAGCGGCTGCGGCGAACATGGTGGCGCAGGGCCTTCAGATGGCGGTCATCACGCTGGGCGAGTTTGGCGTCGTGTATGCCAACGCCGAAACTGCCGGACATATCCCCGCCGTGCCGGGCCAGATCGTCGATCCAACGGGCGCGGGCGACGCAATGACCGCCGCTATCATCTTTGGGATTTTGGAAGGCATCCCGCTGGATGAGTGTGTCCAGTTGGGGGTCAATGCCGCCACGCTGACCATGCGCAGCAGAGACACCGTGCGGCCTGATCTGAGCATCGACCTGTTGTACGACGCGCTGGTGTCGTAGTGGATCGCAACACCAGTCTCTCGATCTCCCCCACATTGTCTGAGGAAGTTCGCTCGGTGCTGAACGCCGGGCAACCTGTGGTCGCGCTTGAGTCCACGGTGATTTCGCACGGGCTTCCCTACCCGAAAAATCTCGAACTGGCCGCCCGCTGCGAGAGCGCCATCCGCGAAGAAGGCGCTGTTCCCGCCACTATCGGAATCATCGGCGGGGAACTGATCGTCGGGCTGACACAGGCGCATCTGGAACTGCTGGCATCGGCGGAGAATGTTCGGAAAGTTTCGCGGCGCGATTTTGGCATCGCCATAGCGCGCCGGGAACACGGCGCCACCACTGTCGCCGGGACGCTGATCGCGGCGGAGATGGCCGGAATCCGGGTGTTCGCCACCGGCGGGATCGGCGGGGTTCATCGCGGCGACACGGGCGATGTCTCCGCCGATTTGCCTGAACTGGCGCGGGCCTCGCTGATCGTCGTGTGCGCCGGAGCCAAGTCGATTCTCGATTTGCCGCGCACGCTGGAATGGCTGGAAACAGCGGGCGTGCCCGTGCTGGGTTATCAGACGGACGATTTTCCCGCGTTTTACGCTGCCAGCAGCGGTTTGAGCGTGGACGCCCGGATCGACGGGCCGGAAGAAGCTGCCGCGATAGCCCGCGCCCGGTGGGGGTTGGGAATCAGCGGCGGCGTGTTGGTGGCCGTTCCGCCGCCAGAACATCTGGCGCTGCCGACACAAGAGATGGAGAAGGCGATTGAAACCGCGCTGCAAGAGGCTGACCGGCAAGGGATTCGTGGGAAGGACATTTCGCCTTTCCTGCTCCGGCAGGTCAGCGCGTTGACGGAAGGCCGCAGCCTTGAAGTCAATCTGGCGCTATTGGAACAGAACGCGCGGATCGCGGCGCGGATTGCCCGCGCGCTGGTTTGACGGCGACCAAGCCATCGGCATTCAGATCTATAGGGCATTTATATTCAGTTTATTGTTCCCGCGAATCAGCCGGTAGCTCCACAGAATAGCGTGGTTTGAATAAAGAGGGTTCATCAGACACACTTCAAGTTGCGCCAAGAAGTGAGGTCACGATGAACCCTAGAGAACAATTCTGCCCCAACATGGAATGTGCCGCCAGAGGCAAGGTGGGGGAAGGGAATATCACCATCCATAGCCAGAAAAAGGGGGCGGCACAAGTGTGAGACGTGTGGCAAGACATTCAGTGCGACGAGCGGCACAGCGCTGTATGGGCTGAAGAAAGCGGTCGGCTTGTTTGTGATTGTGATGACCCTGCTGGCGCATGGTTGTCCGCCGCAGGCGATAGTGGCAGCGTTTGGGTTGGATGAGCGAACGGCCAAGAACTGGTTCAAGCGGTCGGGGCAGCACTGCCAGAAAGCGCATGAGCACTTCATGCAACAGACAACCCTTGACCTGGGGCAGGTGCAGGCGGATGAGATCAAGGTGAAGAAACAACGGGGGTCGGTGTGGATGGCGCTGGCACTGATGGTCAGCACCCGGTTGTGGCTGGGCGGGGTGGTGGGTGTGAATCGAGACAAGCTTCTCATCCGCGCTTTGGCCGAGCAGGTTCGTCAATGGGCCTTGTGCCGCCCGCTCCTGCTGGCGTAACCAACTGGTCGAGCGGCTGCTCAAAACCAGTCAGAATCGAGGCATGATCAACACCGCCTTCATCGAGCGGCTGAATGCCACCTTCCGCCAGCGCCTGGCCTATCTTGTCCGGCGTGGCCGCGCCCTGGCTCGGCAGGTCGAAACTCTGGAGGCTGGCATGTATCTGGTCGGTTGTGTCTACAACTTCTGTGCTCATCATAAGAGCCTACGAATTGGCCTCTGGATTACCGAGCGCCACATCCACTGGGCGCAGCGCACCCCGGCGGTGGCCGCCGGACTGACTAGACCTCTTGCAAAAGTAGACTCTTAAGCCCTTTTGAGTTCCAAGTGGCTTTGTTCATGCAACAAAGCCGTCTGCCAATGACATTTTCAACTCAGATACGCTGTCGTGATAAGGCTCGATTGCTGGCCCTCTGTTCTTGGGTCAGTGGATGAAGTTTGGTTTTCTTGGCTGGCGTGTGACTATTTGCATGTATCTTGGACAAACCTTGATAACCTGTATCGGCCAGTGTGCAGGTAGTCTGCGCTATGATGCTTCGGCTGCCCTTTGCTTGCATCCATTCGGAGAATAACTGAAAGTCATGCTGGCTGCCTTTGCCCAAAGCGGTTGCCAAGATTTCTTCGGTCTTTTTGTTAACGATCACCTGCGCTTTTTGGGTATGTCGCTTCTTTTTCCCGCTGTAATGCCTGCGTTGTCTTTTTGGGGGCGTTCAATGGGTTGTTCTGTCACATCAATCAAGACCACTTCAATTTCGAGGTCGCTGGCTTGCAGAACCTTTTTGCCAGGCAGATGAAACTGCTTCGACTTGATCAGCACGTTCTCAACTTTCTGGATGGTTCGACATACCGTTGTTTCACTCATGCCATAGGCTACTCCAATATGAAACTGGGTGCGATACTCTCGCCAGTACATCAGGGTCATCAACAATTGGTCCGCCCGTGTCAGGGTCGCTGGTCTTCCAAAATCACGCCATCCATTTTTGACTACTTCCAACATCGTTTCAAAGGTGCGGCGCGTTACGCCTGTTAACCTTTTGAAATCTTCGTCTTTCAGGTTTTTGATATTTTCGTATCTCATCCGCCTATTATCGCATATTTATGCAAGAGGTCTAATGAATGCGGGAACTGGACTCAGCGAGAAATGATAGGTTATAATCAGCATGGCGAATTAGCCTGCCGCGAGAGAAATTGGCAGCCCGAGCCAATCCGCAGATAATCATTGATCAGGTAACATCTTCAAGGAGAGAAACATGACTCACATCATTACCAGTCTTTGCCTGCGCGATGCTGCTTGCGTGGACGTGTGCCCGGTCGAGTGCATTGTGGGCGGGCAGCCGCGCGAGGAATGGCCCTGGTTCTATATTGATCCAGACACCTGTATCGATTGTGGCGCGTGCATTCCGGAGTGCCCGTACGAGGCCATCTTCCCGGAGACTGAGGTGCCGACCGCTTACAAAGCCAAAGGCGGCGAGCGCTTATCTATGCCTGCCGGGACAGCCGGGTTCACCGAAGCGTTCCAGAGCCATGACAAGAAGAATCAACCGGAGCAGTTGGTGGCTACCCGCGTGATGGCAGCCGGCGAAGTTGTCGACTTGACTAAAGACAACCAGCCCAACTATGACTTCTTCCAGAAGGGGCCGGGCTACGACGCCGCTGCATAAGACTTTGTCGCAGGATTAAAACCAGAAGCCGGGTGGGGAATTTCCACCCGGCTTCATTTTATTTATGCAGATGACAGGGCCACAAAAAAACCTGACAGATTTCTTGCGCGCTAGAAAAACAGTTTTACCAGCTTTAACACGCCCTGACTCCAGGGCACACGGTGCGAGACGCCTTTGGCGTTTTGAAACTCGCTGAGGTGCGCGAGATACCAGTCAAAGTTGCGGAGCAGCGCGTCGGTGTTGGCGTATTGGGGCTTGTAGCCTAACACTTTCTCGGCTTTCTCGATGGACACAAAGGATTCTTTGCCGACTGTTTCATAAATCCACGCATAAACGGGCGAGAGGCCCAACTGGTTTAGAATCCGCAGGGCAAAGATAGCGGGGCCCTCTGGAAAAGGGATGATCTTTTTGCCGTGACCGGCTTTATCCAGCACCGCTTGAAAGTCCTGTTTGACGGTGCGATAGTTCTTGGCTCCCACGTTGAATGTGTCGTTGGCCTTGTCTTTGGGCTGGGTGGCGGCCAAATAGATCGCCTCGCATAAGTCCTCCACATCAAGGTACTGATAAAGGTTGTCGCCACTGCCCAGGATCGGGAAATTGCGACCATCGTTGGCCCACTCGTAGAACATGGCAAAAATGCCCAGCCGTTCCGGGCCGATAAACGATTTGGGCCGAATAATCGGCACGCACAGCCCCTGATTGCGAAAGCTCAGGCAAACTTCTTCGGCCTTGACTTTGGCGATGCCATACGGCCCGACGCCGCTCACCCGGTCGGTTTCAAGCAAAGGATGATGATCCGGGACGCCATACACTGCTGTTGTTGAAATATGGATGGCGCGTTCGACCTTATGCTCCAGAGCCGACTGCATGACATTGCGCGTCCCGTCGATGTCGGTGCTAAAGATGTCCTGAGGCTTGTACAGCGGGAGCGCCGCCGCCGCGTGAACTACGATGTTCGCGCCTTCCATCGCCCGGTTGACCATACTCATATCGCGGATATCGCCGAGAATAAAATCGATCTTGTCCCGGCAGTCCTTGTAGTCAAAATCGGCGATATCCAACACGGCAACCTCGTGCCCACGCGCCAGTAAATAGCGCACCAAATTGATCCCTAGAAAGCCCGAGCCGCCCGTGATCATCCAGCGTTGTTTCTTGCCAGCCATATAAAACACTCCGTTGAGGTTAATGCCGAGAAAGCGATCTCTCGGTCAGCGATTACAATCCGGGTAAGAAGCCGCGTCCAACGACCAATCTGCGCCGTAAAAAGCAAGGTAGTCCGCAACATGCGCAGCCCAGTATGATTCAACGTGCGAACCCTGCGGGTAGACGACATACTGCACATGAACGCCGCGTTTGGCGAGCTTCTGAGCGAACAAACTGGCGTTGTCGCGGACATAATCCTGCGCGCCATGATCGATCCATATCTCGGGCGAGCCAATGTCCATGGGCGTATCCAGCAGATCAAAGGGATTGTTGTCTTTGAAATCCCCGCTGTACACAAAGAGGCTATGCCCCCCTACCCGGCTGAACAAGCCGGGATACTGGAACGCCACGCTGAACGACCAGAACCCCCCGCGCGACAAGCCACCGATAGCCCTCATGGCCGGGTCGGGCCACGCGCAGAACTGGCGCTCCACTTCGGGCAGCAGTTCGGTGGCGACGATCTCAGCGTATGGGCTGCCATCGCTGCCCTGATCCATATCGTTGCCATTGGGCATGACGATAATCATGGGCGGCAACTTGCCCGCCGCGATGCCCTGATCCTCGGCGGCGGCTAGCCCCAGCCGAACCCACTGGTCATCGTTCATAGCGTCGCTGTTTTCCACCCAGCCATGCATCATGATCAGGGTGGGATACTGCTTGCCCGTGAAGTCGTAGCAGGGCGGCAGGTAGACCCGGTAACGAACCATCGTCTCGACCAGCGCGCTGGTCATTGTCGCCTGAACGATTTGACCTTGTGTTTCCGCGCAATCGGGCGTCGGGGCCATCGTCGCAGTCGGCACGGGCAGCGTCGATGCAGGCTCAACGACAGTGGGCGTTGGGCTGCTGGCTGGCTGTGGTGTCGCTGCCGAGGATGACGCCTGACATCCAGCTAACGCCGCCCCTAAGATACCCAGCAGGATCAACCGTCGCGTCCACGCATTCACGGCGGGGATTATAGCCAGCGGGTCAAGCGTGACGCAAGCAAAGGGAAAGACGAAAGACGAAAGACGAAAGGCGAAAGGCAAAAGATAAAAGATAAAAGCCAGTTCCGGTTTTAAGATCGTTAGCGAGAGAAGCAGGCCGCACGGCGCCGACGGAAATCGATGCAAGCTTATTGCTCTGGACTAGCCTAACAATCGCTCCTGCCTGAACTGCGCAGAAGCGTTACAATGGGCAGCATGACCGAGTATATTCAGATTGAATCAGAGCCGACCGACGACCCGGCGATCATGCGGCTAGCAACTAACCTTCCGTTGAGCAACGAACGTGAAGTCTATGAGTCGCCTGAGCGGGGCGAAGAAGGCTCGGCGCTGGCGCAGGCGATGTTCGCTGTGCCGGGGCTGGCTGCGCTGACGATTGATGGGACAGAGATGCTGGTTCGGTGCGCCCCCGATGTGGAATGGCACAACCTGATCGAAGATATTCGTGACGCGCTACGGGACTTCTTTCTCTAGAAAATCATTATATGCGCCATCAATTAACCGACTTGCTGCTGCTTCACGCCGCTGAATCGGATCAGGATGTTGATGGCCTGATCGACTTCAACAGCCGATTGCATTCCAACCTGCCTGAGCCTGACCCCCGGATTGGCGAAATCGTGCGCGAGATGCTCGCGCCGGGAATGCATCCCACGATGACACGCGAAGATTTCTTTCTGGTTGAAGACTCTGAGACCCAACAAATCGTTTCCTCGCTGTGCGTCATACCACAAACGTGGACATACGCTGGAATCCCGTTTGGGGTGGGACGGCCTGAACTGGTCGGGACGCTGGCAGAATATCGGCGACAGGGACTTGTGAGCGCCCTTTTTAAGGCGGCGCACGAACGCTGCGCGGCCCTGAACTTGCCCGCACAGGGGATCACCGGGATACCCTATTTCTATCGCCAGTTTGAGTATGAATACGCGCTGGAACTGGGCGGCGGGCGCGTCATTCCGCTGGCCACCCTGCCGCCGACCCCTGACTCGGCGTTCACATTGCGCCCGGCAACGAACGATGACATCCCGATGCTGCAAACGCTCTACGACACATTTGCCAAGCGACATCTGATCACATGCCTACGGCCCGCCGAAAGCTGGCGGTATTTGCTGGAAATGTCGGATGGCAATGGCGACAAGCAGTGGTTCTATCTGATTATCCGCAACAACGAAGTCGCGGGGTATGTGGATATAGCGAAGGAAACACAGGGCAGCCGGGCCAGAGCAACCGAATTGGTATTCAACGGATCGATGCCTGAGTTAGCCGGGTGGCTACTGCCGCGCCTGCGTGACGAGATCGCCATACTCCACGCGGACGCCGCGCCCGCGATTGAATATATCTACCTGAATCTGGGTTCGCGTGACCCGATATTCCCTTATCTGGGGGCGTATCAGCCGTTCACGCAACCATCGTATGCGTGGTATATCCGAGCGCCCGATCTGGCCGGGTTTGTGACGCTGATCGCGCCTGCGCTGGAAAAGCGCATCGCTGGCGGGCCGTTGGCCGGGCTGACAACAACGCTGTCATTGGACTTTTATCGAAGCGGGCTGAAGCTGGAATTCGAAGGGGGACGGCTGACGGGCGCGGTCAACCTGCTGCCGGGCGAAGGGGTAGATGCCATGCTTCCACCGCTGGTATTCTTGCAACTATTATTTGGCTACCGTTCGACAGCCAGCCTGGCGCGGGCGCTGCCTGACGTTCGCTTGAACCAGAGCGCGCCGATGCTGGACGCGCTGTTTCCACGCCGCCGATCATGGGTCAAGCCGTTGACGTAGGCTCGCTGGCAGGCAGGGCAATCGTGAACACGCTGCCCTTGCCCAGCGCTGACTCGACGCTGATCGCGCCGCCATGCAGTTCGACAAGCTGGCGAGCAATCGCCAGCCCGATCCCCGATCCGCCGCTTTCACGGCTGCGCGCCCGGTCGCCGCGCCAGAAACGCTCAAACACAAAAGGAATATCCTCTGGCGGAATGCCTGCCCCATTGTCCGACACTCGAATTTCGGTGGCGCTTTCGGACTGAGACGCTTCGACGCGGACAAGGCCGCCTTCGGGCGTGTGGCGCAGCGCGTTCTCTAACAGATTGTTGATCGCCTCCACCAACCGATCTTCATCGGCTCGAATCGGCGCCATGGACGCGGCAACAACCGCTTCCAGACGAATATGGCGCGACTCGGCCAGCGTGGCGCGCGACCGAGCGACTTGCTCGATCATGGAGCCAATATCAACCTGTCTCGGTTCCAGCCGGAGCTGCCCTTCATCGCCCAATGACAGTGTTCGCAGGTCTTCGACCATGCGGGCCAGCCGCCGCACCTCGTGGTGCAAGTTAGCGATTTCCTGTTGGTTGGGTTTGAGAACCCCGTCCTGCATGGCCTCGATTGTCCCTTGCATGACGCTGAGAGGCGTTCGAAGATCGTGAGCCACATCGGCGACCATTTGCTTGCGTAGTAGTTGCTGCTGTTCCAGCCGGGCCGCCATCTGGTTGAAAGCCTCCCCCAGCGCGCCGAGTTCGTCGCGGGTTTTGATCGGCACACGAGTCGCCAGATCGCCCGCCTCAATCGCCAACGCGGCTTTGCGCATGACGCTCAGAGGCTTGGTGATCAGCCAAAAGAGCCATGTGCCGATAACCAGCGCAGCCACGCCAGCCGCCAGCGCAGCCAACGTCACCGACTGGGTGACCGTGTTTAGAAAGCTAAGGGTTATCTGGGCGCGATTGCCTACATCGGCAGGAACGACAATCAACGCGCCTACGGGGACGTTGTCCACCAGCACCGGCGTTCCTTGCGCGGCCTGATCCGCATCGATGCGCTGGCCGAGCAGCGCGTTTTGAGAATCCGCGACGACGATGTTATTGGCGTCGATCAGCACGAGGCGAATGTCCATCGCGCGCCACATGTTTGGCCCGCCCGGCGGCCCCATATGGCCGCCTTGCCCCATCATAGGGCCTGCGCCACCGGCTTGCGGCTGTTCGAGCATGACACCCAAAGGGCTAATCAAGGCTTCCTGAGCCTGCCGCCAATCGCCATCGGCTTTGTACTGTTCCGCCAGCAGCGGCGCAATCTGCTCCGCCCAGATTGCGCCGCTGCGGCTGGCATAGACCTCGAACTGGCGGGTGACAACCCAGCGCGTGGTGGCTGTCACCACGATCAACACTACGCCAATCACCACGGCCAGCGCGCCGATCAGTCGAAACCACAGGCTACGGAACATGGCTGGCCTCGATGGGGTCAAGGCGGTAGCCCACGCCATGCACGGTGTTAATAATTCGATCCTGCCCGGTTTGATCTTCCAATTTGTGCCGCAGGTTCTTGATATGCTGGTCGATGGTGCGCTCGTAGCCTTCATAGGCCACGCCCTGCGTCTCTTCCAGCAGCTGCAGCCGGGTCAGAACGCGCCCGGCGTTGCGCGCCAGCGCGCTCAGTATCTCGAACTCTGACGGGGTGAGAGTCAGCGGGTGGTCGGCAATCAGGGCGCGGTAGCCAGCGAGATCGAGCGTCAGGTTGCCCACACGCATCACTTCCGGGCTGGCCGCGCTGCGGGACAGCCGCCGCAGAACCGCCCGCACCCGCGCCACGACCTCGCGCGGGGAAAATGGCTTAACGACATAATCATCCGCGCCCATCTCCAACCCGATCAAGCGGTCGGCCTCGTCGCTGCGGGCTGTCAACATGATGATCGGCGTTTCCGATTCGCGGCGCAGGGCGCGGCAAACATCCAACCCATCCACGTTGGGAAGGTTCAAATCGAGGATCACGAGATCGGGCTGTTCGTGGCGGAAGGCCGCGATGGCCTGCCCGCCATCATGGATTTCCGCCACGCTGAAACCGCCCTCTTCCAGATACAAGCGCACCAGCCGGGCGATCTGCGTTTCGTCTTCGATGATCAGAATTTTTTGAGACATCATGCTAACCTTTCAGGGGATTGTGGCAAGTCTAGCACAATCCCCTGATCGAGTCTCAGCTTATACTCGCTATTTCTTTTTGATGGGCATCGGCGGGGTGTCGACGCTTACGGCGGTCGAGGTAGCGTCAACAGCGGCTGTCTCGCTGGCAGGCGGCAGCGACTGAACAGGGGCTGCGTTTGCGCTGTTGCGCCGGGTCAGCACGATAACCAGCGCAGCGATTCCAGCTAACGGCCCCAGACAGAACAGCAACCTTGCCAGCAGGCCCAAACCGATCATCAGCGGAAACGCGCCGCCCATCAAGCCGCGATGAAAACCGACTCCGCCGCTTCTCGCCAGAAAACCAGAAGCGAAGCCAAGAATCACCAGCGCCAAGCCACCCAACACCAGCCATACAATTCGAGATTTTTTCATTGACAGACTCCTTGATAGAAAACTCCTCTGGCATAACCCATCTAACGATGACTCTATCGCCAGTTTGTGTAGGAATTGTGAGGACAGTTTGACGATTCAATAAAAAACGGCGAGAGGGTTGTCTCGCCGCTTGTCGTTGTTTCTTGAAAACGCTACTGGCTTAATTTTTGGTCGATCACCCGTTCAAACGTGGAAAACGGCTGCGCTCCAATCAGCAGCGTGCCATTGATCACAAAAGTAGGGGTGGCCCGCACGCCGTAACTGACCCCTAACTGATAGCTTTGCTGAACTGCCGCACGGTATTTCCCCGAATTAACGCAATCCAAAAACTGCTGCTGGTTCAATGAGAACGTTCCGGCCAGAGACGCAAACTGATCGACGCTACTGTACCCCATAAAATTTGCGAACAGAGCGTTGTGATAATCCCAATACGCGCCCTGCTCTTTGGCGCAGCTTGCGGCTTCTGCCGCTTGCTGGCCGCCGGAGGTCGGGAAGTCATAGTAAACAAAACGAATCTGATTCCCGTATTTGTCCATCAAGGCGCTGAAGGTCTCATCATGGAACTGCTTGCAGTATTCGCAGTAAAAGTCGCTGAATTCCATGACCACGACGCGAGCGCTGGCCGGGCCAAGCGAGGGCGGCTGGCTGGCCACGGCGGCCTGATTTCCTGCCAAGCCCGATGGCAGGGCCAGCCCCAGCGCCACGCCGCCTGCCGCCACCAGAGCCAGCGCGGCTATGGCGATTAGCGCCCATGATTTCTTGATTCGAATCACATCGCCACGCGCCAGAGCAGGCGTATCTGGTTTAGGGCTGGCGGGTTGGGGCGCGGATAAAGTCACTGGAACACTCTCTTGAATTAGATCATGCTTACTATATCTCAATTATAGCCACGATGTCCATCCGCGCCGGGGCGCAACGCTGTTTTCGGGAAACTCTCAGTGGCGCTATGATTCACCATAACTGCTTGCTAACACCAGCTTATTGGAGATTTCTATGAGCAACCCGGATCGCCCGCCGCGTCAGGGTATCGCGCTAAACCAGATTCTTTCATCGGCGATATTGGTCGCCATTCTGTTGATCATCCTCGTCGTCGGTTACCTAATTGTCAATACCATGATGGCCTTTAGCGCGCCTGTCGTCGGCATTCCGCAGGCGATTGGCACACAGGCCCAGCAAGTCCTGCATCCCACCCCGACCATTATCGCTTCGCCTGTGACCGTTATCCGCCAGATACGCTCGCTGAGTCGGCTGGAAACGGTGTCTTACCGGATCGAAAAGGTGATCACTGCCGAAAGCGGCGAAGGGGCTTTCGCTTTCCTGTCAGGAGACAAGCTGCTGTTGATAGCGCAGGGCGAAGTGATCGCCGGGATCGATCTGGGGCGGATGGGCGACAATGACGTTCAGGTGATCGACAATGCTGTGACCGTGACGCTGCCTTCGTCTGAAATTTTTGTCGCCACGCTGAACAACCAGAACACCAAAGTATATGATCGGCAGACCGGGTTGTTAGGCCCGCAAATCGACCTTGAAACGCTGGCCCGGCAGAAAGCCGAAACTGCCATCCTTGACGCCGCGATTCAAGATGGCATTCTGGAAACGGCGCAAAAGAACGGCGAGCAGGTTATCAGGAAACTGCTGGAAGCGCTGGGCTTTGAGGACATCACCGTCATCACCGCGCCGCCCACTACTGACCAGAATCGGGGAGACAAGTGATTTATGGCCGTTTCGCCTGCCGAACGCGCGGCTGAACTGCGCGATCAGATCAACTACCACCTGTATCGCTATCATGTGCTCAGTTCGCCCGTGATCACCGATGGCGAGTACGACGCGCTTTTTGGGGAACTTCAGCAGATCGAAGCCGAGCGCCCAGAACTGGTGACATCCGATTCGCCTACCCTGCGCGTGGGCAGCCCGGTGCGCGACGATCTGCCTAAAGTGCGGCACATTGCCCCGGTTTTGAGCCTTTCTAACGCTTTCAGCCCTGAGGAGATGCAAGCATGGCGAGAGCGCATCGGCAAGCTGCTGCCTTCGACCGTCACGCTGGACTACGCGATGGAGCCCAAATTTGATGGGCTATCAGTGATCTTAACTTACGTAGATGGGGTGTTCGCGCAAGGAGCGACACGCGGCGATGGCGAGGTTGGCGAGGACGTGACGCCCAACCTGCGAACAATTCGCCGCCTGCCGCTGCGCATTCCGGTTCAGCCCAACGGCCCGCCCGCGCCCAAATCGCTGGTGGTGCGCGGCGAAGTGTTTTTCAAAGTGGCCGACTTCGAAACTCTCAATCGCCGGCGGGTGGAGGCGGGCGATCCGCCGTTTATCAACCCGCGCAACTCGGCTTCCGGGGCGCTGCGCCAGCTTGATCCGAGCGTCACGGCTGATCGACCGCTTGATCTCGCGGTGTACGCTGTTCTCGGCGGCGAAGGGGATTTTCCCCGAACGCAGTGGGACACCCTGCATTGGCTGGCCGAATTGGGTTTTCCCGTTCAGCTTGATCTATGCGCGCACTTTGACACGCTTGAAGACGCGGTCGCCGAACTGGATCGCTGGGAAAGCCGCCGCAAGGAACTTGAATTTGAGATCGATGGGCTGGTGATCAAGGTCAACGACCTTGCCCTGTCCGCCGATCTGGGCGTGGTGGGCAAAGACCCGCGCGGCGCGATTGCCTTCAAGTACCCCCCCGAAGAACGCACGACTCGCTTGCTTGATGTGGTCTTTAATGTGGGGCGGACGGGCGTGCTCACACCTAACGCTGTGCTTGACCCGGTCATTGTTGGCGGGGTCACCGTGCGGCAGGCGACGCTTCACAATTTTGACTATGTGACCGAGAAAGACATTCGCGTCGGCGACACGGTGATCGTCAAGCGGTCAGGCGAGGTGATCCCCTATGTGGTTGGCCCGGTGGCCGATCTGCGTGACGGTTCGGAAAAAACGATCCTTCCGCCAAAGAACTGCCCTTTCTGCCAGCACCCTACCGAACAGTCTTCCGGCGAGGTCGCGGTTTATTGTTCAAACCCGGGCTGCCCCGAACGGTTGGCGCGCACCGTCGAGTATTTTGTCTCCAAAGGCGCGATGGACATTGACGGGCTGGGGGAGCAGATCGTCCGCCAGTTGATCGACGTGGGGTTGATCCGCGATGTGGCGGATGTGTACTTTCTTGACCCGGCGCTATTGTTAGCGTTGGAGGGGTTCGCGCAGAAGAAGGTAGACAATCTAATGGCGGCCATTGACGCCAGCCGCGTTCGTTCGGTGGCGCGCGTTCTGGTCGCGCTGGGGATCAAGGGCGTGGGCGAGACTGTCGCCGCGCTGCTGGTCAGCCATTACCCGTCGCTGGACGCGCTGGAACAGGCCACGTCAGACGAGCTTCAGACGATTGAGGGCATGGGGCCGCAGATTTCGGGGGCGATTGTGGAATACTTCGCCGACCCGCGCAACCGCGCGCTGATCGATAAATTGCGCGCCGGGGGCGTCACGATGCAAGCCGAGGTCAAAGTCCGCGCTTCGGACAAACTGGCCGGGCTGACCTTTGTTCTGACGGGTTCGCTGCCCACCATGACCCGCGAGGAAGTCAGCGCGCTGATCGAGTCGCATGGCGGCAAGGTGGTTGGCAGCGTCAGCAAGAAGACCAGTTATGCGCTGGCAGGCGAGGCGGCGGGCAGCAAGTTGGATAAGGCCCGCGAGCTTGGCGTCGCGGTGATCGATGAGGCTGGGTTAAAGGCGTTAATTGCGGCGTAGTGGCTCGCCAGACTCCAAATCATCACTTGCCTCTTACCCACTCGTCGAAAAACGCGCCCGCCTTGTCGCCGAAGAACTCAACGACGATGTCGCGCATATCGTCAATACGCGCCAGGCCATAGCGATGCCGGGCGTAATAGGCGCGCAACATTTGCGTCACTTTATCCTTGCCGTAATCGTCTTCTAGATGGCTGTAGAATAACGCCCCGGCGCTGTAGACAAATGTGCCATATTCGTTGGCGCTGTACGCGCCAGCGGGCAGACCGGTGGGCATTCGGCTATCGTTGTTCGAAACATAATCATCGACATCGCGCTGATAGAAATCGCGCACACGGTCGCCAGCCGCTTGATCATAGCCATCACGGAAATAGACAATGATACTGTAGTCGGCCAGCCCCTCATCCAGCCAGGGCTCATTGATCTGATCGTTGCCGATAGCGCTGTACCACCACTGATGGGCAATTTCATGCGACAGCACAAATTCGAACAGGTTGCTCTCGCTGGCGTTCCATGCGTCGCTGTCGATGTATATCAAGCCGGGGTACTCGATCCCTAACGCTTCAATCGGCGCTTCCACTACGTCGAGTTCTGCGAAAGGATACTTGCCATACAGCCTGCCAAACAATTCAAGGGACTTGAGCGTCTTGCCCATAGCAAAGACATCCGACTTTTCGTCGCCGGGCCGCGACCAGATATTGACTGTCACGCCGTCTTGCGATTGGGTGTCCAGCTCAAATTTCGGGCTGAGGGCCACCGAAAAGTCGCGGATTGGCCCGCTGACAAACTGGTAGACGGTCGTCCCCGCGTCGCCCGGCGTCTGGGAGATAACGCTGCCCGACGCAGCGACCATCACCCCCTCAGGGGCAGTTAATGTGACATCAAATAGCGCGGACTCGCTGTAGGCCGGATCGCCCTGATCGACTGTCGGGTCTACCCACCACGCGCCATGTTCGTAAACCGACACCATCGGGAAGAAGCTGGACAGGAAAATCGCCTCGCCCTTGTCAGCGATACGCCCGTAGCTGAGTTCAGCGCCGGGCGGCAAATCCAGAATGCTGTCCATGGCAATCTCGACGCTGGCGCCCGGCGCGAGTTCCTTTCCGAGTTTGACCATCAGAACCGAGTTATGGACGGACAGCGCCGTTTCGGCTGGCTGACCATCAACGGTCACATTGGTGACTGTATGGAGCGTTTTGGAGTACAGGCCATTCGCCACCAGCCGGAATGCCACCTCAGTCAGCGTGTCGTTCGAGGTGTTGACATAATGGACGCGCTGACGCCCCCGCACGCGCACCGGGTCAAGGTCAACACGAACGTCAAGCCAGTAATGCAAACCATCGAGAAACGAGGCAATGTCTTGTTCAAAGCCGGCGCGCATGGCCTGCTGACGCTGTTTCGGGGCGGCGGTGGGTTGGATCGCCGGAGCATCTTCCGTCGGCGCGAGGGTGGCCGTCTGCTCTCTGGACGAGTCAGTTGTCGCTGCCGGGCCGGGGAACGGCGTAGCGGAACAGGCTATCGCCGCCAACAGCCAGATCAATGGCGCGCCAGGGATTCCGTGTCGATGGGCCATGCTTATGGACCTTTCTTCAAATAGGGCGACGGGCGTTTAGAAAATTGCCCTGTGTTGGCATTGTAGAACCAGATTTCACGATGAGGAAACAACCGGATCAGATCGCCGCTTCGACCTTCAGCGTTGTCGTGCACAGCCACCACCGGGCCATCATACCAGGGATTGTTGAGCGAAAAGAAGGCAGCATAATCCTGCCAATGACCGCCTCTCACCAGAATTAAGACGTTTTCGCTGTGGCGAAGTTCCTCGAATTTGTCTAACGGGGCACGAACGATCCCATACAGGCCATGCCATGCTGTCAGGCGCGCAGGCAAATAGCCCAGCAAGTTGACCGCCAGCAATGCCGCCAGCGCGGGATACACGAGCCAGTTGTCCCAGCGCAACAAGCCGCCCCAGCGTTCGAAGGTGAACACGGTCGCTCCCGCGTTGCCTGCCCGGTTTGCCAATTTTTGTAGCCCGACCATCAACAACCGAATTGTTCCGCACAGGCCCACCGCCGCCAGAATCGACATTCCAGCGTGGCCCTCATAATAGTAACGCGGGCCGTAGACTTCCGCGCCGACCCAGTAGGCCATATGGACGACAATCAGCAGCCCGGCGGGAAGGAGCAGAAGGGCCGGCCAATAGCGCTGCGGCGGGCGGGCGCGTGTCGCCCCGAAAACGACACCGGGGATTAGGGGAACCCAGCTCAAATACTGCCACCCGAACAGATCGCTAGACAGGAGTTTCACCCCCGTTTGAGCCGTGCGCAAGGCTTTTGCCAGCGTGTGCCCGTCCACGCCGCGCCCGCGCCCCGGCCCAAAACCGATCTGATCGTATGACCATACTTTCAAATACAGGTTGGTGGTCGGGTCGCCGGTCAAGATCGCGGTGCACAATGGTTGCAGCGCAACTAGCGCCAGCGCTAGCGCCGCCAGCGGCCAATAGGCCTTGACTAGCGCCCCGATCTGGCGCGGCTGGCGGACAAGCCGAACCAACAGAATGACAGCAAATGGCAGCACAATAGCCACCGCCGTCAGCGACCGGGTGATAGCAAGCATCCCAATAGACAACCCACAGACTGCTGTCCACCAGCGCGGATTGCGTCCATCAGCGCGGGCATTGTCGGCGCGCAAGAATGCCCACGCCAAAAGCGTGGCCCACAGCGCCGTGATGGGATGGCTCATAAATGTGGCAGATTGCAACAGAAATAACGGCGATGACAGGGCCAGAATCCCGGCCACCAGCCCGACCTGCCGGCCATACAATTCTTTGCCCAGCGCGTAAATCAGCCCAATTGTGATCGCGGCCAAAATTGGATTGACCAGCCAGCCCGCCCCTAACGCTTCACCGGCTGCCAGCGCCACAGGCCAGCCTATGGGATATTTCCCGACGCGCCGGCCTTCGCCCGCTGTGACCACAAAAGGCGTGAAGAATCCGGTGGGGGCCGGGGCGGACGGCGCCCACAGTTGGCCTCGCGCATAGGTCTGGGCTTGAAATAGATAGGCGATCTCATCTTCCAGATGCGGCAGCCGTTCCGTGACGGTGATCGCCATAATGATGGCGGCGGTTAGCGCCGCTGCCGCCAGCAGCGCTATCAGCGCCGCGTCGATGCGGGAATATCGTTCGTTGTCCATGCGCGGAAGTTTACCTGCGAGGGCAAACAGTTCGCAATCTCCAATCTGATTGACTATCAGCAGGGATTGCGACTCAGCGTTATGAACTTGGAACTCGGAACCCTATTGCGTGATAATACGAGTCGAACACGGAAAGGCGCATGGTGGATAACCCGTCTCAACTTATAGTCAATGGCGTCCCCACCTATGTTCACCGCGAAGGGGATGGCCCGCCGCTGGTGATGCTACATGGCATGGCGGCTACCAGTGATTGCTGGCAACGCAACGTTGAGGCGTTTCACTCGCGTTATCGGGTGATTGTCCCTGATCTGCCGGGTCATGGGCGGTCCGGGGGGCGGTCAAGACCGTACAATCTCCGTTTCTACGTCGATTGGCTGGATGATCTTCTGGCCCAATCAGGCTCGGCAGAACCTGCGGTGCTGATGGGGAACTCTATGGGCGGCGCGATCAGCCTTGCCTACGCGATGGCGCATCCGCAGCGTGCTGGAAAACTGGTGCTGGTCGATCCGCTGGGTTTGAGCGACAGCCTGCCGTGGCCAGCCGTAGCCAACGGGCTTCGCGCCCTGCCTAATATGCTGATGGCTGTGTTGACCCGAAAGGCTGATCCCTATTTGATGCGGGCTGTCAGCCCGTGGATTTTTCGGGATCCGTGGGGGTCGTCGTATGAGGCTATCACCCAGATGGCGGCTCTCAATTTTAGGCAGGGTTTCTGGTCCGTCGGCGCAGGGCTGCGCGTGGTTTTGTCGGACTTCTTCTCGCCGCGTCAACGCCGCGAGTTTCTGGATCGGGTGGCTGGTTTAAGCCAGCCAACGTTGGTCATCTGGGGTCGCCATGATGGGATGCTTCCCTTAAACCGGGCGACATCGGGCCTGTCGCGTCTGCCTCAGGCCGCCGTCGAGATTTTTGAGCAAAGCGCTCATTCCGCTATGCTGGAACAGTCCGAGAAATTTAACGCGCTTGTGAATCAGTTCTTGAACGTCGCGCCAGAGGCATAGCCAAGTCCAGCGGATCACGGCCAGCCCTTGTGTTTGAAAGCGGGCTAAAGCGCGTCATGCGCGACGCCGAACAGTTTTCAGCCATGCATTATTTTCACGCCGCCGAAGCAGCCTCTTGATTTTGACATTTGCCCCATTTGACTGCACAATGACGTATCGCGCCTCCAGATAACGGGTTTATACTATCTGGCGTTGGCGTTAGACCAAACCTGAACGTGTTGCCACCGTTCAAGAAGACAATTTTGAAAGATGCCAAAGGTTGTGCTACTCTATTTGTGACGTTTGACACAACGGGTTTTACCCCATTGTCCACGCCCGCCAATCCAATGGATTGCGCGCCGGGCAGGAGAAATCGAGAATGTCCCAGTATCTCCCGATTGCGATTCTCGTCCTCGTTGCCGTAGCCCTCGCCGTAATTGTCATTTTTATTTCCCGAATTCTTGGCCCGTTCAAACCGAACGCCAAGAAACTCGCGCCTTATGAATCGGGCATGTCCCCCATTGGCCCGGCCCTGCGCCGCCTGCCTGTCAAGTTCTATCTGATTGCGGTCTTGTTCATCTTGTTTGATATTGAAGTTGTGTTCCTGCTGCCCTACGCGGTGGTTATCCGCGAATTAGGGGTTTATGGGCTAATTGCCGCTGGAATTTTTGTGGTAGTGGTAACAATAGGCTTGATCTATGAATGGAAGAAGGGGGCTTTGGAATGGGAGTAACCAGCAAGTTAGGCGATATGGGGGTCGTCACCACGACCCTTGAACAGGCTATTAACTGGGGACGCACCCGCGCCATGTGGCCTATGCTGTTCGGGTTAGCCTGCTGCGCGATTGAAATGATGGCGACGCAAGCCTCTCACTATGACGCTTCGCGGTTCGGCATGGAATTGATGCGAGCCTCGCCCCGCCAGAGCGATTTGATGATTGTGGCCGGGCGGGTGAGCCGCAAGATGGCCCCGGTGCTACGCCGTCTTTATGACCAGATGCCTTCGCCCAAGTGGGTTATAGCCATGGGCGACTGCGCGAGCTGCGGCGGCGTCTTCAACAACTATGCGATCTTGCAAGGCGTGGATGAAATCGTCCCGGTGGATGTATACGTGGCCGGATGCCCGCCGCGCCCGGAACAATTGATCAATGGGTTCATGATGCTGCATGAAAAGGTCATGAAGTCCAAGGTTGCGGATTGGTCAAAATAACATGAGCGAAATGATGGCGCTTGCCAATCTCTTGAAAGAGCGTTTCCCGCAGGCCGTGACGGAAATCAGCGAGTTTCGTGGCGATGTGACCGCCGTCGTGGATCGCAAAGCGATTGTGGACGTGTGCGCCTATTGCCACGACACGCCCGGTTTTGAGTTCAACCTGCTGTCAGACATCTGCGGAATTGACTATTTACCAAACGCGCCGCGTTTCGGCATCGCTTATGTGATGTATTCGCTGCCGTGCAACCAGACCTTACGGCTGAAAGTCTTTGTGCCGGAAGAAGACCCGACTGTTCCCACTGTGACCGGGGTGTGGCCCAGCGCCAACTGGCCGGAGCGCGAGGTTTGGGACATGTTTGGCATCACGTTTGACGGCCACCCGGATATGCGTCGTATCCTGCTGCCGTTTGACTGGACAGGCCATCCCTTGCGGAAAGATTATCCGTTGGGATATGAAGAGGTGCAGTTTAGTTTCAACCATGAGCGCATTCAGGCCAAAAAGCCGTCTCCGAAAGAATAAGCATGCCCGGCAAGCCATTGAGCTTGCTTTGCGAGAGTGACCGATGACCGTATCCCGTTATGATTTGACTCACAGCACCGTGATTGAATCGGATCATCAGACTGTCGAAGTCGCGCTAGAGCAATTGCGCGGACACGTCAGCGATGCCGCGTTCACGGGCGACACCATGCTGCTCAACATGGGGCCGCAGCATCCCAGCACGCACGGCGTTTTGCGGCTGCTGCTGGAACTCGATGGCGAGAATATTGTGTCGTGCATCCCGGATGTCGGTTTTTTGCACACCGGCATTGAAAAGAACATGGAAGCCAAGACGTGGGAAAAAGCCCTCGTCATGACCGACCGGGTAGATTATCTCAACCCGCTGGCGAACAATCTCGCCTACTGCCTTGCTATTGAAAAACTGTGCGAACTGGACGTTCCAGAGCGGGCGCAAGTGATCCGTGTGATTATCGCCGAGCTGCAACGCCTGAACAGCCATCTGGTCTGGCTGGGGACGCATATTCTCGATCTCGGAGCCACCAGCGTCTTTTTGTACTGCCTGCGCGAGCGCGAATACATCCTCGATCTGTTCGAAATGGTTTCCGGCCAGCGTATGATGGGCAGCTATATCCGGCCCGGCGGCGTGTGGCGCGACCTGACTGACGAATTTCTGCCGGCTCTCAAGAAATTCCTGAGCTATATTTCCAAAAAGGTTGACGATTACGAACTGCTGCTCAATGAAAACCCACTGTTCAAGGATCGAACGCAGAATATTGGCGTCATTCCGGCGGACTATGCCATCGCGTGGGGGCTGACCGGCCCTAGCCTGCGCGGATCAGGAGTGAACTTCGACATCCGCAAGGCGATGCCGTATTCGGGTTATGATCGGTTTGATTTCAACGTTCCCATCGGCAAACATGGCGACATTTATGATCGCTATATGTGCCGCATCGCGGAGATGCGCGAATCAAATCTTATCATCCAACAGGCGATAAAGGCTCTGCCGGGGGGGCTGTTCCGCAGCAACAATCGCAAGTATGTGCCGCCGCCGCGCGCCGAACTGGGAACCAGCATGGAAGCGGTGATCCATCACTTCAAGCTGTGGACAGAGGGTTTCAAGCCGCCGGTTGGCGAAGTCTATGCGCGGATCGAATCGCCACGCGGCGAATTGGCTTTTTATCTTGTCAGTGATGGCAGCCCTAAACCGTATCGCGTTCACATGCGGACGCCATCGTTTGTCAATATGCAAATCTTGATGACAATCGCCAAGGGCTACCTGATCGCAGATCTGGTTGGAATCATTGGCAGCGTTGATATTGTGCTGGGCGATTGTGATAGATAAGCAGGATTGAGGAGCGACTCATGCGACAGGTTATTCTTTACCCCGACGAGGATGGAAACTGGGTCGCTGAATGCCCAAGCCTTCCGGGATGCAACAGCGGCGGGAAAAACCGGGAAGAGGCGCTTGCCAATATCCATCAGGCGATAGAACTGTTTATTGAAGATATGTTAGCCAATGGCGAGTTAGTTGCGCAGTTGTAATAAAGAACTACTTAACTTATCGTCCTGACTGAGGCAGACATGGGTCTACTGGACACACGCAAGAAAGACATTGACTACCATCTGGGCAAATACCCCGACAAGCGCTCGGCGGTGATGCCGTTGTTGTACATCGCTCAGGAAGAATACGGGCATATCACCGACGAAGCCATCGCCGAGATTTCTCAGATCGTCGATCTGGATGTCACCCACATCAAAGGGGTGATCGGCTTCTATACGATGTATTACGACAAACCTAAAGGGAAATACCTTCTCCAGATTTGCGCCGATCTGCCGTGCGCGCTCAAGGGCGCGGAGAAATTCAGCGAGCATGTGTGCGGGCGGCTGGGCGTCCAGCCCGGCCAAACCACCGAAGACGGCGTGTTCACCGTCGAGCATGTGATGTGTTTGGCGGCTTGCGACAAAGCGCCGATGATGCAGGTCAACTTTCATTATGCCGAAAATCTCGGTGAAGCCAAAGTTGACCAGATGATCGATGAGATGCGCCGTGAAGCTGAAGCCACCAAGTCATATCGGGGCAAGTGATTTCGAGCGCATCGTGGCGTTGTGGCAGGCGGCAGGGCTGCACATCAAGCCGCAGGGCCGCGACACGCGCGAAGCATTTGAGCGTCAATTGGCGGGCGGCACGCAAACGGCCATTGGCTTAGAAACCGAAGATGGGCAGCTTGTCGGGGTGACGCTGGCGACCCACGACGGGCGCAAGGGGTGGATCAACCGGCTGGCGGTTCACCCGGAATGGCGGCGGCAGGGCGTGGCGAAGCAGTTGATTGAAGCCGCCGAAGAAGCGCTGCGTCAGCAGGGGATGGATGTCATCGCCGCGCTGATTGAGCCAGACAATGAAGCCTCATTCCAATTATTTATGGAAGCCGGATATACGGACTGGCAGGGCATCCATTACGTCAGCAAGCGCAGCAGCGAGGAAGCATAGAAGGTGAGCGATGTTAACGAAGTATATTGAAGCGGCGATGAGCAAGGCGACTTACGAGATACTGGACGATGGGACATTCTATGCAGAAATCCCGCCGTGTCCCGGCGTATATGCCAACGCTGACACGTTGGAAGAATGCCGCAGAGAGTTGCAGGAAGTGTTAGAAGGCTGGATTGTATTGGGCTTGCGGATGGGACATGATATTCCGCCTATCGGTCAGGCGAGCATTGACTCAGAGCCGATAGCTGCCTGATGCCTGCCCTTAAACCGATCAAGCGCAGAGAGTTAATTAGCAGGCTTCACAAGTTTGGGTTTGAAGGGCCTTATTCTGGCGGCAAGCATCAGTACATGGTCAAAGATAGTTTACGACTAGCCTTGCCGAACCCGCATCGAAAGACTATTGGTGTAGAATTGCTTGTTCGTATTTTGCGGCAAGCAGGGATAACTCTTGACGAATGGTAAAATGCGTAATTGCAGGAACGGGATCAAACTAGCATATATTGGAATAGCGGGTGATCAGTATGGATCACCACCTTCCAGTTGATAGGACGCAACCTGATGACAGTTGAACTGTGTCAACTTGTACAAGCAGGCTTAAACGATAGCGGTGGCTATTGGTGGGAGGCGCGGTTAGCCACTGTTGAAGGCGAAGTAACTATTGCTATAGGCGAGAAATTCATAGACGCAGGTTGGGAGCTAAACAAGAAGGAAGGTGTACTAGGAGCAATGGGTTTGGGATCCGGGCTGAACGGTTTTTATGCGGCGGAAGCAGAGACAGTACGTAGAAGTCGAGCGGCGCGCGCGAAGATAGTTGCCTCACTTTTGGCTGAGGGATGGGAACCTTTTGGGACAAATGAACAGGGCCTAGTTGTAACCTTGAGACGGGATAAGACAGAACAATGATCGTAAATAACACTATTGCTTGGACAACAACTCATGTTCGATAAGGCTGACTCGTGACTCACATTATTCTGCGTGACATCGATATACCCGACATCAAGAAACTTGATGTTTACATGAAGCACGACGGCTATGAGGGCTTGAAGAAAGCCCTCAAGATGAAGCCCGCTGAACTCGTGCAGATGGTCAAGGATTCGGGGCTACGCGGGCGCGGCGGCGCGGGTTTCGCCACAGGCGTCAAGTGGAGCTTCATCCCGCAGGATGATGCATCCTTCCCGCACTATGTCACCGTCAACGCTGACGAGTCCGAACCGGGGACATTCAAAGATCGCCAGATACTGGAAAACAACCCCCACCAGATGATTGAAGGCGCGCTGATCGCTGCCTACGCCATCCGCGCCGAAAGCGTGTACATCTACCATCGCGGGGAGTTCTGGGACGCCGCCGCCGGGGTGGATCGGGCGATTGCCGACGCGCGCAAGAAGGGTTTTATCGGCAAGAACATCCTCAAGTCGGGGTGGAACTGCGAAGTTCATACCCACTTAGGCGCCGGGGCATACATTTGCGGCGAAGAAACCGCGCTGCTGGAATCGCTGGAAGGCAAGCGCGGCACGCCACGCATCCGCCCGCCCTTCCCCGCCATATCCGGCCTGTACAACAAACCTACCGTGATTAACAATGTCGAGACGCTGGCGAACGTGCCGTACATCCTCAATTATGGCGTCAAAGCCTACCGTGAAATCGGGACGGAAGGCAGCCCCGGAACGAAGGTGTTCAGCCTGAGCGGGCATGTCAACAAGCCCGGCAATTATGAGCTTCCCTTTGGCGGCGAGACCACCTTCCGCAAGCTGATCTACGAGATGGGCGGCGGCATTCCATCCGGGTTGAAGGCCAAGGGTATTTTGCCCGCCGGGGCCAGCGGGGCGATTATCCCGGCGACCGATGAAGCGTTGGATATGCCTATCGAGTATGGCAGCTTCAAAGCTAAGTATGCCTCCGATATTGGCTCGGCCTCAGTGATCATTCTCGATGAAAGCGTGAATATGGCGTGGGCCGCCTCCAAGATGACTCGCTTCTTCGCGCATGAGTCGTGCGGGCAGTGCACCCCCTGCCGTGAAGGGACATACTGGCTGGAGCGCATGTACGAGCGCATCGAACACGGCCACGCCGATATGGGCGACGTGCAGAAGATGGACAGCATCGCGGCGCAGATGCGGGGCAAGTGCATTTGCGCGCTCGGCGATTTCGCGGTCAACCCGGTGGTGATGACGATCAAGCATTTCCCCGACGATTACAAGTTGGCGATTGAGACCGGGATGATCGGCACGACCAAGCTGGCGGAACCCGCCGAAGCAGTAGCGGCGACGGACTAATTTCAGCCCACAACCACTAGGGATTTCACAGATAAAGAACCGGGACTGATTTCATGGCAAACATGGTCAAGATCACCATTGACGACGCAACCTACGAAGTTCCCGCCGGGATGAATCTGGTGGACGCTTGCAAGACGCTGGGAACGGATATCCCGGTGTTCTGCTACCATCCCAAACTGGGGCATGATGGCAATTGCCGCATGTGTCTTGTCGAGTTAGCGACACCGCGCAAGAACCCGCAATCCGACGAGATGGAACTGGCATGGTTTCCCACCCTTCAGACGGCTTGCACCCAATATGTCACCGATGGCATGACGATCCGCACGATGACCAATTCGGTTGTCAACGGGCGCAAGGAAATTCTTGAATTCCTGCTATCCAGCCATCCGCTGGACTGCCCGATCTGCGACAAGGGCGGCGAATGCCCGCTGCAAAACCTGACCATGCGTCATGGCCCCGGCACCAGCCGCATGTATTGGGACGAGAAGATGCACTTGGGCAAGCACGTCCCGCTCGGCGACCTGATCTTTCTGGATCAGGAACGCTGCATCCAGTGCGCGCGCTGCATTCGTTTTGAAGATCAAATCGCCGACGACAACGTGCTGGACTTCGATTATCGAGGCCGCAAGACGCGCATTGTCACCCACAGCGAGCCGGGCTTCGACAGCATCTTCTCTGGCAACACCACCGACATTTGCCCGGTGGGGGCGCTGACCACCGCCGATTTCCGCTTCAACGCCCGCCCGTGGGAAATGGAGCCGGTGGCGACGGTGTGCACCCACTGCCCGGTCGGCTGCAACATGAACTTTGACACCCGCACCGACCGCGACGCCGGGGGGCGGACGGCTATCAAGCGTGTCATGCCGCGCCAGAACGAGCAGGTCAACGAAATCTGGATTTGCGACAAAGGCCGCTTCGCGCATCACTACATGGATCACGCTGACCGCCTGACTGCCCCGTTGATCCGCAAGGGCGGCAAGCTGGTCGAAGCGACGTGGGACGAAGCCCTGACCAAGATCGCCGCCGAGTTCAAGAGCGTTGGCGAGGACATCGCCGCGCTGGGCGGCGGGCGACTGAGCAACGAAGACTACTACGCGATTCAAAAACTGATTCGCGGCCTTGGCAGCAATCATCTGGCTGCTTACCCTGATTACGCCCCCGGCGGCGAATATACCGCGCAGGTCGGCGTGGGCGCGGGAACGAACTTGCTGGATGTTGGCGCGGGCGATGCGATTGTGGTGGTCGCCAGTGACCTGCACGAAGAGGCCCCGGTGTGGTGGCTGCGCGTCAAGGCCGCCGCTGAACGCGGGGCGGCGCTGGTCGTCGTGAATGGCCGCGAAACGCGGCTGGACAAGTTCGCCACGCATCAGGCGCGCTACGCTTATGGCGAGGAAGTCGCCGCACTCAACGCGATGCTGGGCAGCGTCAAAGCGGTCAAGGGCGTCGATGGGTTGGATGAAGTCCTCAAAGCTGCTAAGAGCGCGAAAGCCAGCAAAGAAGCCAAAGCCGCCGCAGACGCTATCTCTGGCGCAAACAATCTGATTATTTTTGTCGGCAGCGAGGGCCTTGACTCCGCTGGCAGCAACGCGCTGGCGCAGTCGGCTGCGAACTTGCTGTTAGCGACTGGCCATACCGGGCGAGCCAACAACGGCCTGATTATCGTGTGGACGACGGCGAATGGGCAGGGCGCGTCCGATATGGGTTTCCGCCCCGACTTCATGCCGGGTTACCAGCCTGTCAAGAAAGCGGGCATGGGCTACGCCGACATATTGGCGGGGCTGACCAAGAACAAGCTCAAAGCCGTGATTCTGGCGGGGGCCGACCCGGTCTTCGATGACCCCGACGCTGAAAAAGCCCTGCGTGACACCAAAGCTTTTATCGTCGTTCAGGATATGTTCCTGACTGCCACCGCCGAACTGGCAGACGTTGTGCTGCCGACTCAAAGCGTCGCGGAGCGCGAGGGAACATTCACCAACGGCGAACGCCGCGTTCAGCGTTTCTACCCGGCCATCGAACCGATTGGCCAGAGCATGGCTGACTGGGAGATCGCCCAGATCATTGGCGAGCGATTGGGGCAGGGCGCGCCCTCGGTTTCTGTCGCCGCCCTGATGAACCGGATCACCACCGAGGTAGTTCAATACGCGGGCGTGACCTACCAGAAACTGGCTGAAGTGATCAAGCAGTTACCGGATGTCGGCGGCGAGGACCTGTACTACGGCGGGACAGCCTTCCAGAATAAACGCGGGCTGGGCATCCAGTGGCCGTCGATGGCTGAGACAGGCGCGGCGGTTTCAGCCCACCCGGCAAAAGCGGGCGAGGCCATGAAAGCTAAAGACAGCGAGGTTGTAGTCGTGCCGATCACGCTGGCGTATGACGCCGAGCCAGTCTTCGCTCGTTCAGACATGATGATCGAGCGCATACCCATGCCGTATGTCGGGATCAACCCGGCGGATGGCAAACGGCTCAAGCTGGAAAACGGCGCCCCGATCAGCCTGACGCTGGGCAAAGGCTGGATAATTAGCGGCGCGGCGTATATCGATGAAAGCGTTCCGAAGGGAGTTGTCACCCTGCCTCGTCGTTTGCAAGCGCAGGGCGCCCCTGAGGCGGCTCTGGTGGCTACCCTTGGCAAGATGGAGAAAGCGCGCGCATGAATGATGTAACCGTTCTCATTCTGGACGCAGTAGTCAAATCGGTGATTATCGCTTTCGCGCTGATCACGGGCTTCGCCTATACCACGTTGCTGGAACGCCGCTTTATCGCCATGATCCAGCAGCGCATCGGCCCGAACCGGGCCGGGCCGGGCGGTTTTTTGCAGCCCCTCGCTGACGCTGTCAAGTTGTTCTTCAAGGAAGACATCACCCCGGATGGCGCGGACAAGTTCATCTTCAGTGTCGCCCCAGCGATCACGGCTGTCCCGGCGCTGATTGTGCTGGCAGTGGTACCGTTTGGCGGCAGAGTCAACTTGTTCGGCTACGAAACAAATCTGGGCATCGCCAATATCAACGTAGGGATGCTGTACATCATCGCTGTCACCTCAATTGCCGTTTACGGGATCACGCTGGCGGGTTGGGCTTCGAACAACAAGTATGCCATGTTAGGCGGGCTGCGTTCGACCGCGCAGATGATCAGCTACGAGCTTTCGATGGGGCTGGCGATGCTTGGCCCGGTGATGCTGGTCGGCTCGATGAGCATGACGGACATCATCGACGCGCAGAAAACCACATGGCTGATCATCTATCAGCCTGTCGCGGCGATTGTGTTCATCATTACCATGTTTGCCGAGACCAACCGCGCGCCGTTTGACCTGCCCGAAGCCGAGCAGGAACTCACCGCCGGGTTCTTCTCTGAATACAGCGGGATGCGCTTTGGCGCGTTCTTTATGGCTGAATACATCAAAATGATCGCGGTCGCGGCGATTTGCTGCGCGCTGTTTTTGGGCGGCTATCGTCTGTTTGGGCTAGAAAATCTGCTGGGGGGCTGGATGGGGCCGATCATCCTGCTTGGCAAAATCTTCGTCTTCCTGCTGCTGTATATCTGGGTGCGGGCGACGTTCCCCCGGATGCGCTATGACCAACTGATGGCTTTTGGCTGGAAAACGCTGCTTCCGATTTCATTGTTAAGCGTTTGCGTGACGGCGGTTCTGATGGTGACTACCAACGTGTTTCCGGTGTTCGGGAAGTAAAGAGACGAAAGGGGAAAGATAAAAGGGAAAAGACGCCGGCACAGTCAACCTTTTTCCCTTTCGCCTTTACCCTTTCCACTTTAACCTTATTGTATTCGCCTGAACTCCTTGTGAAAGGGATGTGAGGGGATGACCGTTTTCAATGGTTTGAGAGAAGGCTTCGCGCTGATTGAGGGCATGGCGACGACCATCAAGCATGTGTTCCAACGCCCTGTCACGATCCAGTACCCTGAGAAAGTCAGGGAGCCCCGCGAGCGTTTCAAGGGGCTGCATGAATTGAAGCGCTACGACAACGGCCTTGAAAAGTGCATCGGCTGCGCCCTGTGCGCGGCGGCCTGCCCTGCCGACGCCATCTGGGTGGAAGCGGCGGAGAACACTGACGAGGAGCGTTTCTCGCCGGGCGAGCGTTACGCCAAGACCTACGAGATCAATATGCTGCGCTGCATTTTCTGCGGCTACTGCGAAGACGCCTGCCCGACTGAGGCAATTGTTCTGGAACACAAAATTGAGCTGAGTTTCTACAGCCGCGAGAGCGCGATCTACACCAAAGACATGCTGATCAACCCGCCATCGACGGGGGCGTCTGACACCCCGCAAAAGGTCGAGCCGGGGATGTTTGACCGTTCGATCCCGGAGATGGAGAACCCGAAGTAAGGCAAATGTTAGCCCGATATCGTGGCAGAATCATTATTAGTATAGGCGTCTCCATAGTATTATGCGCGTTTGTCGTTTGTGGTTGGATTTTATATGTGCGCGCATCAATAGAGCCGCCAGGTATCGGTCGAAAGGCTGAAGCAGGTTTTCGTGATGGGGCAGTTATCATTGCTGCGCTAGAGAGATACTATTCAGAAAATGGGTCATATCCTGAAAATCTTGATGCGTTGACACCAGAATATCTGGAACAAATCCCGAAAGATACGATGATTGCAAGTTGGGATTATGAGGTAACTGACTCAAGCTTTTCCCTGCAGTTTACTTACATTGGCCCTTGTGTGAACAAATGTAGTTATGATCCAGCGACTTCGAAATGGAAATGCGGCGGTTATTGCTACTAACATTGCCGGATCGTAAGGAGAGAACGCTTTGACTGTTGGAATTGTGTTATTTGCTGTGTTGGCGCTGGTGGCATTGCTATCGGCGATTGGGATGGTGACCAGCACAAACGCCGTTCACGCGGCGTTGTTTCTGGTGATCAACTTGTTCTGCGTCGCCCTGTTTTATCTGGGCCTCAGCGCGCCGTTTCTGGCGATGGTGCAGATCACCGTGTACGCCGGGGCGATCATGGTGCTGTTTCTGTTCGTGATCATGCTGCTGGGCGCGGAACGGATGCAGGCGCAATCACGCCTACGCTGGCAAACGCCGCTCGCCATCATTCTGGCTATCGCGCTGTTGGCATCCGGGGCTTTCGCTGTTCTCAGCCCGCAGATTGGCCTGACGCTGACCAGCAGCGCGCCGCTGGCCTCCCCCGCCAGCGGCCAACCCGGTTTCGGCGATCCGAAATCCATCGGGATGTCGTTGTTCACCACTTACCTGCTGCCTTTTGAAATGACGGGCATTTTGTTACTAGTAGCCATGATCGGCGCGGTGACACTGGCGAAGGACGACAAGCCCAAACGCAAACCGCAATTTCAGTCCGAAGATCGCAAGTAGGACACAGGGACACTTATGGAAGAGATCAATTTTCTTGCCCCAACGTCGTGGTATGTTGTCCTCAGCGCGGTCATGTTTATTATTGGCGTGGTCGGTGTGCTGATCCGCCGCAACGCGATTCTGGTTTTCATGTCGGTTGAGCTGATGCTCAATTCGGCGAATCTGGCGTTTGTGGCCTTCGCCCGCGCGTTTCAGGATCAGGGCGGGCAGGTGTTCGTGTTCTTCGTGATGACCGTCGCCGCCGCCGAAGTCGCGGTCGGGCTGGCGCTGATCGTGGCGATCTTCAAGACCAAGAAGAGTATCGACATTGACGAGCTTCACAGCATGGAAGGCTAATGAACATGAAGAACCTTTTGACAGGTGGTCTAGTTCTAATGACGTTAGGTGGCGCGAGTTTGCTTGGTTGGATTGGCTGGGGAGGGCCTCCCTCAACTGGTACACGGCTTTACGACCTTGGCGCTATCGGCGTCGGTATTGTACTCGTCGTCATTAGCGTGATCAAGAATCGCGCTTCAAAACAAGATAATTAGCCGAGCTTGGCTGAAATTGACTAACTGGCCCGGACACTACGAATTGCCACAGGATAAATTTGCATGAGTGGACTCTTTGGGCTGATACCCCTAATTATCGCGTTCCCCTTTGCAGGGGTGATCATCAATCTGTTCTTCGGGCGGCGGCTGATGCCGTCACGACAGAGCGTCGCGCCCGGCGTCATCGCCTCGATTATGGCCGGGCTGTCGTTTATGATCGCCGTGTTGATGTGGCTGGGCTTGCTGGCGAACCCGGCTGGCGCGGAAATCCCGTTCGCCACATGGTTAAGCATCCCTTCCGGCGACCGCGTTCTCGACATCGCATGGACGTTCAAGATTGACACCCTGTCGTCGGTGATGATGCTGGTAGTGACCGGCGTCGGCACGCTGATCCACGTCTACGCGATTGGCTACATGCACGGCGACATTGAGGAGCAGGCTAACAAGCGTCATCTCTCGGAAAAAGACGGATTAGACCTCAAACGCCGCCGTTTCTCCCGTTTCTTCACCTATCTCAACCTCTTTCTCGGCTCGATGCTGATCCTTGTCACGGGCAGCAACTACCTGATGATGTTCGTCGGCTGGGAACTGGTCGGGCTGTGCTCTTACCTGCTGATCGGTTTCTGGTTTGACGACCCGATCATGGGCATCAGCAATTCGGCGGCAGGCAAGAAAGCCTTTATCGTCAACCGTGTTGGCGACTTTGGCATGGTGATCGCGATCATGCTGATTTTCTGGACGTTCGGAACGCTGCAATTTGGCGACGTGTTTGCCCGCGCCGAGTGCATGAAAACAGGCGCGCAGGCTGAATGCCTGACCGTTCACGCCGGAGCAGGCGAAGCGATCGTTGAAGGCGAGGGCGAGCATGCTGAAGCTGCCGCCATCACCACGCCGATCTCGTTTGGATTTGCCATCGTGCCGCTGGGCGTGGTGGTGACTATCATCACGCTGATGTTGTTGCTTGGCGCGACGGGCAAGAGCGCGCAAATCCCGCTATTTGTCTGGCTGCCGGATGCGATGGCTGGCCCGACTCCGGTCAGCGCGCTGATCCATGCCGCCACGATGGTCACGGCGGGCATCTACATGATCACCCGCAGCAACGTGTTATTTGCGATGGCCCCCGCCAGCGGGAACGTGGTCGCCATTATCGGCGCGCTGACGGCCTTTGTCGCGGCCACCATCGCCGTCGGGCAGTTCGACATCAAGCGCGTGCTGGCCTATTCGACCATCAGCCAGCTAGGGTTCATGATCGCGGCGGTGGGGATGGGCGCGTATGTGGCGGGCATCTTCCATCTGGCGACCCACGCCTTTTTCAAAGCGTTGTTGTTCCTCTCTTCCGGCTCGGTGATTCACGGGATGGAGCATGGTCATCATGCCACCGCGCATCACGGGCATGAGGAGCATCATGGGCACGACGAGCATCCGTTTGATCCGCAGGATATGCGGCAAATGGGCGGCCTCTCCAAAAAGATGCCGCTGACCACATGGGTGTATATCATCGGCTCGCTGGCTCTCGCGGGCATCCCGCCACTGGCCGGGTTCTGGAGCAAGGACGAAATCCTGCTGGACGCCAGCAAGGAAAACATGCTGGTCTATGTCCTGCTGACCATCGCGGCGTTCTTTACCGCGTTCTACATGGGGCGGCAGGTGTGGATGGTCTTCTTCGGCCAGCCGCGCACCGAGGCGGCAGGCCACGCCCACGAAAGCCCCGCCGTGATGACCACGCCGCTGGTCATTCTGGCAGCTTTGTCAGTATTGGGCGGCCTGATGAACCTGCCGTTTGAGGGGCTGAACGGGCTGGCAGTGTGGCTGCACGAGTCGGTGGTCAATGCCCACGTTGAGGCGGTCTTCTCGCCGGTCGTGGCGGGTATCTCGACCATGCTGGCGCTCATCGCGATTGGCGTCAGCTATGCCATCTACGGCGCGAAACCGCTGGCGGCAGGCCAAAAAGACCCTCTGGCGGTCACTGGGCCGCTGTTTACATTCCTCAACCGCAAATGGTATTGGGACGAATTTTATGCAGGCACTATTATTCGGTTCTATAACTGGGCAAGCAAGTTCCTCGCCGACGTGATCGACTGGCGGTTCTGGCACGACTACGTGCATGACACCATCATCACTCGCGGCCTGTACGTAGGCTGGTCCAAAATCCTTAGCCAGCCGATTGACAAGGGTATCATTGATGGCGCGTTTGACGGCATCGGCAGGCTGGTGAGGGGGTCGTCGAGCAGCCTGCGCCGGACTCAGACCGGCTATGTCCGCAATTACGCGCTGGCAGTGGCGGCGGGCGTGGTTATTATTGTCGCATTCTTGATCTTCCAATTCGTGCGCTAGCTATCACGAGGAGCAATCATGGCTTTTCCGACTTTTCTTACGGTTATTCTGGCCCTGCCTCTGGCTGGCTTTGCCATCGTAGCCCTGACACCCCGGCGGTTCGAAGAGTTTATCAAGTGGATCGCGGTCTTCTTCTCGGCGGTCACTTTTGTCGTGTCGCTGGGGCTGCTGGCGCAGCCGTTCGCTCAGAATGGCGGACTATTATGGCTGGGCAAGGCCGAGTGGATACCCAGCGCCAACATTAGCTACGCGCTTGGGGTAGATGGCGTGAGTATTTTGCTGGTCTTGCTGACCACGCTTCTCAGCCCGATTGCCATCCTGTCATCATGGACGAATATCACCGAGCGGGTCAAGGAATACTACGCTTTTATGATGCTGCTCGAAGTGGGCATGATCGGCGTGTTCGTGTCGCTTGACCTGTTCCTGTTCTATATCTTCTGGGAATTCACCCTCGTGCCGATGTACTTCCTGATTGGTATCTGGGGCGGCCCACGCCGCCAGTACGCGGCTATCAAGTTCTTCCTGTACACAATGGCCGGGTCGATCCTCATGCTGCTCGCGATCTTGTGGCTGGGCATCAACGGCGGGACGTTCTACCTGCCGGATTTGATCGCCAACCTGACGATCCCGATTGAGACCCAGCGCATCCTATTCCTCGCGTTCGCGCTGGCGTTTGCCATCAAAGTTCCCCTGTGGCCGCTGCACTCATGGCTGCCCGATGCCCATGTGGAAGCGCCAACGGCTGGCTCGGTCATTCTGGCGGGCGTCCTGCTAAAGATGGGGACGTATGGCTTTGTGCGCTTCAACTTGCCCTTGTTCCCGGAGGCGTCGCGCGAGTTTGCCCCATGGATCGGAGGGCTGGCGGTGATCGGCATCATCTACGGCGCGTGGGTCAGCTTCGCCCAGACCGATGTCAAAAAGCTGGTCGCTTATTCATCGGTGAGCCACCTCGGGTTTGTGATGCTCGGCATCTTCTCGTTTAGCTCGATAGGCATTCAGGGCGCAATTTTGCAAATGGTCAATCACGGCATCTCGACGGGCGGCTTGTTCTTGATCGTCGGCATGTTGTACGAGCGTCGCCACACCCGCGAACTGGATCAGTTTGGCGGCATCTGGAAAGTGATGCCCATCTATGGCGCGCTTTCGCTGATCATTGCGCTCTCGTCGATGGGCTTGCCGGGCCTGAACGGGTTTGTCGGCGAGTTCACCATCCTGATGGGGTCGTTCAACTCCCCGGAGTTGGGGTCGGTGTGGTTCACCATCTTGTCCACGCTGGGCGTGATTATGGCCGCCGTGTACCTGCTGTGGATGTTCCAGAAGGTTTATCTTGGCCCGTTGGACAAAGACGAAAACAAGAAGCTGGCCGATGTGAACGTGCGCGAAGTGATCACCCTCATCCCGCTGCTTGTCTTCATCTTCTGGATCGGGCTGTTCCCGGACGTATTCTTCAAATTGATGGAGCCATCGGTGCAGGCGCTGCTTCAGAACATTCCGGCAGTGGCGATGAAATAGAGATTAAAGGCGAAAGGATAAAGGCAAAAGGGATTTCCCTGCGCCTTTTCCCTTTTCACTTGTTCCTTTCCCCTTGCACCTTAGGGAGATAGCATGACCCTTCCGACGCTGGAAACGATTAACCTGCTGGCCGTGATGCCCGTCCTAACCCTCGTCGGGTGGGGATGCCTAGTGCTGGTGTTTGACCTGTTCATCCCCGCCACGCGCAAATACTGGACGGCATGGCTGACTGTGTTAGGGTTGGGGCTAACGGCGATTGTGCTGGCGGTTCAGGCCATGGCCTTCTTGCCGGGGCATCCGCAATCAGCGTTTAACGGAATGCTGACTGTCGATGGCTTTGCTTTGTTTCTGCAAGCCATCTTTCTGCTGGCGGCCTTTGTCGGCGTGTTGATGGCGCTCAACTATTTGCCTCGCCGGGGCATCGAGCGCGGCGAATATTACACCCTGCTGATCTTCACCACGACGGGCATGATGTTCATGTCTATGGCCGCCGATCTGGTCGTGGTGTTTTTGTCGCTGGAACTGCTCAGTATTCCGTTGTATATCCTGTCGGGGTTCGCTCGCCCGCGTGTCGATTCTGAAGAATCGGCGATGAAGTATTTCCTGCTCGGCGCGTTCGCCAGCGGATTTCTGGTCTACGGGATCGCGCTGGTGTATGGCGGCACGCAAACAACAGCCCTCTCAGGCGTGGTCAAGGCGATTTCAGGCAGCGCGCCAAACCTGCCGCTGGCGATCATCGGGCTGGGGCTGATACTGGTGGGGTTGTGCTTTAAGGTCGCGGCTGTGCCATTCCACATGTGGACGCCCGATGTGTATCAGGGCGCGCCGACCCCGGTCACCGCGTTTATGTCAGTCGGCGCGAAAGCAGGCGGCTTCGCCGCTATGCTCCGAGTGTTGGTCGCCGCTTTCCCGGCCATCTCCGGCGAGTGGGGCGCGCTGATCGCCGTGATCGCGCTGCTGACGATGATCGTCGGGAATTTCGTGGCTATTTCCCAGACGGACATCAAGCGGATGCTGGCCTATTCCAGCATCGCCCATGCCGGATACATTCTGGTCGCGCTGGCGGCTGCCGCCGATCCGAAAGTGGCTCCCTTCGCAGTGAGCGCGGCCCTCTTCTATTTGCTGACGTACACCTTCACCAATCTAGGCGCTTTCGCGCTGGTGATCGCTGTCGAGAAAGATGACGGCACGGGAACGCTCATTGACGACTTTGCCGGGCTGGGCAAAGCCAAACCGATGATGGCAGCGGCTATGGCGGTTTTTATGCTGTCGCTGGTGGGTTTCCCGCCCACCGCGGGGATGGTTGGCAAGTGGTTTGTGTTTCAAGCCGCCATTCAGGCATCAAACACGAATGTATTGCTGCTCATCGTCACGATTGTTGGCATCCTGACCAGTGTCGTGAGCGCGTTTTACTACATGCGGGTCATTGTGGTCATGTACTTCCGCGATGGCGCAGGCAACGCTGTGATGCGCCCCCCGTTGGCGGCGGCCACCGCAGCGATGGCGATTGGAACGCTGGCTCTGGGGGTAATCCCCGCGCCGATTTTTCAAATGGCGCAGCAGGCGCTTCTTAAGATAGCAGGCTGACTCTAGCACAAGACAAAAAGAGCCATCCATTGGGATGGCTCTTTGATTTCTGGCAAACGCCTCAGGCTGCGCGTTCCTGCGCGGCGTTTTTCCGCAGCCGCATGGAGCCGATGGACTGCGTGATCGCATTCAGGTTTTCATGATACAGGGCGATTAGATCATCTTCGCTGCCCATATAGGCTTCCAACGTTGTGGACGCGCACACGGTACATAGCGGTTCGCGCTTCAAAGCAGGATCGAGATGCAATGCGTTGACCAAGGATCGTAGCGTGCGTGTCAGGGCCATCGAGTGCGGATCGCTGAGAGGGCGCTTCGTGACCCACGCCATCAGGTCAGCCCAACGGCGGCCTACACCGCTGCTCATTCGCGCCATGCCGAATTCAGGGTAATAATGGCTTTCACGCGCTACAGTGGCAAAACCCATAATGTGTATTCCTATGCTACGGTATTGAGTATTGTTTGAGTTTAGTTCCATTTTGGCTGGAAACAATACATAGACGGATAGGGTTCGGTTAGAACAGCGTTATAGCTTTTCAGTCGCTGGCATGATGCTGAAGGGGTCGCCGTGCTACAATCATTACTAGGGCCTTATGCTAGATCGGGAAGGCTAACGGCTTGATTTGCAGGAAGTTAGCCTTGCCGAGAAGACGATTGAGATAAATGCACAGGGTATGCGCGGTCAATTTAGAATAGAGACGAGCGCATAGA
>Ga0210377_10000189_pt1 | contig 58947 bp, 44 predicted proteins | sample PLM4_65_b1redo_FD_155480 | JGI IMG/M metagenome (GOLD analysis project Ga0210377, IMG submission 155480) | Groundwater sediment microbial communities from an aquifer in East River, Colorado, USA - PLM4_65_b1 redo | ecosystem: Environmental > Terrestrial > Soil > Riparian zone | place: USA: East...
CCTACGCCGCCCGCGGCCGTGAGCCCCTCGATCTGGAACTCGCGCGCCGGGTCGGGGCCGGCCAGGGTGTTGTTGGCGACGTACGACCGGCCGAGCAGGATCAGGCCGCCCCACTGACCCGTCAACGGCTGCACATCCTCGATGTTGTCGTACGGGGCCGTCCCGGGCATGTCGCGGACGTTGTCGTCGAGCATGTCAGTAAAGACGATGGGCTGGTTCGGGGTGCCGAGCGCCTGGATCTTGGAGCCGCGCGTGATGATGAGGGTGCCGGGGTTGTTGAGTCCCGGATCGGACTGCTGGCCGCGCACCACGGTCCCGGCCTCGATGGTCAGAGTGGCGCCGTTCGTGACGTAGATCGGCTTGTCGAGCACGTAATCGTTGTCCGCGGTCCAGGTCTGCGTAGTCGTGATGTCGTTGCTGATCAGGACCTGGGGCACCGGCGGGAAGTAGCCGACACGCGCCAGGGTGGTCCAGCCCGCCGCCCAATTCTCGGTCGGCGAGAAGGCGCCGCGGTACGGGGCCGGGGAGAAGAAGCCGTCGTTCGGCGGGACACGATTGGTCAGGGTCAGCGCTCCCGCCGGCGTCGGCCGCGGGTCGAGGCTCGTGATCGGGTCGGGCAGGGTCGGCAGGCCGTTGTCCTCGCGCACCAGAGCGCGGATCGGCAGCGGGTCGGCGCACGGGATGTAGGCGTTGTCGAGCGCGGCGTTCGCAAACGCGTTGAACTGGCTGTAGTGGATCTTGCCGGTGTCGCCGCCGTAGGTGGGCGCGTTGTCGACGCAGGTCTCGCCGCCCGGACAGTCGGCGGTCGCGCAGCAGAGCTGGGCGGTCGTGACGCTGCACCGCCCGCCCGGCTGGTTCGCATCGTAGCCGAAGCAGTAGAAGGTGTTGTCCTGCAGCTCGAGCTGGAAGTCGGAGTCGGGTGCCCGGTACAGGACGCCATCCGGCACGTAGTCGGTCGTGGCCTTCTGGGTGGAAGTATTGGCCCCGGTGCAACTCGTCCCGGCGCCCTCGACGAGCATCGTGGCACCACCGAAGTCGAGGAACGCGGAGTTGTAGTACCGCCCGCCCGCCGCGTCGCGGAAGTGCAGTGCGGTGTTCCTGACCTTGTCGGTGTACGCCTTCTGGCCGAGACCGATGGACGTCACGTTGTAGAAGGTCGGGATCGAGAACGGCTGGCTGCCGTCGGGGGCGTTGCCGCCGTCGTGCTCGCCGCCCTTGTCCGACTTGTCGGTTCCGGGCGTGCCTTGAAGGACCATCGCGAACTGGACCTTGCCGCGGTACCCCTCGTCGTAGTCCAGACCGTCGTCGCCGCCGTTGGCCGAGATGATGTGCTTCATGTTCACGGTTCCGCCGAACATCTCGATCCCGTCGTCCTTGTTCTGGAACACCTCGACGTAGTCGATGTCGGTCTCGCGGCCCACGGCCCCCAGGGTCAGTCCGTTGATCTCGTTGTTGGCCGAGAGGTTGAATCCGCCGTATCGGATCGAGACGTAGTTCAGGAGGCCGCTGTCATCGTCATCGTTGCCGCCGTTGCCGTACAGACCCAGGCCGCCCGGCGCGGTCAGACCCTCGATCTGGAACTCACGGGTCGCATCGGGGCCGGCAAGGGTGTTGTTGGCGACATACGACCGCCCGAGCAGGATGAGACCACCCCAGCGCCCGGTCAACGACAGCGTGTTGTCCAGGCTGTCGTAGGGCGGGGTCGCGAGCAGGCCGTAGGTCGAGCCGACGTTGCTGTCGGCGGTGTCGGTGAAGACGATCGGGTCGGTCGCCGTCCCGGCGGCGTGGATCTTCGACCCGCGCGTGATGATGAGTGTCCCGGGGTTGTTGAGCCCCGGGTCCGATGCCTGGCCGCGCACCACCGTCCCCGGCTCGATGGTCAGGGTCGCACCATTGGTGACGTAGATGGGGAAGTCGAGGATGTACTCGTTGTCGGCCGTCCAGGTCTCGCTGACGGTGATGTCGGCGCTTATGGTGATGAGCGCCGCGCGCGCGTCGCCGGTCGCGAGACCGAGCGCGCCCGCCAGGAACGCCGCGGATATGCCGATGGTCCGTCCAAGTCGGTTCATTTTCACGCCTCTCCCTCCAGGAGTCGTCTGCCGAGCGCTGTCGCGCGTCATGGTTCCCTGACGCCGCCGGAATGTACCGGGGTCGTGTGACGGCTCTGTGACCGGTTGGCAAAGAGCCTGGAACGGCGGCGGGCGCGCCGGGCGAGATGTTCCGCGACTGTCACAGAGAATCCGTGGTCCTGCGCCGGCTTTTGCGGTCCACTTCCCCACATGACGACCAGCATGGAAACCGGCACGGGGAGGCGCGCGTGAGCCGCAGCCCGGCCGTCGACGCCTACCTGCGTGACATCGGCCCGGCGCCGCGCCCCGGCGCCGGCGAAGAAGCGGCGCTGGTGGCGCGCGCGCGCGGCGGCCCCGGGGCGGAAGAGGCGCGCCGCGCCCTCGCGACCGCGCACCTGCGCTTCGTCGTCAGCATCGCCGCGCGCTACCGCAACCTCGGCCTGCCCTTCGAGGACCTGGTCAGCGAGGGAAACCTCGGGCTGATGCAGGCGACGCGTCTCTTCGACGCCGCGCACGGCACCCGGTTCGTGACCTACGCCGTCTACTGGATCCGGCGCGCCATCCTGCGTGCCCTCGCCGGGCATCGCAGCCTCGTGCATGTGCCGTGCAATCGACGCCGCCGAGTGCGCAGCGTGCGCGACGCGGAGCGCGCCCTCGCCGCCGAGACCGGCCGCCTGCCCACACCCGAGGAGGTGCGGCGGCGCACCGGCCTGAACCGCCGGCAGATCGAGGACCTCGAGGGTGCCGATGGCCTCGTGCTGTCGCTCGCCGCACCCATATCGGAGGACGGCGACCTGTCGGCCATGGACCTGCTTCCGGCGGCCGAGACCGAAAGTCCGCACCACCACCTGCGGCGGCGTGACGCCGCCGATCGCGTGCGCTGCGCCCTCGACCGGCTGCCGGAGCGCACGCGCCTGGTGATCGCGCGCCGCTACGGTCTCGACGGAGACGCCCCCGAGTCGCTGCGCGAGCTCGCCGGGCGGCTGGGCGTGACCGCCGAGGCGGTGCGGTTGATCGAGGCGCGCGCGCTGGCCGGACTGCGCCGCGCGGTGATCACCTGCGCCCGCGCCCACCGGCGCGGCGACCCGGGCTGCGCGCGCTCAGCCGGCGCGGCGGGTGGCGGATCGCGCCCGGCGGCGGGCTATCCGCGGGCTGCGGGCGCCGGCCGGCCGCTTGCGCGCGACCTTCGGCTTCCGCGCCATCCGCGGCGCCACGCGGGCGTTACGGAAGATCACCTTGCGGCGCAGGACGTCGGCCAGAAGATCGGACTTCTCCTCGACGGCGTGGCGCTCGACCCCGAGGTCGCCGTCGGCGACCAGGGTCAGGATCATCCGTTCGGGGGTGACACGGCAGCGGATGTCCTGGACCCGGCGCGAATGCCGCCGGTCGAGGGCGTCGGCCAGGCGGACGATCGCCGCCAGCCGCGCCACCAGGCGCCGATCGTCGCGCGGCAGAGTCGCCCAGGCACGATGCCGGCGGCCCGGGGCGCCGCGCCTGTGGAAGCGCGCCGCCAGCGCGATGAGCTCGCGCTCGCGCGGCGTGAATCCCTCGAGCTGGGCATGCGACAGGAGGCTGTAGGTGTGCTTGTGGTGCCCGCGGTAGCTGACGACGTAGCCGACGTCGTGCAACAGCGCGGCGGCCGACAGCAGGTCGCGCGCCCCGGGGTCGAGATCGATCGGCCCCGCCAGCTGGTCGAAGATCCGCTCTGACAGCCGGCGGACCTGCCGGCCGTGGCCCTCCTCGTAGCGCAACGACCGGCCGAAGTCCTCGGCGGCGGCCAGCCGGCGGCGCGCCGGCGCTATCGCCGCCGTCCGGCCCGATCGACGGTGCAGCATCCGCTCGAGCAGGGCGTGGCGGATGCCGCGGCCGTTGACGCGCAGGTGGTTCACCTTGAGCCGCACCATCACCTCATAGAGGACGGCGGCGCCGGCGATGATGATGTCGGCGCGGTCGGGCGACAGGCCCGGCATCTGCCGCCGCTGGACGAGGGTGCGGCGCATGAGGGCGCTGAGAAGATGGAGCAGCTCGGCCTGGGTCATCTCGAAGCCGTGCGCCGGCCGGCCCTGCAGCCCGCGCCGCGCCATGGCGATCTGGGCCAGCGACGTGGCCGTGCCACCCGAGGCGATCATCACCATGGGGGGCGGATCGGCGTGTAGACGCGCCGCTTTCAACCGCCGGCGGATCGCCCGCTGCATCCGGCGGAACTCCCGCCGGCGCACCGGATCCGAGACCCGCGATTCCTCGGTCAGGCTGACCGCGCCGAGGCGCACCGAGCTCACCCGCTGCACATGGTTGCCGAGCGCCAGGACGATCTCGGTGCTGCCGCCGCCGATGTCGACCACGGCGCAGGGCTGGTCGCCGAGATCGAAGCTGTGCGCCGCGCTCTCGAATGCCAGGCGCGCCTCCTCGGCCTCGGAGACGACGCGCAGGCGCAGGCCGGTCTCGGCGCGCACGCGGTCGACGAAGGCCCGCCGGTTGGCGGCGATCCGGATGGCGCTGGTGCCGACGACCGCGAAGCGGCGCGCGCCGCGCTCGCGGGCGATGGCGGCGAGGCGGCCCAGCGTGACCAGCGCCCGGCGCATCGCCCGGCCCGACAGCCGGCCGCGGGCGTTGAGACCGGAGGCCAGGCGGACGACCTCTTTCTCGTCGTCGAGCACGCGCCGATTGCCGTCGCGATCGACACCGACCACGAGCGAGCGGATGGTGTTCGATCCGACGTCGATGACCGCGACCGCGCGCGCCTTCACGGCAGCACCGACCCGGCCACCGGCCGGAACCGGGCGGCCATCGTCAGCGCGCCGGCGACCAGGGCGCGGCGCTCGCGGCGCAGCGCCGCCGGGATCGCCGGCCCCGCTCCCCTGCCCCGCCGCAGCAGCGCCAGCAGCACGTCGACATCGTGCAGTCGGCCGAGCTGCTCCTGAATGCGCCGGGCGGCGCCGATGGCGCGCGCATACCGGCCAAGACCGAGCTCGTTCATCAGCTCGAGAGTGTAGCGGTATTTCTTCACGGCGATGCGCAGCCGATGCAGGTCGGCGGCGCGACCGCTGCGGGCCCGCTCGAGGCCTCGGCCCACGGCGGCGGAGCGCGCCGCCAACAGGCGCGCGGCCACGCGGGCGAGAGCCGGCGCCGGCACCGGTGGCAGGGCGCGCAGAAGGACCCGCAGGCGGCGCCGGAGGCCGGGGACCGGCAGCCCGGCGACGCCTCCACCCGGCGGCGCGCCGATCCGATCGCGTGCAGCCGACCCCGGCCGAGCGCCCGCAGGACTGTCGGCTCGGGCCCGCTCGGCGGCCCCGGCCCGTTTCGACGCCGCAATCCGCGCCCGGCGGGCGCGCGCCTGCAGCCCCGGCCGCAGCGCCAGAAGCGCCCGGCGATCAGCCGGAGCACACCGGCCGGCGACGGCGATCAGCGTCTCGAGCAGGACGTCGGCGTCGCGCACCTCGGCGAAGCCGCGGCGGATGCGCCGGGCGCGCCGGCGGGCACGCGTCCGCTCGCGCTCCGGCAGCGCGAAGGCGAGAAGGTCGATCGCCTCCTGCAGCCGCCGCGTCGCGACCCGCAGGTCGTGGATGTCGTCGGGGCGGGCGCGCCGGCACACATCCTGCCGCCGCTTCAGGACCTCGCTCGCCCGCCGCTCGAGCAGCCGGCGGGCCGCGGTCGTCACCACGCCCTGGCGCATGGCGGCATCCTACCCGAATCGGGTCTCCCGGTAATTCCCGGAACCCCTTGTTTCACAATATGTTGCCGATTCGACACCGACCTGTCACGGGAGAGAGTCCGTCATCCTGATATACTGTGTGCCGTTCACCCATGTCACCCACCCGGAGTGCACCACGCGTGAAGGTCCGCACCGCGTCCCGTTCCCGGCGAGCCGGCCGCCTGATCGTCGTCGAGGGGATCGACGGATCGGGCAAGAGCACGCAGATCCAGCTTCTGCACAAATGGCTCGAGGCGCGCGGCATCGAGGTGGTCTTCACCGCCTGGAACTCGTCCGACCTCGTCCGCCAGGCGACCAAGCGCGGCAAGAAGAAAAATCTCCTGACTCCGACCACCTTCAGCCTGCTGCACGCCACCGACTTCGCCGACCGGCTGACCTACAACATCGTCCCATACCTCAAGGCCGGCATCACGGTGCTCGCCGACCGCTACATCTACACGGCGTTCGCGCGCGACGCGGCGCGCGGCGTCGACCCGCAGTGGGTGCGCGACCTGTACGCCTTCGCGCGCAAGCCCGACGCCGCCTTCTACTTCCGCGTCCCGATCGAGGTGGCCGTCGGCCGGCTGCTCGGTTCGCGCGCCAAGATCAAGTTCTACGAGGCCGGGATGGACCTCGGGCTGAGCGCCGATCCGGTGGAGAGCTTCCGGCTTTTCCAGGGGCGCGTGATCGACGAGTACGACCGGCTCACGACCGAGTACGGCTTCCGGGTGATCGACGGCACGAAGAACATCGACACCCAGCAACGCCAGGTGCGCGACATCGTCCGCCGGTTGTATGACGAGCCGGCCGCGGAGGCCTCGTGACGCGCTTCTTCGGTCCCGGCCTGCCGTACGCCGACCTCGGCGAGCTCAAGGGCGTCCTGATCACCCTCGAGGGGACCGACGGCGTCGGCCGCTCCACCCAGCTCGTGCAGCTCAAGCAGTGGCTCGAGGTGCAGGGGTACGGCGTCATCGACACCGGTTGGACGCGTTCCGAGCTGATGTCCGAGACGATCATGGCGGCCAAGGCGGGCCACACCCTCAACCAGCTCACCTTCACCCTGCTGTACGCCACCGATTTCGCCGACCGCCTCGAGAAGGTGATCATCCCGGCGCTGCGCTCCGGCTTCGTCGTGCTGGCCGACCGCTACGTCTTCACCGCCTTCGCGCGCAGCGTCGTGCGCGGCGCCGACCCGAGTTGGATCCGCAACGTCTTCGGCTTCGCCCCCGTCCCCGACATGACGCTGTATCTGAAGACCGACGTCGACACCCTGATGCCCCGCCTGCTGCGCAACCGCCGGGTCGATTTCTGGGAGGCGGGCATGGACATGCACCTGCACACCGACCTGTACGAGTCGGCGCGACGCTACCAGTGGCGCCTGATCCGCGAGTACAACCGCATGTCGCGACAGTACGGCTTCGACGCCATCGACGCGGCGCTCGACCCCGGGGAGATCCAGGAGCGCATCCGCCGCAAGGTGCAGGGGCTGCTCGAGGAGCGCCGCATGCAGACGCTCACCGACAATCTCGAGGCGCTCCGGCCGCTGCTGTTCGAGGAGGCGCCGACGCCGGCGGCGCGCGGCGGCCGCGGTGCCGCGGCGACCCGCACGGCCGGCGCAACCACGACCGCCTCGCCGGCCGTCCTGGTGCAGGCCCCCCGCCGGCGGGGTGACCTCCCCGACGCCTGAGCCTTCGGCAGACCATGCGCCTCTACCTGCTGCGCCACGCCGTCGCCGCGCCCCATGACCCGGTCCTCTGGTCCGACGATCGCGACCGGCCACTGACGGCCGACGGCATGCGCCGCATGAAGCGGGGCGCGCGCGGCATGCGCCGCCTCGGGATCCGCTTCGACCTGATCCTGTCGAGCCCGCTGACGCGCGCGGTCGAGACGGCGCGGATCGTCCTCGCCGCGGGCGGCGGCAGCCCCGACCTGCGTCTGCTGAAGCCGCTGGCGCCGGGCGGCGGAACGGGCGGGGTGCTGGCGGCCCTCACCGGCCTGCCACCGCAGTCGCGCATCCTCCTGGTCGGCCACGACCCCGATCTTGGCCTGCTGGCGGCCGGGCTCGTCCTCGATCGGCGCGGCGAGATGCCGCTGGAGTTCAAGAAGGGCGGGCTGTGCCGGATCGACACCGAGGGCGCTCCCCGCCTCGGGAACGGCCGCCTCGTCTTTCACCTGACTCCGCGCATCCTCAGACGTCTCGGCGGTCCGGCACGGTGAGCATCGCCCCCGGCGGCATCGGCGCGTGATCGCCGCGCGCCGCCGCGCAAGCGCCGCCGCGCGCCCGATCGCAACCCGCCTGCCTGTCGCGCTCCTGCTCGCCGTGACCGCTCTCGGGTCGTGCCGGCGGCCGGCCGCCGAGCCCGACGACGCCGCTCCCGCCGGCGGCGCGTTCGCCTTCGACGCCGCCCGGGCGTCCTACGTCGGCCGGGCCGCCTGCGCCGAATGCCACGCCAGGGAGGACGCCCTGCTGCGCGGCACCGACCACGAGCGCGCGATGCAGGAGGCGACCCCGGCAACCGTCCTCGGTGATTTCTCCCCGTCGACCTTCACGAAGGACGGCGTCACCACGACCTTCTTCCGGCGCGACGGCCGGTACATGACGCGCACCGACGGCCCCGACGGGCGCCCGGCCGAGTACGAGATCGCCTACGTCTTCGGGGTCGACCCGCTGCAGCAGTACCTCGCGCGCTTCGGCAACGGCCGCCTGCAGGCGCTGCCGATCGCCTGGGACACGCGGCCGCGCGCCGCCGGCGGCCAGCGCTGGTTCCACCTCTACCCGCTCGAGACGATCAAGGCCGGCGACCCGCTGCACTGGACCGGCCGCTTCCAGAACTGGAACCACATGTGCGCCGAATGCCACCTCACCAATCCGCGCAAGGGATACGACGCCGCGACCGGCGCCTTCGCCACGACCTGGTCGGAGATCGGGGTGTCGTGCGAGGCCTGTCACGGCCCCGGATCGCTGCACGCCGACTGGGCGCGGCAGTTGCGGACAACACCCGGTCTCGCGCGGCCGGCGGCCCTCGGGTTGGCGGCCGCCCTCGGTGACGACGACGGCGGCTTCTGGTTGATGGACAGCGCGACCGGGCAGGCCCACCGGACGCTGCCGCGCCGCTCGCGCGCCGAGGTCGAGACCTGCGCCCGCTGCCACGCCCGGCGGTTCACGCTGTCCGAGGATGTCCTGCCGGGCCGCCCGCTGCTCGACACCCACCGGCCGGCGCTGCTCACCCCTCTGCTCTACCAGGCCGACGGCCAGATCCTCGACGAGGTGTTCGAGTACGGCTCGTTTCTCCAAAGCCCGATGTACGCCAAGGGCGTCTCCTGCCGCGACTGCCACGACCCGCACAGCCAGGCGCCCATCGCCCTCGGCAGCGCGGTGTGCGCCACCTGCCACCTGCCGGCGCGCTTCGACACCCCGGCGCATCACCACCACGCCGCCGAGGCGCCCGGTTCGCGCTGCATCGACTGCCACATGCCGCGGCGACTGTACATGGTCGTCGACGGCCGGCGCGACCACGGCTTCCGCGTCCCGCGCCCCGACCTGGCGGCGGCGACCGGCGCCACGAATGCCTGCAACGACTGCCACGCCGATCGATCGGCCGACTGGGCGGCGCGGGCGATCGCCGGCTGGACGAACGGCAGGCCGCGCCCGGCGCACTTCGGCGAGGTCCTCGCCGCCGGCCGCCGCCATCTCGCCGGCGCGCCGGCGCGTCTCGTGGCGCTGGCCCAGGACACCGGCCAGCCGGACATCGTCCGCGCCACGGCCATCGATCTGATGGCCGAGCAGCCGACGCCGGCCGCCCTGCGGGCGGCTGCGGCGGCCACGACCGACCCGGGGCCGCTCGTGCGCCTCGCCGCCGTGCAGACGCTTGAAGCGGTGTCCCCCGACGAGCGCATCGGGACGCTGGCGCCGCGTCTCTCCGATCCCGTGCGCGGCGTCCGTGTCGAGGCCGCGCGGCTTCTGGCCACGGCGCCCGCGGCGGCGCTCGGGCCCGCCGCGGCGGCGGCCCGCGATGCCGCCCTCGCCGAGTACGTGGCGGCCCAGGCGCTGGTCGCCGACCGGCCGGAGGGAGCGCTGAACATGGCGGTGCTCGCGGCGGAGCGCGGCGATGCCGCCGGCGCCGAGCGTCTGTACCGCGAGGCTCTGCGCCAGGCGCCTGAAGTCGCCGCGATCTACGTCAACCTCGCCGACCTGTGCCGCGAGCAGGGGCGCGACGAGGAGGGCGAGCGGCTGCTTCGCGATGGTCTTCTCCGCGCGCAGCCGGAAGCCGACCTGCACCAGGCCCTGGGGCTCGTGCTGGTCCGCCGCGGCCGGCCGGAGGAGGCGCTCCCCGAGCTGCGCCTGGCCGCGACACTCGACCCGGGACAGCCGCGCTACGCCTTCGTCTACGCCGTCGCGCTGCGGGACGCCGGCCGGGACGTCGAGGCGGCGCGCGTCCTCGCGAAGGCCCGCACCCTGCACCCCGGCGACCGCGATCTTCTGTTCACGCTGGCGCTGACCCTGCGCGATCTCGGACGGGTGGACGCGGCGCGGGCCGCGGCCCGCGATCTCGCCGCCGCCTTCCCCGACGACCCCGAGGCGGCGCGTCTCGCCGCCGGGATGTGAAGCGGGCGGCGCCCCTCAGACGCCGTCGAAGGCGCGCTTGAGCCGCGGGTGGCGGACGTCGCGCCCGTCGCACATGAAGATGACCATCTGCCCGATGTTGGTGGCGTGGTCGCCGATGCGCTCGAGATACTTGGCGATGAAGGCGATGCGCATGGCGCGGCTGACGTTCTTCGGCTCCTCGATCATGTAGGTCAGGAGCTCGCGGAACAGCTGCACGTGCAGCGCGTCGACCGCGTCGTCGGCGCCGAGCACCTCACGCGCCAGATCGACGTTGCGGTTGACGTAGGCGTCGAGCGCCTGGTGCAGCATCGTCGTGACCAACTGGCCCATGCGGGGAATATCGATGTACGGCTTGAGCGGCGGCTCCTGGTTGAGCTCCAGGGCGCGCTCGGCCAGGTTCACCGCCAGGTCGCCGATGCGCTCGAGGTCGGTGACCATCTTGAGCGCCGTCGCCACGAAGCGCAGGTCCGAGCCGGCCGGCTGGCGCAGGGCGAGGATGTTCAGGCACAGGTGATCGACCGTCATCTCGGCCGAGTCGACGGTGCGATCGGTCTCGATCACCCGCCGCGCCAGGTCGGAGTCGCGCTGCACCAGGGATTTGAGGGCGTTGGCGATCATCTCCTCGACGGTGGCGCCGAGGTAGAGGACCTCCTGCTTCAGCTCCTGGAGCTCGTTTTCAAAGTGCCGGCTGGTGTGTTCCACGTCGCGCGCCCTCCCGGGCGGGGGCTGCATTCTATCCGAAGCGCCCGGTGATGTAGTCCTCGGTCCTGCGGTCGGCCGGGGTGGTGAAGATCCTCTCGGTCTCGCCGACCTCGACCAGCGCCCCGTTGAGCAGGAACGCGGTCCGGTCGGACACCCGCGCCGCCTGCTGCATGTTGTGGGTCACGATGACGACGGTGTAGCGCTCCCGCAGCTGCTCGATCAACTCCTCGATGCGCGCCGTCGAGATCGGATCGAGCGCCGAGCAGGGCTCGTCCATCAGGATGACCTCGGGGTCGACCGCCAGCACGCGGGCGATGCACAGCCGCTGCTGCTGGCCGCCGGACAGCTCCAGCGCCGGCGTGTTGAGACGGTCGCTGACCTCGTCCCAGAGCGCCGCCTGGCGCAGGGAGCGCTCGACGACGCCGTCGAGATCGGCGCGGCGATCGCCACCGTGCAGGCGCGGCCCGAACGCGACATTCTCGTAGATCGACTTGGGGAACGGATTGGGCTTCTGGAACACCATGCCGACGCGGCGTCGCAGGTCGACGAGGTCGGTGCCATGGGCGTACAGGTCGCGGCCGTCGAGCAGGACGCGCCCCTCGACCTTGACCTCGGTGCCGATCTCGGCGATGCGGTTGATCGACTTGATGAGGGTCGACTTGCCGCACCCCGAGGGGCCGATGATCGCGGTGACCCGCTTCTCGGGGACCTCGAGGGTGACCCCGGCGAGCGCCCGGCGCCCCGGGTACGAGAACCCCATGTCGTGGAAGGCGATCTTCACCGGCGCCGGCCCGGTGTCCGGCCGCGCGCCCGCCCCGGCCGCGCCGGCGCGGCTCTTGACGACGGGCGCGGCCATCGTCACCCGGGTCACCGGGTCACAGGGCGGCGGCGGTAGCGGGCGCGCAGCCAGATGGCGCTGAGGTTGAGCAGGACGGTGAGCCCCACGAGCACGAGCGTGGTGCCGTACTGGATCGGCCGGGTGACGGCGGCGTCGGTGCTCTGAGTCGCCATGATGAAGATATGGTACGAGAGCTCCATGAACTGATCCAGAGGGTTGATCATCGGGATGGACAATCCGGTGAGCGGCACGGGCAGGTGGACCACCGGCAGGCGCGGCAGGAAATAGGCGCAGCCGGTGAACAGGATCGGGGCGGTCTCGCCCGCCCCGCGGCTGATCGACAGAATCGACCCGGTCAGGATGCCGGCCTTGGCCTGCGGCAGGACGACGCGGCTGACGGTCTGCCAGCGGGTCGCGCCGAGCGCGAACGAGGCCTCCCGGTGACTGCGCGGCACCGCGGTGAGCGCCTCGGCGGTGCTCACGATGATGACCGGCAGGACCAGCACGGCGAGCGTGGCCGCCGCCCAGAGCATCGCCGGCTGACCGAACAGCAGGCCGCCGCCGCGCACGGCGTCGATCGACCGGCCGATGAACAGGATGAAGAACCCCACGCCGAACAGCCCGAAGACGATCGAGGGCACCCCCGCCAGGTTGTTCACGGAGGCCCGGATCAACCGCGCGGTCCGGGTGTTGCCGGAGTACTCGGTCATGTAGATGGCGGCGCAGACCCCGAGCGGAAGCGCCATGACGATCATCAGGAGGGTGATGCAGATGGTCCCGAAGATGGCCGGGAAGATGCCGCCCCGGGTCATTCCCTCGGTCGGCTCGCCGGCCAGGAACTCCCATGTGATCACCCGGGCGCCGCCGACCGCGATCGAGCCCAGCAGCAGCACGGTCGCGAGCAGGATCATCATGGTCATGCCCCGCAGGAGACCGAGCGCCAGATGCTCGATGACGGCGCGCCTCACAGGGCCAGCCTCCGGCGCATCCGCGCCACGGCCAGCTCGGCCGCGAGGTTGATGAAGAACGTGAAGGTGAACAGGATCGACCCGACCAGGAAGAGGGCCCGGTACTGCTCGCCGCCCTGCGGCACCGCCCCCAGCTCGGCGGCGATGGTCGCGGTCATGGTGCGGACGCTGTCGAACGGATTGAGCGTCACCTGCGCCGCGTTGCCGGTCGCCATCAGGACGATCATCGTTTCGCCGAGCGCCCGGCCCATGCCGAGCAGGACCGAGGCGATGATCCCCGACGCGCCGGCCGGCACGACGACGCGGGCGATCGTCTCCCAGCGGTTCGCGCCCAGGGCGTGCGCCCCCTGGCGCAGCTCGTCGGGCACCGCGCGCAGGGCGTCGTCGGTCATGGTGGCGATCACCGGCACGATGACGAACGCGACCCCGAGCGCGCCGACGAAGGCGTTGAGACGGTAGACGTTTCCCAGCGTCTGCTGCACCAGGGTCGCCAGGGTCGCGAGACAGAAGAAACCGATGACAACCGAGGGCACCCCGGCCACCAGCTCGATCGCCGGCTTCACCAGCTCGCGGGTGCGCCTGCCGGCGATCTCGGCCAGGTAGATGCCGCAGGCGACGCCGAACAGTGTCGCCAGGAGGGTGGCCGGCAGCGCCACAAGAAAACTGCCCAGCACGAGCGGGATGATCGAGTACTTCGGGTTCGTCCCCACCGGCTGCCACATGCGCACCACTTGAGGCACGTTGTCGAAATCGAGCTCGTTCCCCTGGATAAAGCGGCCGGGGGCGATGGTCTGGAAGGCCTGCACCCCTTCCTTGAACAGGAACACGAAGATGAGCGCGATGGCGGCGATGGCGATGAAGCCGTTGAGGCGGAGGAATGCCTCGATGATCACTTCGCCGGGACGGATGCGGCGCCGCCGCGCGGGCACGCCCGTCCCCACCGTCGCCGTCGTCGCCGTGTCCCGTGCCATCGTCCCGCCGGGAATCCCCTCGCCTCAGCCCTTGCCGGTGGGCATCGGCACGTATTCGATCTTCTCGACGATCGCCTGGCCGTCGGGGCCCAGGATCCAGTCCAGGTAGGCCTTGACCGGTCCATGGGGCTCGCCCGCGGAGTAGACATACAGGTAGCGCGCGATCGGGTACGACTGGTCCCAGATCGCCGGGAAGTTGATGGCGCCGCCGGGCAGGAGCGGCGAGATCGGCTCGGTCTTGTCGTCCTTGGCGATGGGGACGATCCGGAGCTTCGGGTTGGTCGCGAAATAGGCCACCCCTCCGTAGCCTATCCCGCTCGCGTCGCGCGCCACCGCCTCCGCCACCGCGCTCGTGCCCGGCATGGTCTGGCAGTCGGCGGCGTAGTCGCGGTTCAGCAGCACGTGCTCCTTGAAGAAAACGTAGGTGCCGCTGTTCGACTCGCGGCTGTAGCGGATGATCCTGCGGTCGGGGCCGCCGACCTGCTTCCAGTTGCCGATGTAGCCGGTGTAGATCATCCCGACCTGCTTCACGGTGAGGCTCTTGAGCGGATTGTCGGCGTTCACCACCACCGCCAGGCCGTCCATGGCGGTCTTGAACTCGACCGCGTCGATCTTGTTGCGCTTCGCCTGCTCGATCTCCTCGGGCTTGATCGGCCGGCTCGAGTTGGCCAGGGTCGTCGTTCCGTTGACCAGGGCGGCGATGCCGGTGCCCGACCCGCCGCCGGTCACCTGGATGGTGACTTCGGGGTTCTTCTTCATGTACTCCTCGGCCCAGCGCTGGCCGAGGATCACCATGGTGTCGGACCCCTTCACGGTGATGTTGCCGGCGCCTTTCGCCTGACCGATGGCGGTGGCGAGCGCCAGGGCCGCCACGAGCGGCCGAACCAGCCTGCTTCCGTTCTTCATGTCGTCAGTCCTCCGGCCCCCTTCGTGTGGAGGCCATCCTTATGATCGGGGGCCCCGGGGGCCCCCATGTGACCGTTGTGTGACGATTCGGTGACGGGCGCCGCGGCGCGCGCCTAGAACACGATCTGCATCTGCGCCCGGAAGATCTGCGTGCTGTCGCCCGCAGGCGCCAGCGCGTCGTTTTCGACCTGCCCGTAGTCGGCCTGGAACTTGAGGTCATGGCCACTGAAGTACCAGCCGAAGCCGATCCGGGCTTCGGTCTGGTCGTCGTTGTCGGCGTCGTCGTTCGGGTCGACCTCGCTGTAGCGCAGCGCGACCTCGATCTTCTTCGGGACCAGGAACATGCCGACCTGGGCGACGTAGCCGTTGGAATCGATGTCGGGCGTGCCGGGGAGCTGCTCGTCGGTGCGCATGTAGTAGTCGGCCAGGACGAACAGCCGCTTGTACTTGAGGGCGAAGAACCCCTCGATGGTCTCCTGCGACAGCACGTCGGCGGTTTCCGCGAAGCTCTGCTCGACGGTGTTGTTCATGTAGGCCGCGCCGACGGTGTAATTGACCTGCTGGGGGTTGTCGAGCGCCGCCTCGCTCAGCTTGTACTCGCCGTTCGGGTCGAGGTGCAGGCGCAGGACGTACATGTAGCCGGGGTTGTCGTTGTTGTTCTTGTTGCGGCTGTTGCCGTTGAACAGACCGCCTTCATAGCCGAAGAACTTTGAAAACGAGCTGCCGAACAGCATGACCCCCTGCTGGCGTGACGGGGCGAACCTCTCCGAGGCGATCGATCGGTCGACGAACTCCTGATCACCCGACGAGGTCATCTCCTGGATGCCGAGCGGCGCCTTGAACTGGCCGAGGCGCACGGAGGCCCAGGGGGCGCGTGTGATGTCGAAGTAGAGGTCGCGCAGGTCGGGCCGGCGCTCCGTCGAGTCGCAGCCGGTGCCGGTGCACTGGTCGGAATCGCCGGTGAAGTCGTACTGGATCTTGTACTTGAGCCACGGGTACCAGGCGAAGCCGTCGAGACGGAGCCGCGCGCGCGGGATGTTGAAGTAGCCGCTGTCCTCGTTCGGCGAATCCTCGTCCTGCATCGTGTAGGTGTAGCGGAACTGGGTGCGGGTCGACAGTTTGACCTCGAACTGCGGCCCGCGCCAGTAGACCCCCTTGTTGTACCCCCACTCGAACCCTTCCGGCTGCGCGGTCTGCGCCGCCGCCAGGCCTGAGCCTGCGAGCGCCAGCGCCAGCCCCATGATGACCCGCCTGCCCTTGAACGTCATCGTCGTCTCCTCCTGCCCCGTCGGGGGCCAACGCCTGCCATCGGACCGGCGACAAACGGCGGCAGTCTGTTTCGGAGAGGTGACGAATCGCGCTCCGGGTCGTCACGGTCGTGTGACGACGTGTCGGTCCGGTCACGGACGGGTGACGTGGTGGCGGGCCGGGCCCGGGGCGCGGCGTGCGGCCGGGGCTACGACGCGGCGGGGGCGACGGGGGCGGCGGGCAGGGTGACGCGGAAGGTGGCGCCGGCATTGGGGACGCTCTCGACCTCGATCGTCCCGTTCATCGCCAGAACCAGGTGCTTGGCGATCGCCAGCCCCAGGCCGGTCCCGCCCTCGCGGCGATCGCGCGAGCGGTCGATGCGATAGAAGCGCTCGAAGATGCGGCCGATCTCGCCCGGGGGGATGCCGACGCCGGTATCGCGCACGGCGATGGTCACGGCAGAGCCCGCCGCCCGGGCGCCGACCTCGACCCGCCCGCCCGGCGGCGTGAACTTCACCGCGTTGTCGAGCAGGTTGATCAGCACCTGCGCCAGGCGGTCGCGGTCGGCGAGCACCCGGGGTAGATCGGCGGGTACGTCGATGACCAGCGTCAACTCGCGGGCCTCGGCCATCGGCCTGAGGATCGCCTCGGCCTGGCCGGCGATGTCGGCGACCGCCACCGGCGCCATCGCCAGGCGCGCCTCGCGCTGCTCGACCGCCGCCAGGTCGAGCAGGTCCTCGATCAGCGCCCGCAGCCGCTCGGCGTGGCGCGCGATCACCTCGACGAACTGCGCCGCGCGGGCGCGATCGTCGAGGCCGCCGCCGAGGAGCGTCTCGGCGTACCCCTTGATGGCCGTGAGCGGCGTGCGCAGCTCGTGCGAGACGTTGGCGACGAACTCGCGCCGCACCTGCTCGAGCGTCTTGAGCTCGGTGACGTCGTGAAAGACCGCGACCGCGCCGACCGTGCCGCGCCCCTCGCGCACCGCGGCCAGGCTCGCCTGGATGATCCGACCGGGATCGCCCGACAGGGTGATCTCGCGCACCACCGGCTCCTTCGACTCGAGCGCCGCCTCCACGGCCTCTTGAAGCCCGGGGACGCGCGCCGCCTCGAGCGGGCGCCGCCCCTCCAGGGGCTCGGCGGCGCCGAACATCCGCCCGAAGGCCGGGTTGGCGATGATGATGCGCCCGGCACCGTCGAGCAGCAGCACCCCCTCGACCATCGCGTCGAGCATGGCGCGCAGCTGGTGGCGCTCGCGATCGAGGAGCGCCAGCCGCTCTTCGAGCTGCGCCGCCATCCTGTTGAGCGAGCGGGCCAGGTCGGCCACCTCGTCGTCGCCGCCCGGGTGCGCCCGGGCGCCCATGCGGCCGGCGGCGATCTCCCCCGCCGCCCGGGTCATTTCCTGGAGCCGGCGCGCCGGCACGCGGGCCGCGAGCCAGCCGGCGCAGCCGGCGACAAGCACCGACAGCAGCGATGTCATGATGATGAGGGGCAGGACGCGCGCCTGCGCCCTGGCCACGGCGGTGAGCGGCACCGCCAGGCGCACCACCCCGCGTGAGGGCGTCGCGGGATCGAGCGGCACGGCGAGGTAGAGCATCTCCTCGGCCAGCGTGGCGCTCCGGCGGATCGCCCGGCCGGTAACACCACCCCTGGCCGCGATGATCTCGGGGCGGTCGGCGTGGTTCTCGGCGCGCCCCAGGCCGCCGGCGTCGAGCTCGCTGTCGCCCAGGACGCGGCCGTCGGCGGCGACGATGGTGACGCGGGCGGCAACCTCTCGGCCGAGACGGTCGGCGAACTCGTCGGCACGCCCTTCCAGACCGTTGACGCCCGACAGGATGTCGACCGCCATGCGCGACTGGATCAGCAGCTGGTCGGCGGTGCGCTCGACGATCTCGTGCCTGAGGGCGCGGTTGAGCACCACCCCGGCGATCAGGGCGGCAACGATGCCGACGAGCACGAACGACAGCGTCAGGCGGGGTCGTATGCGCAGCGGGGGTTCCTCACTCGGCAGCCTCCCAGCCCTCGGGCCGGAAACGGTAGCCGAGACCGCGGACGGTCTCGATCCAGGCGCCCTGCTCGCCGAGCTTGGCGCGCAGGCGCTTCATGTGGGTGTCGACGGTGCGCGTCTCGAGGTCGCCGCTGTAGCCCCAGACCTCGCTCAGGAGCTGGTCGCGGCTGAAGGCGCGCCCGGGCCGCCGGGCCAGCCGATACAGCAGCTTGAACTCGGTGGCGGTCAGGGTGAGCGCCTGCCCCTTGAGGCGGACGGTGTGTTCGCCGAGGTCGATCACCAGCGGCTCGAAGACGATGCGCTCCTCGCGATCGTCGCGCCCCTCGCGGCGCAGGATCGCATGCACCCTGAGCACCAGCTCGCGCGGCGAGAACGGCTTGACCACGTAGTCATCGGCCCCCAGCTCGAAGCCGACCACCCGGTCGACCTCGGACCCGCGCGCGGTCAGCATGATGATCGGGATGTCGCGGGTCTTCTCGTCCTGCCGCAGCAGCCGGGCGACCTCGGTGCCGGGCATCAGGGGCAGCATGAGGTCGAGGACGACGAGATCCGGACGATCGCGACGCGCCATGTCCATCGCCTGCTGCCCGTCGGCCGCCGCGCTGACGCGGTAGCCGGCCTGGACGAGGTTGTAGCGCACCAGCTCCACGATATCGCGCTCGTCGTCGACCACCAGGATGTGCTGGGACATGGTCCGCCTCCGCATGCGGATTATAGGACGGCGCGCTGTGGTCCCGTGACGACCGGGTGACGGTCGGGTGACGAAGCCCCGGGCGCCGGCCGGATCGCGCCGATCGCGCCGCCCGCGCGGCAAGCGCGCGGCGGACCACCCGCGCGGAAGGCGCGCGGCGGACCGTTTTCCTGTAGACTCTCCACTCCCGAAGAGGAAGGAGGTCGTAGCAATGCTCCAGAAAGACAAGAAGACGACGCGCCGCAAGGCCGCCCCGAAGCGGGCCGCCCCGGCCGCAACCCCCACGCCGGCCACCGTCGCGGCCGCCGCGGTCAGGAATGTCTCGGATGCCCCCGCGCGCCGGCCGGTGTCGGCCGCGGAACGCGCCCGGATGATCGCCGAGGCCGCCTACTTCCGCGCCCAGCGCCGCGGCTTCGGCAACGGCGACCCGGTGCGCGACTGGGCCGAGGCCGAGGCCGAAATCGACGCGATGCTGCTGAATTCCAGGTAATCCGCGGGCGACGTGAACCAACTTCCGGCGGCGCTGGCGCGCCTTCCCGAGCTGGCCCGCAACCTCTGGTGGTCCTGGCACCCCGAGGCGCGCGACCTGTTCTCCGAAATGGCCCGCTCCGCCGGGAGGCCCGAGGAGGCCGACCCGCTCCGCCTGCTGCGCCAGCTCGAAAACTCCCAGGCGGAGCTCCTCGCCGCCGACAACCGATTCCTGGCGCTCTACCGCCGGGTGACGACGGCGTTCGATCACGCCATGTCGGCCACGAGCGCCTGGTTCCCGGCCAACGCGCCCTACAACGCCACCCTGCCGATCGCCTACTTCTCGGCCGAGTTCGGCGTGCACCAGACCCTCCCCGTTTACTCGGGCGGTCTCGGGATCCTCGCGGGTGACATCGTCAAGGAGGCCAGCGACCTCGGCCTGCCGCTGGTCGGGGTCGGCTTCATGTACCCGCAGGGGTATTTCCGCCAGCGCATCGCCGCCGACGGCCGCCAGGAGGAGACCTACGAGCGGCTGCAGCGCGACACCGCCCCGGCCGAGCCGGCGCGCGCCGCCGACGGGTCGCCTCTCATCGTGCCGCTGCAGCTCCCCGACCGCCTGCTCCACGTGCAGGTGTCGGTGGTGCGCGTCGGACGCGTCATCCTCTATTTAATGGACACCGACCTCGACACCAACCCGCCGTGGGAGCGCGAGCTGTCGGCGCGCCTGTACGGCGGCGACCAGGAGACCCGCCTCCTGCAGGAGATCCTCCTCGGCATCGGCGGTGTGCATGTTCTGAGGACACTCGGGGTGCGGCCCGGTGTATGGCACGCCAACGAGGGGCACTCCGCCTTCATGATGGTCGAGCGGGTGCGCGAGATGGTGGAGGGCGGGATGTCCTTCGACGCCGCGGTGGCGGCGGTGCGCCGGTCGACCGTGTTCACCACGCACACCCCGGTGCCGGCCGGGCATGATGCCTTCCCGTTCACGCTCGTCGAGAAATATTTCGCGGCCTACTGGCCGACACTCGGGCTCGACCGCGATCGCTTCCTGTCGCTGGGGGCGCACCGTGAGAGCTGGGGCACCGCCTTCAACATGAGCGCCCTGGCGTTCCGCATGAGCGGCCGGCAGAGCGCCGTCAGCCACAAGCATGCCGAGGTGTCGCGGCTGATGTGGCACGAGCTCTGGCCCGACCGCCGGCCCGAGGAGGCGCCGATCGTCGCGGTCACCAACGGCGTCCACCTGCCGTCGTGGCTGGCCCCCGAGTTCGCCGCCCTGTTCGATCGCCATCTCGGCGACGACTGGCTCGAGCGCCACGACGACCCGGTCATGTGGGAGCGGGTGGCACAGATACCCGGCGCGGCGCTGTGGGAGACTCATCTCAAGGTCAAGGCGCGCCTGCTGTTCCACTTGCAGGCCGCGGCGCGGCGCCGCTGGACCGACCCGCGATCCTCGCCACCGCAGGCGATGGCCTCGGGGGCCCTGCTCGACCCGGAGGTGCTGACCATCGGCTTCGCGCGCCGCTTCGCCACCTACAAGCGCGCCACGCTGCTGTTCCGCGACCCGGAGCGCCTGCGGGCGCTGCTCACCAATCCGCGCCGCCCGGTGCAGATCGTCTTCGCCGGCAAGGCGCACCCGGCCGACGAGCCGGGCAAGCACATCCTGCAGACGATCTACCGCGCCGCCACCGACCCGGCCTACGAGGGGCGCGTCGCCTTCGTCGAGGACTACGCCATCCAGCCGGCGCAGCACCTGGTGCAGGGGGTCGACATCTGGATGAACACGCCGCGGCCGCCGCTCGAGGCGAGCGGCACGAGCGGGCAGAAGGCGGCGATGAACGGGGTGCCGAACCTCAGCATCCTGGACGGCTGGTGGATCGAGGCCTGCGACGGCACCAACGGCTGGCCCATCGGATCCGCCGACCCGGGCGAGGGGGATGCCGAGGCACGCGACGCCGCCGACGCCCTCGACCTGTACCGGCTGATCGAGACCGAGGTGGCGCCGGCCTACTACGAGCGCTCCCCCGACGGCCTGCCGCTGCGCTTCATCGCCATCATGCGCCGGGCGATTCAGACGATAGCGCCCCGTTTCTCGGCCCGGCGCATGGTCAAGGACTACATCGACAAGCTCTACCGGCCGGGATGGGACGAGGCCGCCGGGTGCGGCGCCGCCGGCGGCGCCGTCACCGGCACGCCGCCGCCACTCGAATGATCTCCCCACGGCCCGCCGCGGCCGCGCTTCTGCTCGCGGTCCTGGTCCTGCCCGGATGGCCGGCCGAGGCGGCCGCCACGACAGGCCGCGCCACCGCTCCGGCCGCGACCGGCCGCGCCGCGGCCCCGTCCGTGCCCGCCGCCGCCCGGAAACCAGCCGGCGCGCCACCCGGGACCGACGCGGCGCCGCCGCGGCTGATCGTCATCCTCGTCATCGACATGTTCCCCGCCGAGTTCCTGACCCGTTTCCGCGACCGCTCCGCGGCGGGCGGATTCGCGCGGCTCATCGGGGGCGGGGCGCTGTTCACCGACTGCGCCTACCGCCACGCCATCACCGACACCGCCCCGGGACACGCCAGCATCGCCACCGGCACGACGCCCGACCGCCACGGTATCGTCGGCAACCAGTGGTACGACCGGGCGCTCGGCCGGATGGTCGGCGCCGTCGAGGATCCCGACACGCCGCTGGTCGGCGCCGCCGGCACGCTCCCGGGCGCCTCGCCCCGCCACCTCATGGGCGATACGCTCGGCGACGAGATGCGGCTGGCGAGCGGCGGGCGCGGCCGGACCATCGGCATCTCCGAGAAGGACCGCGCCGCCGTCCTGCTCGCGGGGCGGGCCGCCACCGGCGCCTATTTCTACGAGCAGGCGACCGGCCGGATGATCACCAGCCGTCACTACGTGCAGGCCCTGCCGGGCTGGGCCGCGGCCTTCAACGACGCGCGCCCGGCCGATCGCTACTACGGGCGCGGCTTCGCGGCCGGCGGGGCGACGCTCGTGCCGCCGGGCAAGCCAGGCACGCAACCGGGCCGCGAGTTCTACACGGCGCTCCCCGGCACGCCCTGGATCGACGAGCTCCTCCTCGACTTCGCGCGCGCCGCCATCGCAGGCGGGTCGCTCGGCGCCGACGGCGACACCGACCTGCTCGCGATCAGCCTGTCGGGGCACGACTATGTCGGCCACGACCAGGGACCGCATTCCCCCGCCGTGGCCGAGATGACCGCGCGCGTCGACGCCGGCATCGCCGCGTTCCTGCGCGACCTCGACGAACGCATCGGCCGGGGACGCTACTGGGTGGCGCTCACCGCCGATCATGGCACTGCGCCGACGCTCGAAACCAGCCGCCGGATCGGTCTCGGTGAGCCCGGCTTCGAAGGCCCCGTGCTGCGCCGGGAGATGGGCCGGGCCCTGGCGGCGCGCTACGGCGACGCCGACCCGCTGCGCCTCCTCGGCGAGACGACCAAGGTGTGGTTCGACGCCGGCGAGCTGGCGCGGCACCGCGCCACCACCGCCGAGGCGGCGCGCGTCGCCGGCCAGGCCGCCGTCGGCGCCGGCGGGATCGCCGGCTGGGTCGCCGCAGGCGGGTCGAGCATGGATGCCGCCACCGTCGAGGCGTACCGCCTAGCGACCTATCCCGGCCGCTCGCCGGATCTCTATCTCGTGCGCGCCCCCTTCGCGCTCGACAGCACGAGCGTCGCCGCCGACCACGGCACCCCGTGGTCGTACGATGCGCATGTGCCGCTCATCCTCTACGGGGCGCCGTTCCGTTCCGGCACTTACCGCCTGCGCGCCTCACCCGCCGACATCGCGCCGACCCTGGCGAACGCGCTCGGGATGACGCCGCCGGCCATGGCGACCGGGCGCGTCCTGGCCGAGGCGTTCCGGTGAGGTCCCGCGCCGTCGCGACGGTGGGCTCGCTGATGGCGGCGCTCGCGGTCCTGGTGATGGTCGGGCCAGCCGGCGCTCCCGTCACCGCCGGCGCTCCCCCCAACCCTGCCGCCGCTGCGCCCGCGGCGGCGGACCGCCGGCCGATCCTGATCTCGGTGGACGATCTCCCGGTGGCGGGCGGCGGCCTGCACCGCGAGCCCGCCGATCGCGCGCAGATCACCCGCGGCCTGCTCGCCGCCCTGGCGAAGCACGGCATCCGCGCCCAGGCCCTGGTGGTCCAGAGATCGGTCGCGGGCCCGTCCGACGAAGCGCTTCTCGATCTCTGGCTCGCCGGCGGCCACGAGCTGGGCAGCCATTCGTACGCGCACCTGAGCTACACCAGCACGCCGGCCGCCGCGTATGTCGCCGACATCGACAAGGGGCTGGCCGGCCTCGATGCCTTCCTCGCGCTGCGCGGCCTCCGGACCCGCTTCTTCCGCTTTCCGATGCTGCGCGAGGGCGACACGCTCGACAAGCTGCTGGTGGCGCGCGCCGCGCTGCATGCGGCCGGGGTCCGCAACCTGCCGGTGACCATCGACAACCAGGACTGGTCGTTCGAGGCGCCGTTCGTCGAGGCGGCGCGGGCCGGCGACGCCGCCCGGCAGCGGGCGGTGATCGACGACTATCTCGCGGCGCTGCGCTTTGCGGTAGGCCACCACGAGAGGAGCGGCGACGAACTGCTCGGACGCACGTCGCCGCAGATACTCCTTGTGCACGCGAACGCGGTCGGCGCGGCCGCCTGGGACGACCTGTTCGCGTGGCTTGCGGCCACGGGCCACCGGTTCGCCACCGCCGACGAGGTCCTCGCCGATCCGGTCTTCTCCGAGCCGCACCAGTTCGTGGCGCGCTATGGCACGTCGCTGTGGGACCGCCTCGACCACGAGCGCGAGGAGCGCCGCCTTCGCGACGCGCTCCCGCACCTGCTCGACGGGCAGTCCGGCGCCTGGAACCGCGGCGACCTCGATGCCTTCTGCTCGGTCTACGCCGACGACGCCCTGTTCCTGTCCCCCTCGGGCTCGTTCCGCGGCCGGCAGGCGATCGTCGATCGCTACCGGACCCGCTATCCCGATCGGACGGCGATGGGGACGCTGCGCCTCGAGATCGAGGAGATCCGTCCGATCTGGGGGATGGAGGTGACTCCGGCGGGCGACGCGGTCCCCGGCCGGATCCACGGCGCCACGGTGGCGGCGCGCTGGACGCTGCGCTACCCCGATCGCCCCGAGGCGTCCGGACGCACGCTCCTGGTGTTCCGGCGCGACGGCGACTCCTGGCTCATCGTCCAGGATGCGTCGATGTGACCGGCCTGCCGGAAAGGGTAAGGTTCGCGCGCCGATGACCGGGGGGCGCACCCGCACGATGCTGTATGTCGTTCTTCTCGCCGGGGCCGGGTTGCGTGTGGCGTGGGTGGCTCGTCCCCTCGACGCCCGCATCGGCGGGGCGCCCTGGCGTGAGGCGGACTACCTCCAGATCGCCGGCAATTTCCAGCGCGACGGCGGCGGCTTTCTCTACCCCAGGATTGACTGGCGCGGCGACACGCCGGGCTTCGTCGAGATGGAATGGCCCCTGCTCCCGTGGATCGCCGGGCGGTTCCCTGGCGGCCCGGAGTCGCATGCCATGATCCTCCGCACGCTCTCCGCCCTGCTGTCGATCGGCAGCCTCCTTCTGTTCGCCGGTCTCGCCCGGCGCCTCCTCGAGCCGCCGGCCGCACTGTTCGCGGTGGCGATCGTGGCGGTCAATCCGCTCCTCGTCTATCTGTCGTCGGCGATGCAGCCCGAGCCGCTGATGCTCTTCCTCGCCCTGGTCGCGGTCGTGCTGCTGCTGCGCTGGAACGCGTCGCCGCGGGCGGCGCTGCTGGCCGGCGCCGGCGCGGCGCTCGGAGGGGCGATCCTGGCCAAGGCCCCCGCCGCCTGTCTCGGGCTGCTGTTCGCCTTCGTGGTGCTGCGCCGCCTCGGTGCCGCCGCCCTGCGTTCGCCGGTTGTCTGGGCCGCGGCGTTCCTCGCCCTGGCGCCGCCCGCGGCCTGGTATGCCTGGGCGCACCGTTTCTATCTCCTCTACGGCAACTCGCTCGGCCTCTCAAACGAATCGGCGTTCATCGGCCCCGACATGCTCTGGCCGCCGACCTTTCTCGCCGGTCTTCTCACGTGGGAGACCCTCGGCGTGGTCTCGCCGGCCGGCTGGATCCTGCTCGCCGCCGCGGCGCTGTCCGCCGAGCGGCGGAGGCTCGCCCCCATCCTGGCCTGGCTTCTGGCGACCTGGAGTTTCGACATCGCGGCGGCGCGCACCACGGCCGACAACTGGGCCTTCTACTACCACAGCCTTTCGTGCGAGCCGGCGGCGCTGTTGATGGGCGCCGGCCTGGTCATCCTTGCCCGCGGCGGGACCGAACCTGCCGGCCGGTGGTTCCCGACGCGTATCTCGGGCCGGCTCGTGGCCGCGATCGCCGTCCTCACCCTGGCCGGACAGATCGCGGCGCTCGCCGTGGTGGTGCAGCGCCGCGACCATGATCGCGACCTGCACGCGATGCACGCCTGCGCCCTGCGCTTCGCGCCCCTGATCCCGGCGGACGGGCGGATCGTGGCGCGCGGCGGCGCGATGCGGGACGAGAACGGGCGGCCGGTGGCGCACAACGAGTCGATGCTGTTCTCCTGGCTCGAGCGGACCGGTTTCTCCTACGGCGACGAGGATCTGTCGATCGCGACGCTCGAGTCGATCGCGCTCCGCGGCGGCCGCTACTGGATCGCCGACCGCGGCCGCCTGCGCGGCGCTCTCACGGAGGCCGCCCCCAGGCGGTTCCGTCTCATCGACCGCTGCGCCGACGGCTACGATCTCTACGATCTACGGACCGAAGCGCCGGAGGAGCGCGCGCCGTGAGGCCGGCCGGAGGCCGTCGTGACGGCGTCGCTCTGGCGGGGATTCTCCTGCTCGGCGCCGCGCTCCATCTCCCCTTCCTCGGCTCCGCGAGCCTGTGGCTGGACGAGGCCCTGACCGTGGTGCCGGCCATGCGGGCGGACGGTCTCGCGTCGCTGGTCGCCGAGGTGCGATCGCTGGACACCCAGCCGCCCCTGTCGCACCTGCTCCTCTATGGCCTGCGGGACCTGCTGCCGGCCGGCGAGTTCGGGCTGCGGCTGCCGAACTTCGTCGGACTTCAGATTGGTTTGATCTTCCTGTTCCTGGCGATCCGCCGTCTCCGGGGCGCGCCCACGGCACTCGTCGCCGTTGCTCTCGCGCAGGTCTCTCCGTACCTCGCCTTCTACGGCGCCGAGGCACGCAACTACGGTCTCTGGTTCGCCGCGGTGTGCGCCTCGTGGTGGCTGCTGGTGTGCTGGACCGGCGCGGCCGCGAACGCCGCCACGGTGGCGCCCCGCGACGGCAGCCGCGGTCCCGCCCGCGCCGCTCTCGTCATCGCCTGGGGTCTGGTCAACGGGCTCGGGCTTCTGGTCCATCTCTTTCAGCTCTTCGCCCTTGCTTCCCAGTGGGCGGTGATCGGCGCCGTCGCGGTGGCGCTCCCCCGCGGCCCGGGGCGGCGGCGCCTGCTCGCCGCCGGCGCTGCCGGGACGTTCCTCGCCTTCGCCCTCTTCGTTCCGTGGGCGGCGATCCTCTCGGCGCAGGCGGCGGATGGAGCGGCCGGGGTCAACTGGACCCGTCCGCCGTCGGTCAAGACCATCGCCGTCCTTCCGTACGCGCTCGCCCTGGGATTCTCCTGGGGCCCCGGGCTGAGGGAGGCGCATACCTTCGACATGAGCAACCTGCTGCGGCTGCACGGCGTCGCCCTCGTCGCGGCCGCCGCCGGCCTGGCGCTCGTCGTCATGGCGGCGGCGCGCCTCCTGTTCGGCCGCGACGGCGGTGGGTCGCCGGCCGATCGCGTCGCCTTCCTCCTGGTCCCGGCGGTCGGCGTGGCGGGGCCGCTCGGGTACGCGCTCGCGACCCATTTCCCGCTCCACCCGCGGCACCTGATGTTCCTGGCCCCGCTCGTCCCGCTCCTGCTGGCGCGCCTGATCCTGGCGAAGGGGCCCGGCCGCTGGGCCGCGGCGGCTCTCGTGGCCCTCCAAATCGGCGCGCTCTTCAATCTGCACGCCGATCCGGCGTACGCCAAGGACGACGAGCGCTCCGCCGTGCGCTTCGCCGAGGAGCGCTCGACCGGGCCGGCGTGCATCGTCGGCGACGTCGCCCCGCTTTACGTGACCCGCGCGACGGGGCTCATCGAGCAGTTCGCCGACCTGCGCAACCCGCGTCTGTGCGCCGATATCGTCGACCTCTGGTGGGTCGAGAACCGCCCGTGGGAGGATCCGGACGGGCGCGCACGCCGGAAGATCGAGCGCGCCGCCCGCGAGCGCGGGCTCGAGCCTGTGGGCACCGAGGGCGATTTCGTCGGTGTGACCTTGCACCACTGGCGTCGGGGCGCCGCGGGGGCGGGGGCGCCATGAAGCGCTGGTGGCCGATCCTGGCCGGACTGCTGTTCCTTGCCGCGGTCGCGATCACCACCGCGCGCATCGTCCGCAACCTCGATGTCCCCGGGCGGCCGCACGAGGAGATGTACGCCTTCCAGGACTTCCGCGACGCCTTCTACTATCCGTCGCGGGCGCTCATCGACGGCGTCAATCCCTACGACCCGGTGACCTACCAGGCGCGCTACCCGGTCGCCCGGCCGACGTCGCCGTACGCGCCGCACTCGCTGCTGCTGCACCTGCCGTTCAGCCTCCTCCCCTACCGCACGGCGCAGTTCGCCTATTACGCGCTGAACCTCCTGCTCGTCCTCTATCTGGCGCGCGCCTGCCTCGTGGCCGCGCGCGGCCGCGCCGGTGCGGTGGCGGTCCTGACCCTGGCGACGATCGTCCTGCTCAGCCGGCCGACCCACCAGACGCTGTTCCTCGGGCAGATCACCTGCATCGTGGTGTTGGGCGTCACACTCGCCCTGCTCGAGGAGGAGCGCCGTCCCTGGCTGGCCGCGGCCGGTGTCGCCCTGGCCTGCATGAAGCCGACCTACGGCGTGCCGCTCGTCGTCGCGCTCCTGTTCCTCGGCCGCTACCGCACGACCGTGCGCGGCGTCCTGCTGGCGACCGCCGCCTCGCTGCCGGCGCTGCCGTTTCTGGCGCGCTCCGCGGGCGGCGTCGTGCCGCTCTTTTCCTCGGTCATCGGCAGCTACACCATCATGGACAGCGACCACTCGGTGAACACCGCCACCAGCACGATACGGCTCGACGCCGTGGCGATGCTGGAGCGGCTGGCCGGACGGCCGCTCGGCGCCGTCGTCGAGCCGCTCCTGACTCTCGCGCTGCTGGCGGCGGGCGGCGCGGCCGCCGCCCGTCTGGCGCGACGCGGCGGGCGCGAGGGGCGGCTGGCCGCGGCCGGTGTCGCCTGTCTGACGATATTGACCTGCATCTATCACCAGGCCTACGACGCCATCCTGCTCGCCCTGCCGATGACGGCGCTGGCGCTGGGCCTGCCCTGGAAGCGGGCGGCGCGCGGCGGCGCCGCCGCGCGCCTGATCCTCCTGGCGCTCATGGCGGTGCCGGCGCTGAACTACATCGCGACCGACACCGTCCTGAACCACCTCGATCCGTCGCCCCTCATGCGCACGGTCATCACCTCGGCGAACGGCACAGCGCTGCTCGCCGCCTTCGTCATCGCCCTGGGGCTCGCCTTCGGCAGGGCGGGCGGCCGCGCCGCGCCGCCGTCCGGCCATGGGGCCGGCGACGCTGGCGCGCGCGCCGGCCGGGACGGCGGCACCGCGCGGGCGGTGCTCGCAATCCTGGCGTTCGGAGCGATGACGCTGGTCATCGGCCTGCGCATCGTCCACAACCTCGACGTCGCCGGCCAGCCGCTCGAGCAGCGCTACGGGCTGCAGGACTTCCGCGACGCCTTCTACTACCCGTCGCGCGCCTTCCTCGACGGCCGCAACCCCTACGACTTCCCTTCGTGCCGCGGCGCCTACCCCGTCGCCCGGCCGCTCCCCCCGTACACGCCGATCTCCTTCCTGGTGCACGCGCCGTATGCCTTGCTGCCGTACCGCGTCGCCCAGGCGGCCTGGTTTCTCGTCAACCTGGGTCTCGCCCTGCTGATCGCCGCCCTGGCGGTGCGTCTCGCCGGCCGCCGCCCGACGCCCGCGGCGCTCGCCGGGACCGGCGCGCTGCTTCTCATGACCCGTCCGGTGCACCAGACCCTGTACATCGGCCAGTGCGCCCTGCTGGTCGCGGCCGGCTGCGCGCTGGCGCTTCTCGAGGCGCGGCGGCGTCCGTGGCTGTCGGCCGCCGGCTTCGTGGTGGCGGGACTCAAGCCGAGCTTCGCCGTGCCGCTGGCGATCATGATGGCCCTGCGCGGGGACCTGCGCGCCGCGCTCGTCGGCGCGGCACTGGCCGGAGGCGTGGCTCTGCTGGCGGGCATCCCGCCGGCGATGGCGGCCGGCGGCCCGGCCCCGCTCCTCGACAGCATCCGGGCCGGCCTGGCGATCACCCGCGGCGATCCCGCCTTCAACGAAGTGTCGAGCATCATCCGCATCGACCTCGGCGCCTTGATCGGCCGGTTCCTCGACGCGCCGCCGGGCGCCGCGATCGGGGCGCTCATGGCGCTCGTCGTCCTGGGTGTCGCCGGCTGGGCATGCCTGCGTCTGCGGGGTCGCGAGGGCGATCCCGATCGGACCCTGAGCCTCGGTCTCGCCTGTTTCGCGATCCTGTTGTGCGTCTACCACCAGTCCTACGACGCCGTGCTCCTGGCGCTGCCCGCCGCGGCGCTCCTCGTCCACTCGCCCGCTCCGGGCACGCCGGGCGCACCACCGCGCGGGGCGGCGGCCGCCGCCGGGCGGCGCCGCCGGCTCCTGCTGGCGCTGCTCGTGGTGCCTGCCGCCAACTACCTGGCGACGCACACGCTGATGCGCCAACTCGATCCGCCGCGTCCGGTGTGGCTATTCGTCACCTCGGCCAACGGGGCGGCGATCGTCCTGGCGTTCGCGTTGTGGCTCTTGATGTCCTTCAGGAGCGCGGCGGCGGCGCCTGCAGCATGGAGCGGTTCGTCGTGAAGAAGCGATCGACCAGCCCCACCACTTCGTTGTTGTTGAGGGTGGCGCAGCGCAGCATCGAGGTGTTGACGATCTGGAACGGGCGCGCCAGCGCCGGGACCTCGGCACCGGCCCCCGCCCCGCCGGCGCGCACCAGCGGCAGCGGCTGGACGTAGCGCGCCCGGTGCACGCCGCTGTAGCGGGCGCGCGCCGGGTCGAAATCGGGGAACAGCCGCTTCAGACCGCGGTCGATCATCCCGGTCATCAGTGTCGCGTCACTGTCGGCGAATCCCGGGGAGTCGCTGTCCATGTAGCGCGGCAGGTAGAGCAGGCTCAACCCCTGCGTCTCGGTGTCCGGGTCGACGAGGTTGGTCATCTCGATGAGGCCGGTCAGCTCGATCGACGGATCGCCGATGTTGAGGACGTAGTACGGCGTCAGCGGCCGCTCGAGCGCCAGGACGAGGCAGGCCACACCGAGGTAGGCCGACGACGTCGGGTTGGCGCGCTCGACCGCATCGACGTGCGGGTGGTAGGCCGCGTCGGTGACGCGGCGCGCCAGGCGCGACGGCGCCGTGAAGAAGACCTGGTCGTAGTGATCGACCGTCTCGCGGCCGGAGGCCCCTCGCCAGGCGACCGAGCAGCCGCCCGTCGCCGCCGGGCCGGCCGGCGGCCGCTCGAGCGCCGCCCCCGGCGCCGTGGGCGCGATGCGCGTCACCGGGGCCGACACCCGCAGGGTCGCGCCCGCCGCCTCGAGGCGCGCCGCCAGGCGCTCGAGGATCCGCCGGTAGCCGCCGTGAACGTACCCGAGGCTCTCCTGCCCCGCCGTCGCCGATCGCGCCCCGAACAGGCGCTTGAGCGTCGCATAGATGAACACCGCCGCCACCTGGTCGTGGAACGGTCCGAACTTCGCCTTGAGCAGCGGCTGCCAGAAGGCGGCGTAGGCGCGCCGGCCGCACAGCCGCGTCAGCCATTCCTCGGCGCTCACGCGGTACAGGGCGTTCGGGTCGGCGAGACGCGTGGCGTAGACGATGGCGGCGCCGAGACGGACCTTGTCGACGAGGGTCAGGAGCGGGAAGCGCAGGAAATCGCGGTTGCCGCTCATGTCGTGGAACCGGCCGCGGGCGTAGTAACCGGTCCCGGTGCGCTTCCAGCGCAGGTCGGCGGCGAGGCCGAGCTCGTCGAGCAGGGCGATGAGCGCGGTGTCCTGGGGAAGGATGCAGTGGTAAAAACGGTCCCAGACGAAGGGACCGTAGTCGTGCGCGGCCGCGAGCCCGCCGAGCTGCGGCTCCCCTTCGAACAGGTCGACGCGGTGGCCGAGTCCCGCCAGGCGGTGCGCCAGCGCCAGGCCGAGGATGCCGCCGCCGACGACCGCGGCCCTCATGGGGCCGAGACGACCGGCGCCTGCGGACGGAGAACCCCGCCCTCGAACCGGTAGTCGCGGCCGCAGCGGTGACAGCGCAGGTCGCGCGCCGGCGCGCCGCCTCCGGCGAGGTCGCGCCCGCGCACGAGCGGCTCGCCGCAGGCCGAGAGCCACCCCGCGACGCGCGCCGGGTTGCCGATCACCAGCGCATGCGGCGGCACGTCGCGGGTGACCACCGAACCCATGCCGACCATGGCGAACTCCCCGAGGCTCACCCCCGGGCCTATCGTCGCATTGGCGCCGGTGGTGACGCCGCGGCCGACCCGGGTCGGGAGCGTCTCCTCGGTGGGATCCGAGGTTTCGAGACCGCTCAGATCGCGGTTGCCGCTGCGCGGGAAGCGGTCGTTGGTGAAGACGGTGTGCGCCGAGAGCATGCAGAAATCGCCGATGGTGACCCCGGCGCAGATGTAGACCACCGCGTTGATCTTGACGTAGTTGCCGATGACCACGTCGTAGGCGATGTACGACTTCTCGCCGACGATGCAGTCGTGGCCGAGGCGGGCCCCGCGGCGGATGTGGACGCCGTCCCAGACGCGGGTGCCGGGGCCGAGCACGACACCCTCCTCGACCAGGGCGCTCGGGTGGACCCGGGCGGGTCGCGACTCCCCGCTCATGCCTGCGGCTCGACCTTCATCCAGTTGTCGCGGCCGGCGGAACGGTAGGCGGTCTCGACCACCTGCACCGACGCCAGCGAGTCCTCGGCGGTGATCACCGGGATCTCGCGCCCCTTGAGGCAGCCGATGAAGTTCGACAGCTGGCGGATGAAGGCCTTGAGCTTGTCGTAGCCGGTGCCGAACGGCACCCACTTCGAGGAGCCGTCCTGGCGGTACTTCGAGCCGCTCCAGCCGACCTGGAGGGTCCCCTCGGAGCCGAACACCTGCACGTAGTGCGGCGACTCCTTGGTGATGCTCCACGACAGGTCGAAGGTGCCGATGACGCCCCCCTGGGTGAGGAACTGCACCCGCACCGTGTCCTCGACGTCGAGTCCCTGCGTCGGCGGCCCGGTCTGCGCCTGGACATCCTGGATCGGCCCGAGCAGGTAGCGGGCGATGTCGGCCGAGTGCGAACCGTTGTCGATCAGCACGCCGCCGCCCGAGACGTCCTTCTGCGCGTTCCAGCGGTCGCCCATGGTGATCTTGCTGCAGAAGGTGTTCTCGTACATGACGATGCGCCCGAGGATCCCCGACTCGACGATCGCCTTGGTCTTGATGATGTCGTCGACGTAGCGGAACTTCGACGCCATCATCAGAAGAACATCGCGCTCGCGGCTCAGCCGGACGAGATCGCGGGCGTCGGCCGAGGTGATGGTCAGCGGTTTCTCGCACAGCACGTGCACGCCGCGCTCGAGGTAGTGCCGGGCGATGGTGTGATGCAGGATCGGCGGGGTGCAGATGATGACCGCGTCGACCTGCGCCGGGATCGCCGGGTCGGCGTAGTCCTCGAAGAGCGCGCACTTGAACTCCTCGGCGACCGCCTCGCCCGAGGCTTTGCGGCTCTCGACCGCCAGGACCAGCCGCGCCTCGGGAAGCGTCGCCAGCGCCTGCAGGTGCGACTGGGCGATGCGGCCGCAGCCGATGATCCCGAAACGCACAACGTCGCCCTTGCCCACCTTCCGCGCCGCGCCCTCGCCCGGCCCGGCCGCCCCCTGGATGGCGGCGCGCGCGGCGGTCACGACAGCTCCGCCGCGGCCTGCCGGATGGCGGCGGCGATGAAATCGACATGCTCCTGGGTGTACTTCTCGTTCCAGGGCAGGACCACGACGCCCGCCAGCGCCTCGACCGCGCCCGGTGTGTCGTTCTTGGAGTAGCGGATCTCGGGGTCGCCCTGGCGGTGCGCGCCGACGTAGGGGAAGCGGCTGGCTCCGAAAGTACGCTGGTCGCGCAGGATCTCGCACTCGAACGCCAGCTTCTGGATGTAGCGCGGCGCCGAGAAGATGCCCGACTCCCTGAGCTTCGCCCCCATGGCGTCGGCGCCGCCGCGGATGACGCCGGTGTCGATCCGCAGCGGGTATTTCCAGTAGACCGGGCGGCCGCCGGCGGTGATCTTCGGCGCCGCGACGCCGCGCACCCCGGCGATCTGCCTCGTCAGGCTGTCGGCCATGGCGACCCGCCGGCGCAGCATCTCGGGCAGCTTCTCGAACTGCGCCAGCGCCACGGCGCCGGCCAGCTCGGTCATGCGGTAGTTCAGCGCCAGGAAGTAATGATCCGGCTTCGGGTCGCCGTACCCCCAGGCCTTGTCGATGAACAGTCGCGCCCGGCGCGACAGCTTTTCGTCCGTCGCCACCACCATGCCCCCTTCGCCCGAGGTCATGTGCTTGGTCTGCTGCAGGCTGAAGCAGCCCATGTCGCCTATGGTGCCGACGTGGCGCCCCTTGTAGGTGGCGCCATACGCCTGGGCGCAGTCCTCGAGAAGCAGCAGGCCGCGGCGACGGCACAGGTCGACGATCGGGTCCATGTCGCAGGGGTTGCCGAACAGGTGCGTGACCATGACCGCCTTGGTGCGGCGGGTGATCCTCTTCTCGATGGTCGCAGCGGTCATGTTGTAGGTGAGCGGGTCGACGTCGGCGAAGACCGGGATCGCGGTCTGGTAGAGGATCGGGGTGATCGCCCCCATGTCGGTGATCGGTGTCGTGACGATCTCGTCCCCCGGCTCCGGGTCGACCGCCGCGACCGCGGCATGGATGGCGGCGGTGCCGGAAGTGGCGGTGCGGCAGAACGGCACCCCGATCGATGCGGCGAACCGGGTCTCGAACTCGCGCACCACGGTGCCCTTGGTGCAGTTCAGCGTCCCCGAAGCGATCACGCGCTTCAGGTACTCGATCTCCTCGGCGCCGAACGATCGACCGGTGATGTCGGCGTCCGACGGCAGCGTGATCTTGGTGCGGGTTTCGCTCATGGATGACCTCCGCCTGCGGCCGCGTCCCCAGGACGCGGGCCAGATGTGTGGGCCGCCGGCGTGTCCGCCGCCCGGAACTCCCCGGGACGCGCCCCGAGGCCGAACGTGTGCAGCACCGCCTGACGGATCCGGGCACTGGCCTGGCCGTCCCCGAAGGGATTCGGACAGGGTGGCGCGCCGGGACGCTCCATCGATGTCTCCAGATGACGCCGGAGCTCGCCCAGGACGACCTCCGGCCGCGTGCCGACCAGCATGTTACTCCCGCATCCCACCCCCTCGGGCCGCTCGGTTGTCTCGCGGGCGATCAGGACCGGCACCCCCAGGGTCGGGGCCTCTTCCTGGATGCCGCCCGAGTCGGTCAGGATGACCCGCGCCCGGGCGAGCAGGCCGACGAAGGGAATGTAGGGCAGGGGATCGAGCAGATGCACGTTCGGCAGCCCACCCAGGAGCCGGCGGGCCGGACCCTGGACGTTCGGGTTGCGGTGCACGGGGTAGACGAACCGGGCGCCGGTGAATTCCCGGGCCGCCGCCGCAATCGCCTGCAGGACACCCTCGAGGGGCGAGGCCGACGCCGGGGCACCGGCGGCGGCCGCGGCCGCGACGCTCCGCGCCGCGGTCGCGGCGAGCCAGTTCTCGCGCCGGTGCAGGGTGATCAGGATCAGCGGCTCGCCCTCTCGCAGGGGGATCGTGCGCACCCCGTGCGCCTCCAGGAGGTCGGGGCGCGACAGGGTCTCGAGCAGGCTGTCGACAACCGTGTTGCCGGTGACCACGATCGCCTCGCGCGGCACTCCCTCGCGCACGAGGTTCTCGGCGCTCCACGGCGTCGCCGCCAGGTGCAGGTCGGTGACCGTGCTCAGCATCCGGCGGTTGGCTTCCTCGGGATAAGGGTGGAAGCGGTTGAAGCTGCGGAGCCCCGCCTCGACGTGGCCGACGAGGATGCGGCGGTGGAAGGCCGCGAGACCGGCGCAGAAGGCGCTCGTCGTGTCCCCCTGCACCACGACGATCGACGGCCGGACCCCGGTGTAGAGGTTTTCGAGCAGGGGGATGACGCGGCAGACGATGTCGTTGAGCGACTGGTCGGGCCGCATGATGTCGAGGTCGTGATCGGGGGCTATCCCGAACGGCCCGAGGATCTGGTCGACCATCTCGCGATGCTGCCCGGTCGTGGCGACCGTCACCTTGAGGAGCGGCTCCGCCTGGAGCGCCCGGATCACCGGGAACAGCTTGATCGCCTCCGGACGGGTCCCGAGGATCACGAGCACGCGCGGGCGATCAGCCACCGGCCCGCTCCTCCTGGAACCGCCGGGGGGCGCGCGCCGGCAGCGCCGCGACGGCCTTCGCGTGCTGTTCGAGGGTGACCACCTCGAACGATGCCTTGAGCCTCTCGAGACCGGCGTCGAGGAACTCGATCTTCGCCGCCGTGTGCATGCCCATACCGGGGAAGAAGGCCAGCTCGCGCACCAGGTCGCAGCCGAGGAAATCGAGCGGGTGCAGCAGGAACGACGGCGTCACGCGTCCCATGCGGCACAGCCGCAGCGCCAGCGCCAGGTGCGCCTTGGCCGCAATCCGCGAATACTCCGACAGGTACAGCAGGTAGCTCATGTGGAACGGCACCCGCACGATCGGCATGGTCGTGACCGGGATCTCGACCAGCGGCCGGCCGTCCACCAACCAGGTGTACGGCTTGATCGGCTGCAGGCCGTCCTTCAGCGAGCCGAAGAGGTTCTTGCGCTTGGCGCGTTCCTCGGCGGGCATGCCGCGGCTCTTCCAGAAGTAGTACGCCCGCGCCAGCGGGCCGAGGAAGGTGGGCAGGGTGCTGCAGTCGTAGAGGTACCCGCGGTCGACCAGCACCCGCAGGGTGTCGGGGCTGAGGCTGTAGCCCGGGCCGCGGAAGCCGATGGCGCGGCGGCCCGTCACCCGCTCGATCGCCTCCTCGGCGCGTCGCAGCTCGTCCTCGATCTGCGGCAGCGAGTACAGGTGCAGCCACGGCTCGTGGTGGAACGAATGGTTGCCGATCTCGTGGCCGGCTTCGGCGAAGGCGCGCAGCGCGCCGGCGTTCTTTTCGAGGGCCGCGTCCTGGCCGACCACGAAGATGGTGGCCTTGAGGTCGTGGCGCCGCAGCGTCTCGATGATCAGCGGCGCCAGCGGCTCGAGATACGACGGGTGCGTCTCCCAGCCGCGGTCGCCGTGGATCTTCATGTACGACCAGAGGTTGTCGAGGTCGATCCCGAGGCTCAGCAGGGGGCGCCGGCTCATGATTTCTCGATCCCCGGCGCGGCGGCCGCCGCGGCCGGCGCGCCGCCGCGGAAGCGCAGGACCGCGAGCTCGCGCAGCAGGCCCAGGTGGCTGCCGATCGTCCGGGCGATCTTCATCTTCGACTCGCCGAACAGGCGCGACTCGAGGGTGTTCGGGTACTCGACGATGCGGCCCCCCTTGAGCCGCAGGCGGATCAGGATCTCGGCGACACCCAGGAAACCGCCGTGCCTGATCGTCAGCCCCTCGACGGCCGCCTTGCGGTAGACGCGGAAGCAGCTGGTGTAGGTGTGGATCGACCGGCCGAGCAGGGCGCTGTACATGCGCGACAGAGTGCGCGACAGGAACAGCCGCCACGGCGGGATGTTGAACACGCGGCCATCCGGGTGGTACGGCGAGGCGGTGACGAGGTCGGCCGCCTCGATCATCGGGATCATCGCCTCGAGATCGTTCGGGTCGTAGGAGCAGTCGCAGTCGATCGAGGCGACGATGTCGGTCGGGGCGTTGCGAATGCCGGTGAGGATCGCCGCGGCGACGCCGCTGTTGCGCTCGTGCTTGAGCACGCGGCAGTCCGGGAAGTCGGCGAACCTCTCCTGAAGCCGATCCCAGGTGGCGTCGCTGCTGCCGTCGTCCACCAGGTTGAAGTGAATGCGGTAGCGCTTTCCGAGGCGGCGGCGCAGGTCGAGGAGCGTGCCGCGCATGTACGGGATGTTGGCCTCCTCGTTATAGAGCGGCACCACCAGCGTGATCGGCCGGCGGTCGCCCGGCGGCACGGCCTCCGGCCCGGGCTCGGGGGCGCGGACCTCGATCGGGCGGGCGGTGGCCGCGTCGTTCTCGGGGCGGGCGCGCCACTCCAGGCCGAGATACTCGCCGATCGGCTGGAAGCGGTAGTGCTGGAAGTACTCGTGGAACACGTCGCGCGTCTTGCCGAGCTGCCGATACTGCCGGATGCGCTGCATCCTGGAGATGCCGCGGATCTGCGGCTGGTCGCGATCCATCTCCCAGGGCATGAAGTAGAAGACGATCGGCGTCGGCCGGGTGCGATCCCACCACCGCACCGCCTCGCGCATCATCTTGTGCGGGAACTGCCGCAGGTAATTGCCGCCCGAGATCGCCACGCGCGGGCCGAAGAGGCTCACCGTCGAGACCGGCAGCACCCAGATCGACTGGTTGGTGACCGAGTGGCGATGCTGGTGGGCCTCGAACCAGCGCGGGTCGCGCGCGAAACGGCGCAGGATCGGGTTGACGCTCGAGTCGTAGAGGTACCCCTCCTCGACCAGGACGTCGATCACCCAGAGCTCCTCGCGCCGCATGATCCAGCGCGGGTGGCGGTAGCCGACGATGCGGTTCGAGCCGGCCGCCTCGAGAGCCTCCTTGGCGCGCTGCAGCTCCTCGCGCAGCTCCTGGAGATGCGGCAGCGTCCCCTTGACCCCGCCGCGCGGCCAGTAGCCGCGGCTGGCGATCTCGTGGCCGCGGTCGCGGATCATCCGGACGATTTCGGGCTGGCGCTCGGCGATCCAGCCGAGGACGAAGAAGGTCGCCGTCACCCGGTGCTCCGCCAGCAGATCGAGGACCTCACGCAGACTGTTCTCGAGGCGCGACTCGATGCGGGTCCAGTGCTTGCGGGCAACCACCCCGTCCAGGGAGGCGCCGTGGAAATAGTCCTCGACGGAGACTGTCAGGATGTGCGTGCGTGGATGCTCGGCGGCCATCTTATTATTGATACGAGCCGGATCGCGACCGGTCAAGGCGCCCGCAGGCGGCCTTCCGGTAGATTCAGGATTGTAAGAACGCCCCCCAGGACCCGAACGTCCCTCCCCCCGGACAGGCGGCGTGTGCGGCGGATAACCTCCGTATATTAGCCGAAGAACCGCCTCGTCCGGCCGGTGGCCAGGATCGAGGTGGCCCATGGCCCGAACCCCGGCCCGGCCGTCTGGACCACGATTCCCTGCAAGCCGGCGCGCCCGAGGACCGACCGCCAGGCCCGCCGGCCGAACCCCCAGCGGTGCACCACCGCCGGATCGGGGAGCCAGGGAACGACCGCGCGCGCCAGCAGGGTCAGGCGCTTGACCCTGGCGTGCAGGGCGCCGTTCCGGCCGCGCGCCAGCAGGAGCCCCCCGGGGGCGATGAGCGGCACGACCGCCCGAAGCGCGCCGAGCGGATCATCGACCTGGTCGAGCACGTCCCAGAGGGTCACGAGATCCCACGGCCCCGGCGGGGGCGCCACCTCGAGGATCGAGCCCGTGACAACCTCGAGCCCGGATGCCCCGGCTGCCGCGGCGGCACGCGGATCGATCTCGACGCCCGCCACCCGCGCGCCATCCCGCCGCGCAGCGGCGAGAAACGCCCCGGTGCCGCAGCCGACATCGAGAACCGCCGGCAGGCCGCCACCCTCCCCGCTCGCCAGACGTCGCGCCAGCCGCCAATGCGCCGCGGCGCGGGTCTCCCCGCCACCCTCGCTCGTCCGGGCCGCGTCCCGGTAGCGCGCCTCCTCGGCCCGGCGCGACGGCGAGCGGTCGTTCAGGACAACGCCGCACCGGCCGCAGTCGCGCAGCGAGGTCCAGCGCCGGCGGGACGACCAGGCCATGACACCGCAGGCCGGGCAGGCCGGAGTGGCGGCGGCGACCCCGTCGCCGGCCCGCTCATCCGCGTCCACCGGCGGCCGTGCCGAAGCGGTCGAAGCGCGCATGAGCACAAGATAGGTTTCGGGGATGACGGGCGCACCCGCGGCGGGGTCCAGCGGCGGAATCGCGGTTGACAGTGCCCGGGGCGCTCCCTATCCTCGGCGCCATGTCGCACGACGCCCGCCGGCCCTTCGACACCGCGTTCCCGGCGGTCTTCCTCGTCAGCCTCTCGGTCATCCTCCTCGAGCTGGCGCTGACCCGTCTGTTCTCGGCGACGATGCACTATCACTACGCCTTCATGGCGATCTCGCTGGCGCTGTTCGGATCGGGCGCTTCGGGCGTGGCCCTGTACCTGGCGCGCGAACGCCTGGCCGGTGCTTTCGGCGGGCCGCTGGGACTGGCGTCGCGCGCCGCGTCGGCGGGCGCCCTGGCGGCGATCGCCGCGCTGTTCGTCGCCCTGTATGCGCCGCCCGGCCGGGGAGGCGGCGCCGACATCCTCCGTTTCGCCCTGTTGTACGCCGCCTGCGCCGCGCCCTTCTTCCTGCTCGGCGCCGCCATCACGCTGGCGATCGTGGCGCGCGCCGCCGCCATCGGCCGGCTGTATCTCTTCGACCTGGGGGGCGCCGCCGGCGGCTGCCTGCTGCTGGTGCCGCTTCTCGATGCCGGCGGCGGGGTCAACACGATTCTGTGCGTGCCGATCGTGGCGTCGGCGGGCGCGCTCCTGTTCGCCCTGGCGCCCCGGCAGGCGGCGGCCGCCACCCCGGACGCGGGCGCCACCGCGGCCGCCCGGACCGCCGCGGCCGCGCCGGCCGCCACGGCGCCGTCCGGCGGCGCCGGGCTGCCGCTTGTGATCGGCCTCGCCTGCGCCTCGTTGCTCGCCGGCAACGCCATGAGCGGCCTCATCGACGTGCGCCAGGCGAAGGGCGTCGCCGAGCGTGACATCCTGTTCGCGCGCTGGAACTCGTTCTCGCGCGTCACCGTGGCGCGCACCGGCGGCCAGGCGCTTGAGATCCGCATCGACGCCGATGCCGCCACCGCCATCACCCCGGGGGCGGGCGAAGCCGGCCGCCACCCCGAACGACGCGACCGCCTCACGGCCCTCCCGTTTCTCGTCAAGGAGAAGCCGGATGTCCTGGTGATGGGGCCGGGGGGCGGCGACGAGGTGCTGCTGGCGCGTCTCTTCGGGGCCCGCGCCGTGACCGCGGTCGAGGTGAACCCGATCATCGCCCTCGACATCATGTCGTCCGAGCCATTCAGGAGCTTCGCCGGCGGCATCTACCAGCAGCCGGAGGTGCGCCTGGTCGTCGACGACGCCCGCAGCTTCATCAGGCGATCGCCTGTGCGCCACGACATCATCCTGGCGACGATGGTCGACACCTGGGCGGCGACCGCGGCCGGCGCTTTCGCGCTCACCGAGAACCACCTGTACACGATTGAAGCGTTTCGCGACTACAGCCGCCGCCTCGCCGACGACGGCATCCTGTCGTTCACGCGCTGGTACTTCGAGCCGCCCGACCAGATGCTCCGCATGGTGTCGCTGGCGCGCGCCATGATGCGGCGCGAGGGGATCGCCGAGCCCTCTCGCCACCTGGTGGTCGTGCGCGACCGCCTGCTCGCCGACCCGCGCACCCCGGCCTGCCTCCTGTTCAAGAAGTCGCCGTTCACCGACCAGGAGATCGGCACCCTCGAGACCTTCGCGCGGATGCGCGACTACGAGATCCTGTACACCCCGCGCACCCGGCCCGGGAACGATTTCACGCGGCTCATCACGGCGCCCGACCCGGCCACCGTCTGGCGATCGTACCCGACCAACATCGCGCCGCCCGGCGACGACAGCCCCTTCTTCTTCAACACCATGCGCCCCGGCGATCTGCTGAGGCCGGTCGAGCGCGCCGCGGAATGGCGCAAGACCAACCAGGGGACGGTCGTGCTGATCGCGCTGGGCGGCGTCGCGTCCCTGATGGTCGCCCTGTTCATCGTCGGTCCGCTTCTGGTCGCGAAGCGGCGCGATCTCGCCGGCACCGGCGGCAACGGCGTCCGCTTCCTGATTTACTTCGCCGGGCTGGGGGCCGGCTTCATCCTGATCGAGATCGCCCTCGTGCAGCGGTTCATCCTGCTGCTCGGTCCGCCGGTGTATGCCCTCACCGTCGTGCTGTTCTCGGTGCTGGCCTTCGGCGCCGCCGGCAGCGGCCTGACGGCGCGCATCCCGGGGCCGCGCGTGCGGGCCGTGCTCGGCGCGATCCTCCCGGCGGTGGCGGCGGGGGCGGCCCTCTACGCCCTGGCCCTGCCGGCGGTCATCGACCTGCTCGTCCCGCTGTCGCGGCCGGCCCGCATCGCCGCGGCGGCGGCGCTGACGGCGCCGCTCGCCCTGCTGATGGGTATGCCGATGCCGGCGGGTTTGAGACTCCTGCACCGGGAGGCGCCGGCGATCATCCCGTGGGCGTGGGGCCTGAACGGCGCCGCCTCGGTCCTCGGGTCGATCATGGCCCTGCTGATCGCGCTCATGTCCGGCTTCACGGTCGCGCTCGCGACCGGCGCCGCGCTCTACATCGGCGCCTGGGCGGCGCTGCGGGGGATCAGGAACGTGTCCGGACCCGCGCCAGGTTGACCACCGCCACCCCGCCGAGGATGACGCAGGTCCCCACCGCCATCCGGCGGTCGAGCGGCTCGTCGAGCAGCAGCCACCCCAGGAAGACGGCGATGACCGGGTTGACATAGGCGTAGGTCGACACCTTCACCGCCGGCACGTGCGTCAGCAGCCACATGTAGGCCGAGTACCCGAGGAGCGACCCGGCGACGATGAGCCAGGCGACGGCCAGCGCCCCTCCGCGCGAAAGATGGAAGCGCGGCGCCTCGCCGAGCAGGAGTCCGAAAAGGCACAGCGCTCCACCGGCGATCAGCATCTGGAGGGCCACCGCCATCAGCGGGGCGACGTCGCGGATCCGGTGCTTCGAGTAGATCGACCCGACGGCCCAGCACAGGTTCGCCCCCAGAAGCGCCAGCTCGCCGCGCATCTCCCAGGGGCTGGTGAAGACGGTCGCCGCCAGCTTCGGCCAGGTCAGGATCAGCATCCCGGCGAAGCCGATGAAGAGGCCGGCGACGCCGAGCGCCGTCATCCGCTCGCCGTCCTTGCGCAGCGCCTCGAGGGTGACCATGAAGAAGGGCAGGTTGGCGACAATCACCGCCGCCATCCCCGAGGTCACGGTCATCTCGGCCACCGTCACCAGCAGATTGCCGCCGAACAGCATGAGCATCCCGGTGAAAGCGATCGGCCCGAGCATCGCCTTCGGCGGCAACGACACCCGCCGCCAGAGCAGGAAGGCGAACAGGATGATCCCGGCCGTCAGGAAGCGCGTCCCCGCCATGAGCGCCGGTGGCAACTCGCGGACGCCATAGCGGATCGCGAGGTAGGTCGAACCCCATAACACATAGATGGCCGCGAAGTTGAGCGCGACCAGGAGGGCGTGCCGCCGCCCGTCGGCGGCGCTCACGGAAGGGATCTCGGGGCGGGGACGGGGCGCATGACGGCCGTCGATTGTAGCACCCGCAAAGCGTCGGCCCGCGCCGGTCGTGTAGAATGAGCTGTTATGTTGCCCTCCCGAGTCTACAAATGGCCCGCCCTGCTGGTCGTGATGCGCCACGCGGAGAGCGAGGCCAACTACCACCGCGAATACCTCGAGAAGATCGAGAGCCCGGTCACGCACATCCAGATCGGCACCCGTGACGTCGACGTGCCGCTCACCGAGCGCGGCCGCGGCCAGGCGCGCGCCGCCGGTCTGCATCTCAAAGCGGAACATGCGCCGTTCGACGTGGTCTATGTGTCGCCCTACCGGCGCACACGCGACACGGCGCAGGTCGCCACGGCGCCGCTCGATCCGCGCCCGGCCGAGGTCGTCGAGGAACGCCTGCGCGAGCGTGAGTTCGGCGTCCTCGAGGGGCTCACCAAGCGCGGCGTGCGCGAGCTGCACCCCGAGGAGATGGAGCGGCGGCTCAAGGTCGGCAAGTACTACTACCGCCCGCCGGGCGGCGAGTCGTACCCGGACGTCAATCTCCGGGTGCACTCCTTCCTCGGGACGCTGGTGCGCGAGAATGCCGGCCAGCGCGTCCTGGTGGTGACCCACAGCGTCGTCGTGCTGTCGTTCCGCCGGCTCCTCGAGCGCCTCGAGGAGGACAAGGTGCTCGACCTCGATCGGCACGACGAGCCCAGGAACGCGTCCCTTTCGGTGTACGAGAGCTTCGCCGGCGAGACCGCGGGCAGCGGCCTCAGGCTGAGGGAGTGGAACATGATCCCCGGGCGGGAGTCCGCGACCGCCGGCCGGCGCGGCTCCGAGGAGGCCTCATGAGCGACACACCGGTCCTTTACGTCGGCGAGAAGAACATCTCGTCCTGGTCGATGCGCGCCTGGGTTGCGATGACGCACAAGCGCGTCCCGTTCGAGGAGCGCGGCATCGCCCTGCGCGAGGATCGCGATCGGGCGCGCCGCCGGCAGGTGTCGCCGACCGGCAAGGTGCCGGTCCTGCATCACGCCGGCCTCGTCATACCCGACTCGCTCGCCATCATCGAGTACATCGAGGAGACATTCCCCGCGCCGGCCCACCCGGCGCTCTGGCCCGCCGACCGTGGCGACCGCGCCCACGCCCGCTGGCTGGCCGCCGCCATGCACTCGGGATTCATGAAGATCCGCGAAGGGATGTCGTTCAACACCTGTTTCCTGGCGCAGCGCCCGGCGCCGCCGGCGGCGGCGCTGGACGAGGCGGCCGAGATGCTCGGGTTTCTCGATGCGGCCCTGGCGCGCAGGAAGCCGGGCGCGGGCGCCTTCCTGTTCGGCGATTTCGGCGCGGCCGACGCCATGTACGCGCCGGCGATCGTGCGTCTCACCGCCTACGAAGTCCCGACCGGCGCCGTGCCGCGGGCGGCGGCCTGGATGCGCGCGGTTCTCGATCACAAGGCGGTGCGGCCGTGGCTCGACGCGGCCCGGGCCCTGCCGCCGGCGGAGACCTACTGATGCCGTCCGAGCGGGCGATACGCATCGAGGCCGACGGCGTCCGCCTCTATGCCATCCTGACCGACGGCCCGGTGGCCGCCGCGATCTGGGAAGCCCTGCCGCTCGAGGGGCGCGCCCGCATCCGGCCGGGCGAGGTGGCATTCGACGCCGCGGTGCGCTGCGAACCGATCCTGCCGGCGCGCGGCGAGGTGAAGAGCGGCGATCTCGGCTGGCGTGCCGAAGGCCCGGGCGTGGCGCTGTTCCACGCCGCCGCCCTTCCCGGGGTGCCGCCGCGGCCGATCCTCGCCGCCCCGCCGGTGCAGCTCTTCGGCCGCATCACCGGCGACGCCACCCGTCTGGCCCGCGTGCGCGACGGCGCCCGCGTGCGCCTCACCGCCCTCGAAGGGTGAGCGGAACGGCCCGCCGCCGCCCGGTCGCTACCACGAGTAGTTGACCCGGTAGGTCACCACCTTCTCGCCGTCCGGCGGGACCTTCACCCTGAACTCGACCGTGCGCGCGTCCTTCTTGTCGTAGGAATCGGACGACAGGGCGATCTTCCAGCCGGTCCAGCGGTACAGGTGCTCGACGATGCGCACCTCGACCGCCTCCTTCTTGTGGTTGCGGACGCGGATCTCGAACGCCTCGGTCGCCGTCTCGCGGCTGGAGTCGACCTTGAAGTCGGTCTGGCGCCGCTCCGCCTTCAGATCAAATGCGTTGCCGAGGTAGAGACGCACGGTCTCGTCGGCCGGCGTGTGATCGATGGTGTTCTCGCCGATGAACTCGCGGCTGCCGTCGCTGTCGGCGCGGTACAGCTTCATGGTGCCGCGCGGCAGGGCGATCCCGAGCCCCGCCTCCTTGCTGTTCTTGAACTCGACCATGGTGAAGATATCGGTGTTGCCCTGGGCGCCGTACGACGGGTTGACCCGCATCGCCTCGGCGTCCCAGCCGCCGTATGCCGCCATCTGCGCCCCGTCGTAGACGTACAGGCGCTGTCCGGGCACGGCGTCGGCGCGGCAGAACTCGACCTGCTTGATCTCGCGCTCGCGCAGTGTCGTCGGCTCGGTGAGAGTGTACAGATGGTACTCGTCGAACGCCTTCTCGGTGACCGACGGCGCCGGGGCCATGTCGGCCTCCATCGCCATCGTCTTCATCATCGCCCGGCCCCTGGCGGGCTGCACCTTGCTGACCTCGCCGGCCATGAGCTTGATTCTCGCGTCGCGGAACTCCGCGCCGCTGCCGTTCTCCATCGTGACCCAGCCGACGAGATCGAAGTTGTCCCCTCTCTCGGGCGCCACCAGGTTGTAGGTCGCTTCCCAGCGCAGGCCGCCGGTGAGGTACGACACCTCGACATCGCGCTTGCCGCCGCGATCGGCCCAGAGCTTCCAGAGGAGCGTCGGGTGCAGGATGGCGTCGTCGCCGAGATCGTCGAACAGCGGCTGTCCCGGCAGGCCGAAGAGGACGCGTCCGTCGATCTCGACGATCGGCGACAGCGCCGCCGCTTCGACGCCGAACGGCTGCATGCCGCGCGCCATCCGCCACCCCGGGATCGATCCGCCGTAGCCGGCGCGGATCAGCTTCGCGGTGGCGATCTCCACCGCGCCGGTGGCCGGGTTGATCGACCGGAACCGCAGCGTCGTCCCCTCCGAGCGCCGCAGCATCGCCGCCTCGCTCAACGGATCGGCCTCGTAGTTCTGCTCGAGGATGCGCAGACCGCCGGGGCTCTTGCGGTCGCGCAGCACGACCGAGTCGGGCTCGAGCAGCGAGGTCACGTCGCTGAACCGCACCTCGCCGATCCCCTGCTTCAACTCGAGCGTGCGGGTCTCCTTGATCAATGCGAAATCGCTGTTGTAGATCGTCAGCAGCACCTCGCCGGCGCGCGCGCCGCCCGCGGGCAGGACCGCGAGCAGGGCGGCCGCGGCAACGCGGCACAGGGTGCGGATGCGGGTACGGGGCTTGGATATCATGGCGGACTCTCCCCGGCGGCCATGCACTTCGGTTAGGATGCCGCCGCAGCCCGGAGGATACCAGACGTGCCACGCATGGCCCATCGACCACGCACCACCCCCGGGCTCGCGGCGGCGGCCACCGCGGTTGTCGTCGGCGCGGCCGCAGCGGTGCTGCTCGTCGCCGCCGGCGCGGCGCCCGCCGTTCCGGCCCCGGCCGCGCCCGTGGTCGCCGCCCCGCGCGGCGCCGAGGAGATCATCAGGACCCTCCCGACGACCGCGTCGTACGGCGCCCACCTGCTTCTCCTGACCGAAGAGCCGCACCAGGCGGGAACGTTGCGCAACATGGCGCTCGCCGATTACGTGCGCGACCGCTTCATCGGGTACGGCCTCGAGGAGGTGGCCTTCCACGACACGCCCGCCCTGCTGAGCTTCGGGCGCGCCGCCGCCGCCGAAGTGATCGCCCCCGAGCGGGTCGCCCTGCGGCTGGCCGAGGAGCCCTACCCGGCCGACAAGGACTCGTACCTCTACCGCGATCCCGGGCAGGTGCCGTTCCACGGCTACGCCCTGTCAGGCGAGGTCACGGCCGAGGTTGTCTACGCCAACAGCGGCAGCCCGGAGGATTTCGCGACCCTCGAGCGCATGGGTGTCGAGGTGCGCGGCCGGATCGTCCTGATGCGCTACTCGGAGCCCTACTCCTATCGCGGCTACAAGGTGTTCATGGCGGAGAGCCGCGGCGCCGCCGCGGCCCTGGTCTACTCCGATCCGCAGGACGACGGCTACACCCGCGGTGAGGTCTATCCCGGCGGCCCCTGGGGGCCGATGTCGCACGTCCAGTGGGGCGCCATCCTCTACGATTGGTTCGGACCGGGCGAGCCGTTCACCTTCCACTGGACGAAGCGCAAGGACGGCGTCTGGGTCGAAGGGCGCGAGCGCGATCGGCAGCTGCCGCGCATCCCGTCGATGCCGCTCAGCCCCGGCAACGCCGCCGTCATCCTGGAGCAGCTGCGCGGCCCGGTGGCGCCGGCCGGCTGGCAGGGCGGCCTGCCGTTCACCTACCACATCGGCCCGGGGCCCGCCGCCGTCCACCTCAAGGTCGACAACGACGAGCGCATCGGGACGCTGCGCAACGTCATCGGCCGGATCCGCGGCCGCGAGGAACCCGACCGCTGGGTCATCCTCGGCAATCATCGCGATGCCTGGGTCTACGGCGCCGTCGACCCGTCGAGCGGCACGGCGGCGATGCTCGAGACGGCGCGCGCCCTCGGCGCGGCGCTGCGCGCCGGACACCGCCCCCGGCGCACCATCGTCCTCGCCGACTGGGATGGCGAGGAGCCGCTGCTCGGCGGCTCGACCCAGTGGGTCAAGGACAACGCCCCTGCCCTGCGCGCCGGCGCCGTCGCCTACATCAACGTCGACAGCGCCATCGCCGGGCCGCGGTTCGAGGCCGGCGCGACACCGGCGCTCGCCGGGTTCGTGCGCGACGTCACGCGGGCGGTGAACGACCCGGCGACCGGCGGGCCGCTCCACGACGCCTGGGCGGCACAGTCGAAGGACGGCACTCCCGGGGTCGGCACCATCGTCGGCGCCACCGACTACACCGCCTTCCAGGAGCACCTCGGGGTGTCGTGCATCGACATGTACTTCGACGGGCCGTACGGCGTCTACCACTCGCAGTACGACGACTACGACTGGATGAGCCGCATCGGCGACCCGGGCTTCTACTACGGCGCCACCCTGGCGCGCCTGTGGGGGATCATGGCCTGGCGCCTGGCCGACGCCGCGATTCTGCCACTGCGCTACTCCGACTATGCGCGCGCGGCGCTGGGCTACATCGACGCCGTCGAGGCGCATGCGCGACCGGCGCCCATACCGCGGCTCGAGCGGGCACGCGCGGCGGCGCGCCGCTGGGAGGAGGCCGCCACCGCGCTCGAAACGCGTCTCGACGCCGCCACGGTCCCGCCCGCCGACCTGCGCCGGCTCAACGATGCCCTGCTCCAGGTCGAGCGCTCACTGACCGAGGCGGCGGGCCTGACGGGGCGGCCCTTTTATCGCCACCTGCTCGTGGCGCCGCAGCCGACCTACCGCGAGGAGTACCTGCCGCGGATCTGGGAGGCGATCGACCGCGACGACCTCACGGCGATCCCGCGACACGAGGAGGAGGTCGTCAGGGCCTTCGACCGGGCCGCCGACATTCTGCGCCGCGCCCGGGAGACGCTCGCCGCACCGGCGCCCGGCGGAGCGCCGGGGAAACCCTAGTGTCCCGAGTCAGAAGTCCCTTGCCTATTCCGGCGAGCGATCCACGTCGCTGGCAAGGCGGGCCGACGAGGGAATACCGGGAGTATTCGGAGGAGGCCCAACGCCGCCAGCGGCGTGGAGAGCCGTCGCAATAGGTGAGGGACTTCTGACTCGGGACACTAGGAGCGCAGCAGGCGGAGCAGCGCCTCCTCGTCATAGCCGGCGACGAAGGTGGCGCCCTTGATCGTGAGGGGGCGGCGGATCAGGTTCGGCTCCTTCGCCATCAGGCGGATGGTCTCGCGCGCCGACGGCGGCGATCGCTTCATATTCATCCGCCGGTACACCTCGTTGCGGGTGTTGAGGAAGTCGCGCGGGTCACGGCCGCGGAAGAGCTCGATGAGCTCGGTCTCGCCCAAGGGATCGCGTCCGAGATCGCGCTCGACCATGTCGGCTTTCCTGGCGAGCAAGAAACCTCTTGCCCGGCGACAGGTCGTTCAGGTGGTTTTGTGGAAGAAGGTCAGGGGTGCCAGCATCGCCGCCTCCGTCGCCGTGCAGTGTATCACCGCGCCGGCGCCGCGCCGGCTATTTCGCGAGCCCCTTCTCGATCCAGCCGGCCAGCTCGCTCATGCCGAACGGCTTCGGCAGGAGGCCGATGGCGCCTTCCTCCAACGCCTGCTGCGCCTGGCGGTGCTGCGTCGATCCCGAACACAGCAGCACCCGCGCGGCGCGGTTCATGCCGGTGATCCGGCGGAAGGTTTCGAGACCTCCGAGACGCGGCATGATGAGGTCGCAGACCACGATGTCGATCTTCCCCCACTCCTGCCGGTAAATCTCCAGCGCCTCGACGCCATCGCGGGCCGTGACCACCTCGTAGCCGCGGCTCTTCAGCATCTCGGCCATCATGTCGCGCAGCACCTGCTCGTCGTCGACGACCAGGATGCGCCCCTTGGCCTCTCCGGTGAACGGACAGGTCCGCAGCCACGGAAGCGTCTCGGGGAGCGGCCCGTGGCCGGCGGCATTGGCGCCCGCGGCGCCGTGCGACATCCCGGCCATGTCGCCGTCCGGGCCGGCCGGCGCGTCGGGCCCCGCCGGCGCGACCGTGCCCATCGGCCCGGTCGACTCGGCGAACGCGGGCCCATCCACGGGTCCTTTCGGATGCGCCGTGCCGTCCGCCGCCGGCCCAGGCCCGGCTGCTGCGCCCGCCACCGGCAGGTAGAGACGGGCCGCCGTGCCGATGCCCGGGGCGCTCGACAGGGCGATGTGCCCACCGTGATCGCGGACGATGTCATGGGCGACGGTCAGGCCGAGCCCGCTCCCCTGGGTGACCATCTTGGTCGTGAAGAACGGCTCGAAGGCATGATCGAGCACCTCGGCCGGCATGCCGGCGCCGTTGTCGCTGACGACGATCGAGATGTAGTCGCCCGGCTCCAGCCCCGGCAGCGCCGCGACCGCCCCGGCGTCGAGATGCCCGGCGCGCGTCTCGAAGACCACGCGCCCACCGTCCGGCATCGCGTCACGGGCGTTGACCGCCAGGTTGAGAAGCACCTGGCGCATCTCCCCGGCGTCGACCTCCACAGGAGGGAGGTCGGCGGCGCACCGGCTCTCCAGCACGACGGCCGGATCGAGCGTGCGCGACAGGAGCGCGATGGTCTCGTCGACCAGCGTGTTGATGTCGACGGGATCGCGGCGGCCGACGCCGCCGCGCGAGAAGGTCATAAGGCGTCGCACCAGGTCGGCGGCGCGGTACGACTGCTCCTCGATGACCGCTGCCTTGTCGTGCACCGGGTTGTGGTCGGGCACCAGGGCGCGGATGTGGCTGGCGTGCCCCATGATCGCGCCGATGGTGTTGTTGAAGTCGCGCTCGAATCCGGAGGCCAGGCAGCCGATCGAGGCGGTCTTCTGCGCCCGGATCAAGATCCCCGGATCGGCGGCCGGAACCGGTCGGGCCGTCGCAGCGGCCGCTTTGACCGGTGCTTCGTGCGGCGGCGCGGCCTCGGGCGCGCCGCCGGTGGCGCCGGCCAGGTCCGACGTCGCATCGATGTCGCGCCCGCGCGCCGGCCCGCCCCCCTCCATCACCAGCCCCAGAAGCGCGGCGACGGCCGTGAGGGCATCGCGCACGCTTTCGCCGAAGGCGCCGGCGTAGCGGCTGCCGAGCATCAGGATCCCGCGCGTCTCCCCCCCCGTCCGGCACGGCACGAGCGCCACGTAGCGGACGCCGAGGCGGCGCGGCCAGCCTGCCGCGATCGCCTCTTCCGAAGCAAGATCGACCACCGCAACGCCGGCCCCGGGCGGCGCGCTCGCCAGCACCGGGTCGTCGGCAGGCCTCTCGTAGAGCCCCTCGATGACGTCGCCCGGCAGGCGCCGCTGCGACAGCATCCGGAACCCGCGGGTCACCGGATCGACGTCGTGCACGCAGGCGATGTCGCCGGCGGTCATGTCGAGGACACGTTCGAGCACCGCCGCGGCGCGCGTCTCGGTGTACGGTTCGGCGGCGGCCGCCGCCAGGGCTCCCTCGAGCCCGAGGCGTTCCTCGATCGCCCGGCGGTTCTCGGCCGCCAGGCGCTCGACCTGCCACTCGAGATCGAGTCCGTGGCGCATCAGGTCGGCGACCAGCCGCGCGCTCTGGATCGCCATCGCGACCTGGGTCCCGATCGCCTGGATCAGGCCGCGCTCATCGGCGTCGTAGGCGCCCGCCCGGTTGGCGAACAGCTCGAGCACGCCGACGGTGCGCCCGCGCGCCTTGAGCGGCTCGCAGCACATCCGGCCGTAGCCGGCGCGGCGCAGGACGTCCGAACCGATCCCGGCGGGGTCGTCGTCGAGGCTGGCGAAGGCCAGCCCCTCGCCCGAGGCCCAGACGCGGCCCGGCAGCCCTTCGCCCTGGCGCCAGCACGGCAGCCGGGCGATCTCGAGCCAGGCGGGATCGCCCTCGCCGTGCGCCAGGCGCAGGATGTCGTCGCAGGCATCGTTGGTCTCGACGAGATAGATGGCACCGGCGGTATGGCCGGTCAGCTCGATCGCCTTGCGCAGCGCCGTCGCCACCTGGCGCTCGGCGTCATGCGACAGGCTGACCGCGGAGGCGATCGCAAGCCTCGCCTCGAGCGCGGCGAGGCGCGTTTCGAGCCGCGCGCCGTCGGCCGTGGCGGCTGCGGCGGGCATGGTCCGCGCCTCGCGGCCCGGCGCCACGACCGTCGGATCGGCGGCGAGGAGGACGCTCCCGGTCGCCACGCGCACGCGACCGCACTGCTCGGACATCTGCGCCGCGAGGATCTCGGCCAGGATCGCCTGTTCCCCGTCGAACCCCTCGGGATCGCGCGCCGCCAGCACCAGGGCGCCGGAGCGTCGGCCGCCGCTGCCGAGCCCCAGGATGAGGACCGACGAAAACCCGAGCGCCCGCACTTCCGGGGGGAGCGCCGGCGCGCCGGGCACGGCCCGGGACGTGGCGACGAGGAGCTGCGTGCCGGCGCTGCCGGCGCGCGCGCTCGTGATCTCACGTTTGAGCGCCTCCGCGAGGCTGTCCATCTCGGTGGCGACCATGGCGCGCCCCTGCAGCCAGCCGAACCGGATCGGCAGGCGCCCCTCCGCGCCGTCGACCAGCGCCATGCCGCAATCGATCGCCAGGATCTCGACGATGGCGTTGGTGCCGACGCGGACGACCGCGTCGTCGTTCTCCTCGAGCGCCAGGCTCGCCTGCAGCTCGCGCAGTGACAGCAGGTCGGCCGCCAGCGGGCGGCCCGCGGACGCGGACGGCATCGGCCCCGCGGCGGCGCTGCTGCTGCCGGTGGCCGCTAGGGTGCTAGAATTCCCGTCTTCCCGGGGGGATCGCATGATCGCTGGGTGGCCCCGCTTCGACCTTTACGTGATCACCGACTCGGCCCTGTCGCCCGGGCGCTCCCACGTCGAGATCGCCCGCGCCGCACTCGCCGGCGGCGCCGACGCGATCCAGCTGCGTGACAAGGGCGCCGCCGCGCAAAACTTATGCGCCGCAGCCTCGGAAATCCAGCCGCTCGCCAGGAAATTCGGCGCCGTTTTCATCGTCAACGACCGGGTCGACGTCGCCCTCGTCAGCGGCGCCGACGGCGCCCATGTCGGCCAGGACGACCTGCCGGCACGCGAGGCCCGGCGGATCCTCGCCCGTCCCGCCCTCCTCGGGGTCTCCTGCGGCACTCTGGAGGAAGCCCGGCGGGCGGCGAGGGAGGGGGCCGATTACATCGGTGTCGGTCCGATCTTCCCGACCCCCACGAAATCCGACGCGGGCGATGCGATCGGTCTCGAACGCCTCGCCGCCATCGTCGCGGCGACCGGCATCCCGGTGGTGGCCATCGGCGGGATCGATCACGAAAACGTCGCCGGTGTGATCCGCGCCGGCGCCGCCGGGGCGGCGGTGATCGCGGCCGTGGTCGGGGCCCGCGATATGGCGGCCGCCGCCCGCGCCCTCAAGACCCGCATCCAGGAGGCGCGCCGCTCGGCGGGCGCCAGCGGCGGGGCACGGTGAGGCGCGCCCTGACCATCGCCGGCTCCGACTCGGGGGGCGGCGCCGGCATCCAGGCCGACCTCAAGACCTTCGCCGCCTTCGGCGTCTACGGCACCACCGCCATCACCGCCATCACGGCGCAGAACACCGTGGCGGTGAGCCGCATCCAGGAGATCGACCCGGGGGTGGTCGTGGCGCAGATCGAGGCGGTCGCCACCGACATCGGCGTCGACGCGGCCAAGACCGGGATGCTGGCGAGCGCGCCGATCATCGAGGCGGTCGCCTATGCCGTGACCGCCCACGCGCTGCCGCACCTGGTCGTCGACCCGGTGATGGTCAGCAAGGGCGGCGCGTCCCTTCTCGCCGACGACGCCGTGGCGACGCTCGTCAGGCGACTCCTGCCGCTCGCCGAGGTGGTCACGCCGAACCTGCCCGAAGCGGAGCGGCTCACCGGCCGCACCATAGCCACCCTCGACGAGCGCCGCGAGGCGGCGCGGCGCATCGCCGCCCTCGGACCGCGCGTCGTCGTGGTCAAGGGCGGCCACGCCGACGGCGACGAGGTGGTCGATCTCGTCTACGACGGGCAGCGCTTCCACGAGATCCGCGGACCGCGTGTCGCCACCCGCAGCACCCACGGCACCGGCTGCACATTCTCGGCGGCGATCACCGCCGGGCTGGCGCTCGGCCGGACGCCGCTCGAGGCGATAGCCCGGGCGCGCGAGTACCTGACGGCGGCGCTGCGCGCGGCTCCCGACATCGGCCGCGGGGCCGGACCGCTGGAGCACTTCCACGCCTTCCGGCCGCGGCCCGGCCGTGTCGTCGGCTGATCCCGCCCGGCGTCAGTGCGCGACGGCGGGCGCGGCCGGTGGCGACGGCGCGCGGCTGACCTTCATCGCGTGCTGTCCGGCCGGCTTGCCGTCCTTGTTGTAGCTCCAGGCGGCCAGCATCGTGCCGTCGGTGCCCAGGGTGATGCGCCCGTCATGGACATGCGCATCCTTCGCCGGGTCGAGGTTGGTTCCGCCGTCGAAGACGAAGCGCAGGCTGCCCGGCGTCGAGGTCTTGCGATCGAGACGGAATCGCGGCTGGTTGCCCATGGCGCAGTAGTGGGTCATCCGCACATCGTCGCCGTCGATCAGGTCGATCGACAGCATCTCGTGATCGGTCCCCGGGAAGAGGGTCTCGAGAACGACGCGGCCGCCCGAGATCGTGCGGTAGGTGACGCGCACGGCGCCTCCCTCTCCCTCGATCGTTCCGTCCCAGGCACCGGACAGGGATGTCAGGCGCTCGAAGGCCTCGGCGGCGGTGAACAGGGTGACGAGGGCTCGTTTCAGCATGGGATCCTCCTTCACCCGTTCTATTCAGCGTCCGCGGCCCGCCCTTTACGGTCGGGGGGCGGGCGCGGGCTCGATGACCAGCAGGGTGATCTCGGGGGGCACGAGGAAACGCACCGGCAGGATGCTGGTGCCGATGCCGGTGGCGACGAACAGGCGCCGGCCCTCCTCGACGACGAGACCGGCGGCATAGCGCTCGCCGTGGACGGACGGCACGATCGGCCGCCCGACGAGGGGGATGAACACCTGGCCGCCGTGGGTGTGGCCGGCGACGGTCAGGGCGACATGAGGCGGCACCTCGGGAAAGAGATCGGGGTTGTGGGTCATGAGCAGGACCGGGGCGTCGTCGGTCACCTGCGCCAGGGTGCCGCGGACATCGTGCGGGCCGCGCAGGATGTCGCTCACGCCGGCGAGCCAGAATGCCGCGTGCCGGCCGTCGCCCGGGTCGATGCGCACCGCCCGGTCGGTGAGCACGCGGATGCCGGCGCGCTCGAGGGCGCGGGTGATGCGCCGGCCGTTGAGCGCCAGGTCGTGGTTCCCGAGGACGGCATAGACCCCCAGCGGGGCCCGCAGGTCGCGGACGATCGCTTCGATCGCCTCAGGCGTGACGTAACGGCCGCCGATGGTGCCGCGGCTGACATAGTCGCCCAGCAGCAGGATCAGGTCGGGGTCGGCGGCATTGGCGCGCCGGACCACCTCGCGCAACCGGTCGGGACCGTTCCACGGCGACCCGACATGCAGATCGGCGAGGAGCACGACGCGCAGCGGCGCCCCCGCCGCCCAGCCGGGAACTGCCACGGGACTCTCGACGACGCGCAGCGTCGCCGGCTCGATGGCAAAGCCCCAGATCGCCAGGACAGATGGGACGATGGCGGCGAGCGCGATGCCGCGGCGGGTCACCGTTGTGCGGCGGGTTCGCCCGCGGCGTCCGGTCGCTCGAGGCGCCAGGCGCGGACGACACCGCGTTCTTCGACCAGCTCGAACCCCGCCGGCGGGTCCGGACCATGCGCCAGCAGCAGCATGGCGTCCGGCTTCATCTCGCGGGCCAGCTTGGCGAACATGCGGTCCTCGGCGAAGGTGCCACTGCCGAAGTAGAAGATGACATCGTAGCCCGACCAGTCGGCGCGGAAGAAGTCGCCGCGCCGCAGCCGGACGCGGGCGCGCGGCACCGTCGCCGTCAGGCGTGCCAGCGCCTCTTTGGCCACCGCGTGCACGCGGGCGTCGTATTCGATGCCGGTCGCGTCGGCGCCCAGGACGACGGCGAGGAAGACCACGCGGCCGTCGCCGCTGCCGAGGTCGAGGAACTTCAGGCCGGGCCGCACCACCGCCGCGAGACCGGCCCGGATGTCATCGAGCGACGAGGGGTAGAACAGACCGCGCTCCTCGACCTCCTCGGTGCGCAGGTACTTCATCTGCAGGGCCGGATTCTCGAGCACCTCCGCGGGCGGCGGACCGGGATGGCCGGACATCACCGCGAGGAGATCGGCGGGGTAGGCGGCGAAGCAGGTGTTCTGGATGGTCCGGACCGCCGCGTCGATGGCGGCCGGTGACGGCGCGGTGGCGGGTTGATGGTCGGTGGGCCCGGCGGCGGCCGGTGCGGCGAACGCGATCGCGACCAGCAGCGCGATCCCGCCGGGAACGCGAAGGGGGGCCCGGAATCCGGTCCCCCCCTGGTCACGGCAGCGCATGCGGGGCGCGCCGGCTGCGCCGGCGATCCCGGGCGGTCACGAGCAGCCGCTGGTGGCGCCGCAGTTCATGCACTTGTAGCACGCCCCGTTGCGGACCATGATCGACCCGCAATCGGGGCAGGGCGGGGCATCCTCGTCGGGGCGGAAGGCGAACGGCGCGTGCGAACCCTCGCCCGTGCCCGATCCCGCCGCGCCGCCGGGGCCGGACGGCCCGGGCACGAACATCACCGGGATCGGCGGCGTCGGCCGCAGAGCGCCCGCCGCGGAACCATCCCTGGACCCCGCCTCGCCGGTCTCCGGCTTGAGGTGCACGCCGTTCGCCTCGGCCGCCTCGCGACCGAGGAACTTCGCCCCGAGGTAGCGGAAGATGTAGTCGATGATCGACTTGGCGATCGGGATCTCCGGGTTGTTGGTGAACCCGGAGGGCTCGAAGCGCACGTGGCTGAACTTGTCGACCAGGACGTTGAGGGGCACGCCGTACTGCAGGGCGAGCGACACGGCGGTGGCGAACGAATCCATCAGACCCGAGACGACGCTCCCCTCCTTCGCCATCACCAGGAAGATCTCGCCCGGCTTGCCGTCCTCGTACATCCCGACGGTGAGATAGCCGTCGTGGCCGGCGATCGTGAACTTGTGGGTGATCGCGTGGCGCTCGTCGGGCAGGCGGCGGCGCACGGCGCGCGTGGGCTCCGCGACCGCGGCGCCCGCGGGCGGCTCGATGCGGGCCGCCTTCTCTTTGCCTTTGCCGGTGTTGAGCGGCTGGCTGCGCTTGCAGCCGTCGCGGTAGATCGCCACCGCCTTCAGCCCCTGCTTCCAGGAGTCGATGTAGACCTGCATGATCTCGTCGACGCTGGTGTCGGAGGGGACGTTGACCGTCTTCGAGATGGCGCCCGAGATGAACGGCTGCGCCGCCGCCATCATCTTGACGTGGCCGAGGTAGTGGATGCTGCGGCTGCCGCGCTTCGGGCGGAAGGCGCAGTCGAACACCGTCATGTGCTGGTCCTTGAGATGCGGCGCGCCCTCGATGGTGTCGTTCTCGTCGAGATACTCGAGGATCTCCTTGACCTGCGCCTCGGTGTACCCCAGGCGCTTGAGCGCTTTCGGGACCGTCTGGTTGACGATCTTGAGCATGCCGCCGCCGACCAGCTTCTTGTATTTCACCAGCGCGATATCGGGCTCGATGCCGGTGGTGTCGCAGTCCATCATGAAGGCGATGGTGCCGGTCGGGGCGAGGACGGTCGCCTGGCCGTTGCGGATGCCGTTGCGGCTGCCGAGCTCGTGCGCCTCGGTCCAGGCGTCGCGCGCCGCGGTGTACAAGTCGAGCGGCACGTGCGCCGAGTCGATCCGGGCGACGTGCGAGCCGTGCTGCTTGATCACCTTGAGGAACGGCTCGCGGTTCGATGCGTAGCCGTTGAACGGGCCCATCACCTCGGCGACGCGCGCCGACATGACGTAGGCGTGGCCGGTGAGCACCGCCGTGATGGCGCCGGCGTAGTCGCGCCCGGCGTCCGAGTCATACGCCAGGCCGCGGCTCATCAGCAGCGCGCCGAGGTTGGCGTAGCCGAGGCCGAGCGGCCGGTAGTCGTGCGAGTTGCGGGCGATGCGCTCGGTCGGGTACGAAGCGTTGTCGACGATGATCTCCTGCGCCAGGATGGTCGTCTCGATCGCCTTGCGGCAGGCCGGGACGTCCATCTCCCCCTCGGCGGTCGTCAGCTTCATGAGGTTGAGCGACGCCAGGTTGCAGGCCGAGTCGTCGAGATACATATACTCGCTGCAGGGATTGCTGGCGTTGATTCGATCCGTGTTCGGAGATGTGTGCCACGCGTTGACCGTGGTGTCGAACTGCATGCCGGGGTCGCCGCACACCCAGGTGGCGTCGGCGATCATCCGCAGCAGGTCGCGCGCCTTGTAGGTGTCGACCGGCTCGCCGCTGGTCACAGCCTTCGTCTGCCAGTCGGCGCCATTGAGCACCGCCTGCATGAACTCATCGGTGACCCGCACCGAGTTGTTCGAGTTCTGGAAGAAGATCGACGAGTAGGCGGGGCCGTCGAGCGCCGGGTTGTAGCCGGCGTCGATGAGCGCCCAGGCCTTTTTCTCTTCTTCTTCCTTGCAGCGGATGAACTCGACGATGTCGGGATGGTCGGCGTTCATGATGACCATCTTGGCGGCGCGGCGCGTCTTGCCGCCCGACTTGATGACCCCGGCGAAGGCGTCGTATCCCTTCATGAAGGAGACCGGGCCCGAGGCGGTGCCGCCGCCGGCCAGCAGCTCCCTGGATGAGCGGATCGTCGACAGGTTGGTGCCGGTGCCCGAGCCGTACTTGAACAGCATCCCCTCGGTGCGCGCCAGCGTCAGGATCGAGTCCATGGTGTCCTGCACCGAGTTGATGAAGCAGGCCGAACACTGCGGCCTGGCCTCGATGCCGACGTTGAACCAGACCGGCGAGTTGAACGACATCTTCTGGTAGACGAGGAGGTGTTTCAACTCGGCCTCGAACGTCTGGGCGTCCTCCTCGGCGCGGAAGTAACCCTGCGCGCGTCCCCAGGCGCCGATGGTGCGCACCACGCGGCCGATGAGCTGACGGACGCTGCGCTCGCGCTCCGGCAGCCCCAGCGTGCCGCGGAAGTACTTCGACGCGACGACGTTGGTGGCGGTCTGCGACCAGAATTTCGGAACCTCGACGTCCTTCTGCTCGAAGACGATCTCGCCCTTCTCGTTGGCGATGACGGCGCTTCTCAGGTCCCACTCCACCTCGTCGAACGGGTCGACACCCGTGACGGTGAAGTAGCGCTCGATCGGCAGTCCCTCGGCCGCCTGGCGCAGCGACAGCGGCGCGGCGAAGCCGGTGGGCGACGACGGGCGGGAGGCCTTCGGCTTCGGGGCCGATGCGACGTTCCGATCCCTGATTTCGGACTCCTTCTTCATTGCGCCCCCTTCGTATCAGGGGCCGGCGGGCGGCCCGCCGGACCGAAATTGGAATGCCCTGGCGAAAACAACCCCCGGAGCGCCTGCCCATGAGACCCGCGCCCGC